>JAEEGL014500442.1_pt1 | contig 37540 bp, 30 predicted proteins | sample 9134231 | NCBI WGS metagenome assembly JAEEGL01 (sample SAMN16246548, study PRJNA631951) | gut metagenome | biome: gut microbiome; feature: rumen; material: fiber-attached | host: Bos | place: Iran: Karaj | collected 2018-10 | reverse complement strand
GTCCACATGTCCCGGGGTGTCTATCAGGTTAAGCTCATAGGTCTCGCCATCGTCCGCTTTGTAATGAAGGCGGACGGTTTGCGCCTTTATGGTGATGCCGCGTTCCCTTTCAATGTCCATAGAGTCAAGGATTTGCTCCTTCATTTCGCGCGAGGTGAGGCCGCCGCAATACTCTATCAACCTGTCGGCGAGGGTGGACTTGCCGTGGTCAATGTGGGCGATAATAGAAAAGTTGCGTATGTTTTCCTGTTTCATCTTAATCCTTTTTTATGGAAGCCTTTATATAGAAATATCGCATATTTGAAAAGGGTTCTTTTTTGTTCTTGAAAAGGAAAAAAAATTGGAGTATAAAATCGGCTCGCAGTAAGCTGTTGGGAAATAGTTTAATGGTAGAACAGCGGACTCTGACTCCGTTAGTATTGGTTCGAATCCAGTTTTCCCAGCCAAAGTTCAAAAATCGTCAGAAATGGCGATTTTTTCTTTTATATACAAGCATTTAAGCCGGTTCGAAGATTAGCCACCAAATATACCATACACCAGACAATCTTCGAACTTTTTAGGATAAGAAGATAAGAAAATCAAGGTGTTATGAAGTTTGATTCTATTTTTTTTATGGTGGTTAAAACGGATATAGTTCCTGAAAATTGTGATAATGGGAAAATGACTTTTATTTTTTAAAAATAGAAGTTATTTATCCCCTTATTCAATAAACCCATGAAAAACTGAAGATCTATGAAATTCTAAGTAATAACATCTTTCTTTCGTCAAAGGAAGTTGTTGAATATAGGTTTTATCTTTTAAGGACATTCTTTCACAATTTTTAGGAGACAACCAATCTGACACATGCATCACTTTATCATCTGTAAATGTAATAAATCCTCTATCAAATAACTTATCATATAACGGGGAGAACATAAAACCATTTTGCGGATCAACTTTTTCTCTATCATTAGATGCGGCCCAAGGTTTAATATGGCTAGCAATTAACAATCTTTCATCATTAATCATTGTTATAGGACAATAAGGACACAATTCTAACAACTTTTCTCTATATTTATCTTGTCCGATTCTTGCAGTTCTGATAGTTTCTATTTGGCTTACAGCAGCAATACACTTTTCTTCAATATCCTCATCCGATTGGCTCAAATCTTCATTCTTTTTATTTCCATAAACAAAGACAAGAGGTTCACATTTTCTTTGCTGAATAGCATCAAAATCAGCAAACAACCTCCAATAATATAAAGTTGCACCATGTTTATCTTTTAATTCCATAGCAGATAAGTATGATACTAATGGCAAGGCAACCATTCTGATTAATTTATAACCAAAATCATCTGAATTTACGTATCCTCTTGGTCCCTCAATTTGTATTTGGTCCATGACATCAAACATAATTACATCAGGTTGAGTATTAATTATATCCATTCTTTTCTGCCACAGTTGAGGCAATTCATCTTTATCTCTATAATTTTGAGAAGGACTGAAATACTCATTTTTAACAGCAACCATATAATTAATTAAATCTTGTCTCAACATAAAACATTTTTTTATGAAACCTTCTCCACCATAAAAACGTCTCATTTCATCCTTGTTCGCAATATATAATTTCGCCTCACCATTTCCACCACCAATTTTATTGGGATTCATAACAAAACAATCAGGAACAGTTATGAACTTATCAAACGTTTCAGTGACTTTGAATTTTTCATCATTTATAATCATGTTTTACTCCATACTCTGTTATATCTAATTGTCTTAATAAGGCTATCAATACATCAACAACTATACTATTTCCTGCTTGCTGATATGTAGCAGTATCAGAAACAACAATTTTAAAACTATCCTTGAATCCCATTAACCTTAAACACTCTCTAGGTGTTAATTTCCTAATTCTTCCTTGATTGTGTGTAACATAATTATCAACACCAGCTCTGTGCATTTTGTGCATTGTCTGTAACAATGGTCGTGCAATTTTTAAATCTGTCTCTGTTGAAGTTTTAAAATTTTTCGTTCCGCTTGCCAAAACATATTTAGCAACTTTTTCCGATAAATAATACTTTTCTTCAACGTCTTTTACATTAAATACAAACTCATCATATTGTTCGTCAGCAATATCCTTATCCAAAGGATGAAATACAAAATCTCCATGCCAATTAAATTCCTGATTTCTTTTTTGACACAGAGCTATATCACCATTTATTTGGGTATAACACTTTGTTCTATTTTTATGACTGGTAACAAATTTGATTCCTTTTTCTTTAAGGAAATACTTAGAATCAACATAGTCTTCTAAAAAATCAAACATTGTATATTCTAATTTGATAGGCGCAGGGAATAAAAATTTCCTTTTTTTCTTAAATCCTAGACAGTATAAACGTTCTCTGTGCTGAGGGATACCATAATCTTTGCTGTTAAGAATACGAAAATGAACATCATAACCTAATTCTTCAAAAATACTATGAATGACTTTCCACGTATTTCCTCCATTATGATTTAACATTCCTTTCACATTTTCAAACAAAAACACCTTAGGTTGTGTTTCTTTAATAATTCTTGCAAATTCATAAAATAGTGTTCCCCTAGCATCTTCGAAGCCTAAACGTTTTCCAACCATTGAAAAAGCTTGACAAGGCGCTCCTCCTATCAAAAAGTCCACTTTGTCTTTATATTTTTTTGCATTGAAATCTCTTATATCAGAGAACCAATCATTTTCTGATACATTATAATTCTCAATATAACTTTTGTGACAATTTTCATCAATATCGCCAGCAAAAACAATTTTATGATTTAATTTTAATCTTTGAAAAGCATGTTCTATAGCGCCTATGCCACTGAAGCATGTACCAATCCTAATCAATCTGTCGGGATATTTAAAGTCTTTATTTTTCCATGAAGTCTTTGCAAGATTCTCTTCTTGAATCTCTTTATCAAAAATAGCAACACTTTTTTTCTTAACAGCTAAACGTGCTTTTTTTATTTTCTCATTATTCTCTGTAATTTCATCTTTTGTATTTTTCATATTTTAAACTCGCAAATAAACTATGTGCTAGTTTTACACATGTAAAATCAAAAAGCACATAAAAAATGGGTTAATAACCATTTTTTTTGTATATCACACTATAAACTATTTTAGAATGTCTGTATTTGTTTTTTTCCCGAATGAATCTATATCAAAGCCAAAATTGTGTATATAGGGTAAGAAAACTTCTATTATTGAAAAATAAAAGTTACATCAACCTCTGGTTCCTGACACCCATAAGTTAAAAACAATCAAAATTTTACCTCGCTCATTGCAAGTTTGCTCCGGATAAGGGTTTAGGCGGGCTAAATAAATAAAAGGATATAAAAGTTATCACCGTTCGTTCGTAGGGCGGAAAAATGGCGAGGTTATGCCAGCTTTTTCGCTATTTCTTTGGCGGTGGCGATGATTTCATCTTCATTCTCAACATGCCTGTTTTGCATAAGGACTTTGCCGTTACAGATAACCCGTTAACCACTTTAGAAGGATTTCCTAGAAAAATTGGCGATATTGCTGGATTCTTTAATTGTGGTTTTGATGAAAATAGCACAGCTCCGGAATATTTATCTTCGGTAAAAATTGAGGGCATCGATAATAAATTATTAGAAAAAATGATTCAAAATTGGAAGAAAATCCATGGGCAGAGTGGAGCTTTGTGCGTTGCTGCTAATCAGATTAACACCAAGGCTCAAAATGAAACTAACCCACACTTAAATGAAGACGCTTCTCATTTGATTGCCAAAATCAAATATGGCAAAGGGAAGTGATTTGCATAATTTTTACCATAGCAATAACGGATAGGAGTAACTATGGACCAAAAGGAATTGCGGAAAAGTGGCGAGGTTATGCCAGCTTTTTCGCTATTTCTTTGGCGGTGGCGATGATTTCATCTTCATCCTCAACATGCCTGTTTTGCATAAGGACTTTGCCGTTACAGATAACCGTATCAACCACCGAGGAATCCGCAGAATAAACCATGTTTGAGATGATGTTATAATTCGGTACCATAAGAGGGGAGTTTAAATCTACCAAGATGCAATCCGCGAGCTTGCCCTCGGCGATTACTCCGGCGTCAAATCCCATGGTCTCGGCCCCGTTTTGTGTCGCTAATTTAAACACATCTTCAGCTTTTCCTGCTTTGGGATCCATGGTTTTAATCTTTGCCAAAAGGCTGCAGAACTTCATTTCGGTTATCATGTTAACGCTATTGTTTGAAGCGCTCCCGTCGGTGCCAAGGGTCACTTTTACCCCTTTGTCCAGCAGCTTTTGCAGGCTGAAAATGCCCGAAGCAAGTTTTAGATTTGAGGCGGGGTTCGTGCATACGGTTGCGCCGTTTCTTAAGATGATGTCAATGTCTTTATCACTTAAGAAAATCGAATGAGCAAGAACGGTCTTGGGACCGATGAGCCTGTGCTTATCAAGCAGTTCAATCGGGCTGCAATTCTTATATTTATAGCAGTCATCTACTTCTTTTTGGGTTTCGCAAGCGTGAATGTTTAACAAAGTGTCATATTTTTCAATGGTTTCGGTGACAAAGTTAAACAAAGTTTTTGATACCGTGTAAACGGCGTGAGCGGACAGTGCCTTGAATATGCGGGAAGGGCTCGGGGTCGTAAAATCGGAGAAGAAGTTTTCGATTGTCTCAATGTGAGTTTTGGTTTCGGCGGGATCAAACAGGTCGATTGCGACCGCCGTAACGCCCGCTCTTACTCCCATTTCATCTGCCGCTTTGATAATGGCGGATTGCTGCCCATACATATCGAAAAAGCCCACTGTGCCGCTTTTTATCATCTCAAGAATAGCAAGGCGAGTGCCGTGATATACCATCTCGGAGTCAAGCTTTTCCTCGCGCGGCCAAATGTCTTTTTCCAGCCAGTCAAAAAGTTCCTTGTCGTCACTTACGCCTTTGAGCAGGTTCATCGCCGCGTGGGTGTGCATATTATAAAAGGCCGGAAGAATGGCCTTGTTCTTGCCGTTAATGGTAATGTCTGCCAAGGCTTTTATATTAGGAGCAATCTGCGAAAACTTCTTACTGTCAATAAATACATCGGTGATATGATTGTTATGTAGAACGTCTTTGATAAGAATGCTCATTGCCTATACCTTTTTTGTAATAGATTTTTATTTTCCTTTTATTATATTCTTTATTGAGAATTAGAAAAGGGGGAAAATATGACCGATATTGATGAAAATGCTTTGTTTAACATAACGCTTGGTTTGTATGTCGTCGGATCTTATGAGAAAAAGACGGGGCGAGAGGTCGGGTGCATAGCCGATGCGGTGATGCAGGTGTCGGCTAATCCCATGCGCATAGCAGTGTCGCTTGAGAGCAATATATACACGACAAAATGTGTAAAAGAGGTAGGAGAGCTGTCTTTATCCGTCTTGCCGAAAAATACTTCGGCAGAGCTTATATCCGAGTTCGGGTTTAAAAGCAGCGAGAATACCGACAAGTGGAATATCGCGCCTTTTTATAAAGACGGGAAGTTGCCGCTTCTAAAGGATTGTATCGCCGTTATTACTTGTAAAGCGGTTGATGAGATTGACATCGGCGATCATATCATCTTTGTGTGCGAGGTGAAAACGGCGAAAGTGGTGAAAGGGTGCGAGCCGCTTACCTATGCCGAGTATCGCAAAAGTATGCGCAAAGCTTCCTCTAAAGAAGGCCTTGGCAAAAGGTGGGTGTGCACGGTGTGTTGCTATGAATACGACGGGGATATCCCTTTTGAGGAACTTCCCGACGATTGGAAGTGCCCGTGCTGCCAAATGGGGAAAGAATACTTTCAGTTGCAATAACCCGCCGTTAGTGCTTTATTTATCATCATTGTGTGATAGTTAAGGCACTTGGCAGGTGTAAAGAATGATAAACTATATTTGGTTGTTTTTTATTGTGGCTTCGGTCGTGGTGGCTTTCTTTACGGGAAGGCTTAAAGAGGTGGGCGATGCGGCTATATCCTATGCCGGAGTGGCGGTGCAGATATCCATTGCACTCATGGGAGTTATGGCTTTGTGGCTGGGGATTATGCGAATAGCGCAAAAGTCCGGCATGGTTAAGCTAATCGCCAAGGCAATTTCTCCCGTGATTAAAAGGATATTTCCGGATATTCCCCCCGACGGCGAGGCAGCTACCGATATTACCATGAATGTGTCAGCAAATGCTTTGGGGCTTAATAATGCCGCGACACCTTTCGGGCTCAAGGCAATGCAGTCTTTGCAAAAGCTCAATCCGAACAAGGATAAATCGGTGGCGTCGGATTCCATGTGCACCTTTCTTGCCATAAATACGGCAGGCATACAATTTATTCCCGCTTCGGTTATGGCCGTGCTGGCGGCGGCAGGGTCGGATAATCCCGCCGAAATTATCGCACCTTGCATAGTTACGACTTCCATTGTTTTGGTGCTGGCGGTTATCATTGTTAAGATACTGGAAAGGCTATTCCCCGAGCCCGCTAAATTAGAAAAGAGAAAGGCAGGTAAGAATGCTTAAAGATATTATACTTGCCCTTTCATACGCAGCTATTCCTTTATTGATAGCGATTATTGTATTGCATGCAAGCGCCAAGAAAGTTCCCGTATATGAGGTGTTTACGCAAGGAGCGAAGCAGGGCTTTATCGTGGGCGTCAAGATTATTCCCTATTTGGTGGCGATGTTGGTGGCGGTCGGTATGTTCAGAGCTTCAGGCGCAATTGAGCTTATGGCAGAGTGGTTCGCGCCGATGCTGGCGGCTATCGGTATGCCGGCGGATTTAATTCCCTTGGCGGTGGTAAGGTCGCTGTCAGGCTCGGGAGCTTTGGGAATCTTGGGCGAGATTGCGACTGCTAACGGCGGCAATGCCTATGTCACCAAGCTGGCGGCGGTTATGACGGGAAGTTCCGAGACGACTTTTTATGTGTTGGCGCTTTACTTCGGCTCGGTGGGTGTGACTAAATTCAGGCATGCGCTGGCGGCAGGTATAATTGCCGATATCATCGGGATATTTGTTGCCTTGTTCATAGGTAATTTGGTGTTTGGTTGACGCTTGTTGACAAGCGTTAAATAATGCGGCTAGAATCTCCAACAGATGCTTGATTAAAAGGGTAAGATATTGTCTCTTTTCCTTTGGTATCGCTTCCTTGGCGCTTTTTGAAATATTGAAATATATTGTGAGTTGGCAAAGGAAGTAAAATGTTGTATTGTCCCTCCTTCGTTTTAAGTTTTTTTGAGGATTGTTTATGACAAAAACAAGTATTGATAAGGATTTAATTAACACTCTTGCCGCTTTGTTGCACGAAAACGGGTTGACCGAGATAGAGTATGACGCCGGCGGGGTGAAGGTGCGCGTATCTTCATCTAATGCTACGGTTTGCCCTCCATCGGTCGTGGTTAATAACTCTGCCGTAAAAGAGGATTGCTCCGTAAAAGATACGGGCGAGGCGGTTAAATCCCCCATGGTCGGCGTTGTTTACTGCGCTCCCGAGCCTGATGCCGCTCCTTATATTAAGGAAGGGGATACGGTTAAAAAAGGGCAGACGCTGTTTTTGATTGAAGCAATGAAGACCTTTAATGCCGTAAGAGCGCCCAGAGCGGGAGTTATAAAGCAGATTTTGGTTAAGGATTCTCAACCCGTTGAGTATGACGAACCTTTGGTAATATTGGAATAATTGTTTATGTTCAAAAAAATCCTTATAGCTACGCGCGGGGAAATAGCTCTTAGAATACATAGAGCTTGTCGGGAAATCGGGATTAAGACGGTTGCCGTGCACTCGGTCGCCGATGCTAATGCCATGCATGTGCGAATGGCTGATGAGGCTGTTTGTATAGGTCCTTCGGTGGCGAAAGAGTCCTATCTTAACAAGGCGGCAATCATAAGTGCGGCGCTGATTACCGATGCCGATGCCATTCACCCCGGCTATGGCTTTTTGTCCGAGAACGCCGATTTTGCGGAAATGGTAAGCGAGCACGGTATGACCTTTATCGGTCCCGAAGCTAAAATGATTCGCTTTATGGGTAATAAGATTGAAGCTAAAAAGATGATGAAGGACGCCGGAATACCTATACTTCCCGGCTCGGACGGCGATGTTAATACCGTAAGTGAGGCTTTAAGTATTGCCGACAGTATCGGCTATCCCGTTATTATAAAAGCCGTGTCCGGCGGTGGCGGCAGAGGTATGAAGGTCGTCAGAACAAAACAGGATATGATTGAAGCCTTTGATATGGCGCGGAAAGAGGCCGAAGCGGCTTTTGATGACGGGTCGGTCTATATTGAGAAGTTTTTGGAGAACCCCAGACATATTGAGTTTCAAGTTATTGCGGATAATCAGGGAAATGTTATTCACTTGGGCGACAGAGATTGTTCCTTGCAACGCAATAATCAAAAGGTGCTTGAGGAAACGCCTTCTCCCGTCATATCCGACGAACTTCGGGATAAAATGGGCGGGCTCGTTTGTGACGCTATTCGCAAGATTGGTTACACTAATGTCGGGACGGTGGAGTTCCTTTACGAAAACGGGCAATTTTACTTTATCGAAATGAATACAAGATTGCAGGTTGAGCATCCTGTAACCGAGATGATTACCGGTATTGATATCGTCACACAGCAAATATACATTGCCGCGGGCGAGCCGCTTATTTATAAGCAGAAAGATGTCGTGTTCAGAGGGCACGCTATTGAATGCCGTATTAATGCCGAGGATCCCGAGACCTTTATTCCTTCTCCCGGCAAAGTCGGCTTGTGGCACGTTCCCGGCGGGCAGTGGGTGAGGGTGGATTCCGCCGTTTATTCGGGCTATACCATACCTTCTAATTACGATAGTTTGATTGCTAAACTGATAGTCTTTGGCTCGACAAGGAAAAGTTGCTTGATGCGCATGCGGCGCTCGCTTGAGGAGTTTGTTATTGAAGGTGTAAAGAACACCGTGCCGCTGCAACAACGCATTATTGATACTAAAGATTTTATTGAAGGCAAGTATAATATCCACTGGCTGGAAAACTTTATCGGCAAGTATCCTAAAGACTAGGTTCAACCTTTTATTTTGTTCTTTTATCATTTTTTTAGCCCTGTTTGAAAAGGAGAGAAAAATGATAGAAAAAGATGTTCTTAAAGCCCTAAATACTCAAGTAAATGCCGAGCTGCTTTCCGGATATATGTATGTTTCCGCGGCATCGTTTTTGGACGATGAAAATTATTCGGGCATGGCAGCGTGGCTTTTTAATCACGGACACGAGGAGTATTCTCACGCCATGCGCATTCGCAACTTTATTTCCGATAAAGACGAAAGGGTGGTTTTCTACGCGCTTGATAATCCTGACGCCGGTTGGAAAAATCCCGCCGATGTTTGGCAGAAAATATATGACCATGAGCTGGAAGTAACCGATATGATTCTGGATATAGTAAGGCTGGCAAGGGAAAAAGGCGATATTACCACCGAGATATTCCTTAACTGGTTCGTTAATGAACAGGTTGAGGAAGAGCAGGTGACAAGGGATATTCGCGACAGAGTCGTTATGATAGGCGATGATGTCGGAGCTTTGCTCACCTACGATCGCTGGCTTGCCGATAAGGTTGAAAAGGGCATTGAAGATACTGCCAAGCTTGCCGCCGAATGATTATGACAGCTATCCTTCCCCGTTAAGGGCGGCAAGCACACGAGCCGAGCGAGACGAGCGTTTGCCTATCTTTCTCGGCTTTTTCTTCATGGCTTCGGTGACATGCTCAAGGATTGCTTGGTAAATGCCTTTTAAATGTCCGGTAAAGTCGTGATCGGCATCGGGGAATACCCTGTAATCTATGGATATGTTGCGTTGATGCGACAGCTTTTCGGTCAGGACATCGACCGCTTCCTCGGGTATTTTGGTGTCTTTGCTGCCATGGATTATTAAACCCGAAGTGGGGCAAGGAGCAAGGAAGCTGAAATCCTTTGTATTAGCGGGGATTGCCAAAGATACAAAGCCGTTTATTTCCGGCCTGCGCATTAAAAGTTGCATGCCTATCCACGCGCCGAAAGAGTAACCAGCGACCCAGCAAGTCTTGGTGTTTTTGTTGTCCATTTGCAGCCAATCAAGGGCGGCGGTGGCGTCGGCGAGCTCTCCGGTGCCGTCGTCGCTTGCTCCTTGGGAATTGCCTACGCCGCGGAAGTTAAACCGTAACACAGAGAAACCTAGGTCAACAAAACTTTGAAACAAAGTATACGCAACCTTGTTGTTCATGGTGCCGCCCTCGGTGGGCTCGGGGTGAAGGATAAGGGCTATGGGCGCATCGTCCCTGCCTTCTTGCTTATGGTATCTTCCTTCTAAACGACCTTCCGGTCCCGCTATTATTACTTCTGACATTTGTTCTCTTTCTTGCTCTTTGTTGTTGTAAATTAAATAAAATGCTTGCGCGGCATGATAATCTATATTATATGTTTACTCTCGCAACGAGGCAATATAGGTTAAAAAATATGAAAACGCAAGAAAAAGCAGTAAAGAAGTTACGCCGCAACAGATTTTCCCGCTTGTCGTTTGCCTGTTGTTGTCCTTAAATCCTCTTCTTTTTGTATCTTTTAGAATTAGTCTTTTTTAAAGCGCTTTTTGGCGCGTGGTAATGGTGAATGTTATGAATAATGAAACAATGGAAAAGTTTGAAACTTTGGATAATCTTATCGGTAAAACTCCGATGGCAGAGATTTCTTTGAAATATAAGGGAAAGTTCGCAAAAGTTTATGCTAAACTTGAATATTACAATTATACCGGCTCTATTAAAGACAGGGTGGCTTTGCGGATAATCAGGCGGGCCTATGAAAGCGGTGCTTTGAAAGAGGGCGATATTATTTGCGAAGGGACAAGCGGTAATACCGGAATTGCCATATCCGCGATAGGTGCTTTTCTTGGCAATCCCGTTACTATCTTTATGCCGGATTGGATGACTAAAGAGCGCGTTTACCTTATCAAGGGCATGGGTGCGAATATAAGGCTTATATCGCAAGAGGAGGGCGGACTTGATGTCATGCTGCCGCTTACCGAGCAATATGCAAAGGAGCACGGCGCATTTCAGACTAAGCAATTTGCCAACAAAGACAATGTCCTTGCTCATTATAACGGAACGGCTACGGAAATAGTTGAACAGCTTGCGAAGTTCGGTAAGAAAGCTGATGGTTTTGTTGCCGGTATCGGCACGGGTGGAACCTTTGTCGGCATTGCGTCTTATCTTAAAGATAATGTCGCAGGTGTTAAGGTATATCCTTTGGAGCCGGATTTGTCTTTGCTGCTGTCGGGCAAGATGACGCATTCGGAACAGCACCTTATCCACGGTATCGGAGACGGCTTTATTCCCGATATTATAAAGGACTTTAAGTTTGATGAGGCAATAGCCGTCAATGATAAAGATTCCGTGATTATGGCGCAAATGCTGGGCAAATCCTTGGGACTTGGCGTCGGGATATCTTCGGGGGCCAATCTTTTGGGCGCTATCAAGGTGATGGAGGAAATCGGGTTTGATAAGACCGTTGTGACGACTTTCGCCGACGATAACAAGAAATACCTTTCCTCCGAGTATTCCGAGCACTTTGAGATGAAGGATTCGTATTTAAGCAAAGATGTTGAATTGCTTGATATGAGGGCAATTAGCTATAAATAGGCGGGCTTTAAGATTTTTGCCTATTGACAGCGAAAGAAAAAGCGGCTAGAAAAAGCTTCCTTTTATGGCGGAGTAGCTCAGTTGGTTAGAGCAGCGGAATCATAATCCGCGTGTCGGGGGTTCAAATCCCTCCTCCGCTACCAAATTTATTCTTTCTAAAGGCAGAGGATAGTATGACAAAACTAATCAATTTGTTTGGTGCGCCCGCGAGCGGCAAAACCACGGTTTCTTACGCGGTGTCGGCGGAACTTAAAAAAGCGGGTAAAACTGTCTTTCTGGCGCAAGAGTTCGCAACAGAGCTTATTTTGGCGGGGCAAATAAAAGAGCTCGCAAATCAGGATATTATTTTTGCCGAAATGGTGCGGCGAATTAAGCTGGCTTGGAACAAGGTGGATTATATCGTAACGGATTGTCCTTTGCTCTTGAACCTTATTTACCTATACAAAAGAAGCGAAGGGGTGAGCAAAGAGGACGAGCAACTTGTGCATGAATTGCAACTCGCTACGGAAAAGCATATCATTGCCGAGCACAGATTCCGCAAAGGAGTCAATATTTTGCTTGAGTTTAACGAAGCGTTTTATTCTCCCGCAAACAGGATAGGTTCTCCCGACGAATGCCGCGAGATAGAACAACTTGTTAAGGATATGTTTGCCAGAATCGACGAGCCTTATACCCTTTGCAAGGCCGAGGACATGGATAAGATTATGAACCTTATCAAAAGTTTTGAATAAAAAAGGAGCGTAAAATCGGCTCCTTTCCTAAACTTTAAAAACACTTTAAAAAGCTATTTCTTTTTGGTGTCTTTTTTGCATCCACAACCCATGATTATCTCCTTTTAAAAGAAGTTAAGTTAATCGTCGAATCGAGTCGACATAATCAGTTTATACTTGATGCGATTTTTTTAACAGTAGGTATTTCTGTTAGGTAAAATGGGGTTGACTTTCCCTCGCAAAAAGGCTTTAAATCTGGGAAAATGTTATCGTTATTGAAACTTAAATCAGGTGTGTTATGCTAGATAAGAATTACAATCCGCAGGAAACGGAAGGCAAAATCTATAAAAAGTGGGAAGAAAAAGGGCTGTTTAAAAGTGATGTAAACAGTAAGAAGCCGCCATTTTCTTTGGTTATGCCGCCTCCTAATGTTACCGGCAATTTGCATATGGGGCATGCGCTGGATGATTCCCTTCCCGATGTGGTGCTTCGGTATAAGCGGATGCGCGGCTTTGATGTGCTGTGGCAACCGGGGACCGATCACGCCGGAATTGCCACGCAAATGGTCGTGGAGCGTGAGCTTGCAAAGGAAAAGATTTCTCGTCATGACCTCGGCAGAGAAAAGTTTTTGGAAAAAGTGTGGGAGTGGAAGGCGGCTTCCGGCGGTAAGATTATCGAGCAGCTCAGGCGGCTCGGTGTGTCTGCGGATTGGGATAGGCAAAGATTTACCATGGATGAGGGGCTTTCCAAAGTAGTTACAAAGGTCTTTGTGTCTTTGTATAAAGAAGGATTTATCTATCGCGACAAGCGCCTTGTGAACTGGGATTCCAAGCTGCAAACCGCTATATCCGATATTGAAGTAAATCAAGTGGAAACAGTGGGTAAGATGTGGTACTTTAACTATCCCGTGGAAGGAAGCGAGAAGGGCGAAGTTATTACCGTTGCGACCACTCGTCCCGAAACGATGTTCGGAGATACCGCCGTTGCCGTCTCTGCCGATGATGAGCGGTATAAGCACCTTATCGGTAAAAATGTTATTCTGCCGATAGTAAACCGTCCTATTCCCGTGGTTGCCGATGAACATGCCGATCCTACCAAAGGGACGGGTGCGGTTAAGATTACTCCTGCGCACGATTTTAATGATTTTGAGGTTGGAAAAAGACACAATCTTCCTTTAATCAATATCTTAGACAACAATGCTAAACTAAACGATAATGTTCCCGAGGAGTTCAGAGGGTTGGCTTGTTTAGAGGCTCGGCCGTTGGTTTTGGCTAAGATTAAAGAACTTGGTTTATTTGTTAAGGAAGAGGATAATCCTATGACCATTCCTTACGGCGACAGGTCTAATGTCGTTATTGAGCCGTGGCTTACCGATCAATGGTATGTTGATGCGAAAAAACTCGCGGTTAAGGCCATGGAAGTGGTTAAAACCAAAGAGATAGAGTTTATTCCCGAGAATTGGGAAGCTACTTACTTTGAATGGATGAATAATATTCAACCATGGTGTATTTCAAGGCAGCTGTGGTGGGGGCATCAAATACCCGTGTGGTATGATGACGAAGGCGGAGTTTTCTGCGAGGAAACCGAGGAAGAAGCTTTGGCCGCGGCAGAAAAAGTTCATGGTAAAAAGGTTTCTTTAAAGCGTGATGAAGATGTGCTTGATACTTGGTTTTCTTCGCAATTATGGCCGTTTGCGACGCTTGGGTGGCCGGACGAAAGTGATGCTTATTTCAAGCGTTATTATCCGACAAGCCTTCTGATTACCGGCTTTGATATTATCTTTTTCTGGGTGGCGCGCATGATTATGGCGGGAACGCATATGACCGGAAAGGTGCCTTTTAAGCAGGTGTTCTTCCATGGGTTGGTGCGTGACGGCAAGGGGCAGAAAATGTCCAAGTCCAAGAACAACGGCATTGATCCTTTGGATATGATTAACAAATACGGGGCAGATGCGCTTCGCTTTGCGCTTCTTATCCAAGCGGGGCACGGGCGTGATGTGCTTATATCCGACGAACGGTGCGAGGCTTATCGCAACTTTGCAACTAAAATCTGGAATGCGGCGCGCTTTTGTGAGATGAACGGGTGCAAGCCTAATCCCGATTTTAAGTCCGATAAAGTAGGGCTTCCGATTAACGCTTGGATGATAAACGAATTATCCGAGGCGGCGGACAGTATCGCAAAAAGCCTTGATAACTATGAGTTTAATGATGCCTGCAATACCGTTTATCACTTTGTTTGGGGCGAGTTCTGCGACTGGTATCTGGAAATGGCAAAGACGATTTTTACCGGCGATAACGATGCCGAAAAGGCGGAAACCAGAGATACCGCAGCTTATGTTTTGGATAATATCCTTAAACTTCTGCACCCCTTTATGCCGTTTATAACCGAGGAACTGTGGGGGAAGATTGCCGATAGAAAACAAATGCTTATGGAGCAAACTTGGCCCGGCGTAACGGTTGCCGATGATGACGAGGTCTTTTCTTATGTGGATTGGATGGTGGATTTAATCTCTGCCATTCGCTCAACCCGCGCCGAGGTGAATATTCCCGCGGGCTCTAAAATCTCGCTGTGCATAAAAGATGCTACTAAAGAGCAAAAAGAAAGACTGGATTTGTTCGTTGATAACATTAAGACTCTTGCCAGAGTGGAAGAGGTTACTTTTACCGATAAGGCTCAAGACGGTGCGGTCGCCGTGGTTTTTGACGGCATGACGATATTTATACCTTTGGCCGGGCTTATTGATGTGGCAAAGGAAAAGGAAAGGCTTAATAAAGAGCTTGTGAACCTTAAAGGCTTTGTGGAGCGGACTAATGCACAGCTTGCTAATGAAGGCTTTACATCTAAAGCGCCTAAAGCCGTGATTGAGGGTAAGGTTAAAGCGAGAGATGAGGCGGAAGTCTCTATTGCCAAGATTTCCGATGCTTTGGAACTGTTCAAAGACATAAATTAAAGGAAAGGGGTCGATGTATAAGCTTTTGCTTTTGGTTTTTGCGTTTCTTTCAATATCAGTTGTAGCCATGGCTGATGATGAAATAAACGCCGAAATAGAGCAAAAGCGGCAGGATATTATCGCCAAAGCCCTTGATGCCGGAGTTGGCAAAGAAACTATTGATAATGTTTTCAATAGGTTAAAGTATGTGCCTAAAGTTATAAATCTAGATAGAAAGCAGCCCGAATTTGCGCTTAGTTTTGAAAACTATATGGCGAGGTTGGTTACCGAAGCGCGGGTGGAAAATGCTCGTAAGTATTACTTTAACCACTTGAAAACTTTAAATAAAGTTGCCAAAGAGTATGATGTTTCGCCGCATTATCTGGTGGCGTTGTGGGGGCTTGAGACTAATTTCGGTATGAATCTACCAAAGTTTAAACTGGCGGATTCTTTGTTTTCCATGGCTATGGATAATCGCAGGTCTGACTTTTTTACTCGCGAACTTATTACTGCTCTTAAGATACAAGAGCGTGACGGGGTTGATATCGTTAACACTAAATCTTCATGGGCGGGGGCGTTCGGGCAGTTCCAGTTTATGCCTTCATCCTATATGCGGCATGCCTTGGATTATAACAAGGACGGCAAAATTGATATTGTGGAAAGTATGCCTGATGCTTTTGCTTCGGCCGCGCATTACTTGAAAGCGGCGGGGTGGAAAAAAGGCGAAAAGTGGGGCAGACCCATAAAAGTCCCAAAGGATTTTAACTGGCATTTGCATCTTGAAGATAAAGTGCTGACGGTGTCCGAGTGGAAAAAGCTTGGAATTAAAAATATAAAAGGCGGCGAGCTTCCCGAGTCCAACATTAAAGCAAAGTTGGTTCTGCCTATGGGGCACGAGGATTTGGCCTTTTTCGCTTATCATAACTTTGATGTCATATATGCTTGGAATCATTCGCTTTTTTATGTTATAGCCGTCGGGTATTTGGCTGACAGAATTGCCATGGGCGAGAAAATAGACTTTAAGTCGGCGCGGGCTTCTTCGCTTTCGATTGAGAAAATAAAGAAGTTGCAGGAAGGTTTATGCAAGCTGGGTTTCTATAAGGATAAAGTTGACGGCAGCTTCGGAAGTAAAACGCGCAAAGCTTTGATTGCCTTTCAAAAAAGCGAGAAATTGCCGCCTGACGGGTATCCTTCCCGCAAGGTCCTGAATAAGATTTTAAAGAAAGTCGCTGTTTTAGAGGAAAATAGTGAGAGTTTTGCTTGCGAGTAATAGCATTTTTTTGTTATGCTTTCGGCGATAGATTCAACTACGACTTTCTTGCGGGTGAGTGCTATGTGTGGAAATTATAAAAAAACGGCGTGGGTGCTTTTGTTTGCGTTGCTTTTAGCGCCTTTGCTCATGTCCTGTTCGCAGATAAAACAATATGCCTTGTGGGGCAGCACTTCTTCGGAAAACGGAGTTTACAAAATAGGCAATCCTTATCAGGTCATGGGGACTTGGTATTATCCGCAAGAGGATTATGATTACTCCGAGGTGGGGGTGGCGTCTTAGTATGGTCCCGATTTTCACAACGGCGTAACCGCTAACGGGGAAATATACGATATGCACTTGATGACTGCGGCGCATAGGACTTTGCCTCTGCCTTCAATTGTAAGAGTGACCAATTTGGAATACGTCAGAAGTGTTGTATTAAGGGTCAATGACAGAGGGCCTTTCGTAAATAATCGCATTATAGATGTGTCGAAACTGGCGGCGGAAAGGCTTGGCTTTTATGAAAAAGGAACGACCAGAGTGCGCGTAGATATTCTTGCCGATGAAAGCAGAGAGCTTAAAGAAGCTATGCTGGCGGGAGATACTTCGGCGCAAACCGCCTATACCAAAGAAGATAAGACACCAAAGAAAAAACAACTTGTTCGCTCTGTGACCGCGCCGCAAAGACCTGCTTACTCCTATGCCTATGAAAGCGAGCAAGAGCAGGTGAGCATGCCTATACGCTCAGTTACCAAAGAGCCGGTGATGGTTGACGAAATAGATGAGGCTGTCATAGTAACTAAGGGAGAAAGGACGCCTTTGGCCGCGGCTTCGGTTTCTCCTTTGGCTGCGGCTGAGGCATCTCCTTTACTCGGCTCTGACGCTGTGGCGCCGGCTGCGGACGGAGAGCCTGTAGCTAAGCCTTCGGGCTCGGGGCTATATGTGCAGGTAGGAGCCTTTTCTAACAGGCAAAATGCCGAAAAATTTGCAAGCACTCTTGCCGAATACGGAAATACTAAAATCTCTACGACAAAGATAAACGGTGCGGATATTTACCGCGTCAGAATGGGTGTGTTCGCCACCGGTAAAGATGCTTTGGAAGCTTTAGATAAAATGCGGGCGCTCGGCTATAACGATGCGCGTATTGTTGAAGAAGTAGTGCTGACGAAAGAGTGGTAAAATGAAAAAGTTAGTATGTTCGTTGTTGTTTTTAATTGTGAGTGTGGTTCCTTGCGCTTCGGTAGCGGGCAGTATTTCCACAAAAGCGCCTTTCGCTTTTATGATAGATTTTGAGACGGGCGAGGAATTGCTTAACAAAAACGCCGATGAGGCCATGGCTCCCGCCTCCATGAGCAAGCTCATGACCGTGTATATCTTGCTGGAAAAGTTAAAGGCGGGCGTGTTTACTCTTGATGACGAGTTTCTGGTATCGCAAAACGCATGGCAAAAGGGCGGGGTGCATACCGGTGGCTCTACTATGTTCCTTACTCCTAATGCTAAAGTGAAAATAGGGGACTTGCTTAAAGGCATCATTGTGCAATCGGGCAATGACGCTTGCATTGTGGTGGCGGAGAATGTGGCCGGATCCGAGGAGCAATTCGCCATAGAGATGAATAACAAGGCTAAAGAGTTGGGGCTTACCAATTCTCATTTTGAAAATGCTACCGGCTGGCCCAACAAAAAGCATAAAATGTCCGTTCGTGATATTGCTACTTTATCAAAGCTTATAATCAGCAATTTCCCCGAGTATTACGACATATTTTCGCAGCGATACTTTACTTATAACAAGATTAAGCAGGAAAACCGCAATCCGCTTTTGTTTATGAATAAAATCAAGGCCGACGGTTTAAAAACCGGTCATACCGAGGCATCGGGTTACGGCTTGGCAGCGTCGGCGGTGGAAGATGAGACTAATCGGCGCATCATCTTGGTGGTTAACGGGCTTAAAACCATGAAGGAGCGCGGCGATGAAACTAAACGCCTTATCGAGTGGGGTATGCGCGAGTTTACTAATGCAAAAATACTTACCAAAGGGCAGGAGATTGCCTTTGTTCCCGTGTTTATGGGGCAGGAAAGCTCGGTTAAGGTTGAGGCTCTTGATGATTTGCTGCTCACCTATCCCAAGACGGAAAAGAATAAAATTAATATCGTGTTTAATTATGAACAGCCAGTTAAAGCTCCCGTGAAGAAGGGCGATGTCTTGGGAAAGGTCACTGTCTCGGCGCCCGGCGTTACCGCCAGAGAGGTTAAGGTTGTTGCGGCGGAAGATGTTTCGGAAATGGGCTTCTTTGGCAAGCTGCTTTACAGGATTAAGCATATTTTCGGATTTGGTTACGATGCAAATGCAAGATAAAGGAAAGTTTATTACTCTTGAAGGCGGCGAAGGGGCGGGAAAGTCTACGCAAATCGTTATGATGGCGGATTTCCTTACCGCTAAAGGTATTGATGTTGTCGTAACCAGAGAGCCTGGGGGATCACCCGATGCCGAGGAAATAAGGCGGCTTTTAATATCCGGCGGCAAGGATAGGTGGGACGCCGTAACCGAGCTTTTATTGTTCTCGGCGGCGCGGCGTAATCACTTGCAAAAGAAAATACTGCCTGCCATTAATGCGGGAAAGTGGGTCATATCGGACAGGTTCGCGGACTCTACCACAGCTTATCAAGGGTGCGGATACGGCGAAAACTCTGTGCCTAAAGAAATGCTTGAAGCCGTCTATAAAATGGTGGCAGGTGAGTTCGTGCCAGATGTTACCTTTATCCTTGATATTCCCGTTGATGAGGGAATGAAAAGAGTAATCGCAAGGGGTGAAGATAAAGCCAGATTTGAGCAAATGGATATGGCCTTTCATGAAAAGCTTAGAGCGGCTTATGCTAAAATCGCCGCCGATAATCCCAATAGGTGCGTGCTTGTTAACGCTTTGAATACAAAGGAAAATATCCATAAAGAGTTGGTAAAAATCATAGAGCAGAGGTTCTTTTAGTGCTGGAAAATCAAAATATCAGAGAGATAAAGCAACGCCTTAGTGCCTTTTATGAGCAAGGGAGCTTGGCGGGGACTTGGCTTTTTTCCGGTATGAAAGGGGTCGGCAAAGCCTCTGTGGCGCTTGACATGGCGGAAATGATACTGGGCAAAACGAAAGAGGACAAAATCCAGGTAAGAAAGAAAGTGCACCCCGATTTGCTTTATATCGAGCGCTCGCTTACCGAGACCGAGAAGAAGGAAATCATCAAGCTGTTAAAAGACGGAAAGGCTGTAGATGATAGCGGTGACGAGCGCAAGAAAAGTGCGGAAATTACCGTTGATGATATAAGGGCGATTGACGGCTTTGTCAGGCTTTCTTCGGCTACGGGCTGGAAGGTCATTATTATTGATGCTGCCGATGAGATGAATCTTAACGCGGCAAATGCGGCTTTGAAAATTATTGAGGAACCGCCTAAAAATACCGTTATTTTCCTTATTGCTCATAATGAAAGAAGGTTGCTGCCCACGATTTTATCCAGAGTCAAGAAGGTTCACTTTTACCCCTTTACCGACGAGGATATTATCGCCGTGCTTAAAAATAAAGAGCCCGAGCTTGCGGATAATGATGCGAAAATGCTTGCTTCGTTTGCCAAAGGAAGTGTGGGTGAGGCGCTTAATCTTTTGGAAAATAACGCGCCTTATCTTTTCTCTCAGCTTTTGGAGCTTTATGATGATTTTCCGAAGCTTAATGTCCTTAAAGCTTATAAGTTGGCGGAAAAGGCCGACAAGGACGAGGGATACTATGAAACGCTTAAAGGGCTTTATCTGGGCTTTTTGGCGGCATTGGTTAAGGCTAAAAACGGGGCAGGGGACAGCGGCGAGATTTTGCTTAAAATCAGCAATAAAGTTGATGCGGAAAAAGTGCTGGATCTGTGGGAAAAAACCGAGCGCCTATACCGTGAAGCCACTATTAGGTATTTGGATAAGAAGCAGGTGCTGGTTAATTCATTTTTGGAGCTTGGAATATGTTAGTCGATAGTCATTGTCATCTTAACTTTGCGGATTTTAAAGGGCAGGGCGGGGAAGGCGTGGCCGAAGTGGTGGAAAATGCCTTGCAAAACGGGGTTGATTTTATGCTTTCCATTGCTACGGATTTTGCCGAGCTTAAAGATGTTAAAGAGACAGTGGAAAAGTATGGCAATGTCTTTGCCGGCTTCGGTATTCACCCCGAGTATGCGAAGACTATTGAAGCTTTTAATGTTGACGATATGGCTGCCGTGTTTAATCACCCTAAGTTTGTGGGAGTCGGCGAGACGGGTTTGGACTTTTCGTTTGAGGAAGCCGCTGATTTAAAGACTCAGGAAGAGTTGTTCCGCGCGCATATTGCCGTGGCGAAGAAAACCAAGCTGCCCTTAATCGTGCATACCAGACAGGCCGAGAAAGATACCTTGCGCATACTTGAAGATGAAGCGGGAAAAGACGGCGGAGTGTCCGGAGTTTTGCATTGCTTTACGGGAAGCAGGGAGATGGCATTTAAGGCTTTGGATATGGGGTTATATATCTCTGTGTCCGGCATTATTACTTTCGGCAAAAGCGCCGATGAAATCAGAAATACCATAAAGGACATTCCTTTGGACAGGTTGCTGGTCGAGACCGATGCGCCCTTTTTAGCCCCCGCGCCTAAAAGAGGAGGGCGCAACGAGCCCGCTTTTGTGCGCTATACGGCGGAGAAGCTGGCCGAGCTTAAGGGCGCGGATGTTGAGGAAATTGCAAACGAGACTACGAAAAACTTCTTTAAATTGTTTAGTAAGGCGGTGAGGTAATGGAAATAGATATTAGGGTTTTAGGCTGCGGTGCGGCAGCCGGAGTGCCTATGATCAGTTCCGGTTGGGGCGCGTGTAATCCTAAAAATCCTAAGAATAACCGCTTACGCTCTTCCTTATATGCTAATGTCGATGGGGTGGGATTGTTGTTTGATACCGGTCCCGATTTGCGTGAGCAGCTTCTGCGCATGAATGCGGGCTCTGGTGATGATAGGCCCGTGATTGATGCGGTTATCTATACGCATTTGCACGCCGATCACACGGACGGTGTTAATGAGCTTCGGGAAATCAATAAACTTAACAATGCCGCGCTTCCTATCTACGCCGATGAGCCTACGATGAAAAGCTTAAAGGAGCGGTTTTGGTATGGGTTTGAGCAAATTGATTTGGCTACAACGCCTCTTTATCATGTGCTTTTAAAGGAAAATATCATAAAGCCCTATTGTCCTTTTATGGTTAAAGGCGTTGAAGTTAAGCCCTTTTTGCAAGGGCACGGGTATATGGATACTTTGGGCTTCAGAATAGGGGACTTCGCCTACTCTACCGATGCCTCGTCTTTGGACGAAAAGGCGCTTGATACGCTTTCGGGCGTGAAAGTTTGGGTGGTCGGTTGCCTTGATTACGGCTATCACCCAACGCATGCGGGAGTTGAACAGATTTTAAAGTGGTATGAGCTTGTTAAGCCCGACAGAATTATTTTGACGCACATGGGGAATCATCTTGATTATGATAAACTGTGCGCAAAGCTGCCTGAAAATATCCGTCCCGCTTATGACGGTATGAAAATCAAAATCGGATAATTAAAGGGTTTATCTGTTACGCAATGGAATAATCCACTGCAAGAAAATATCCATATATAATAATTGAAAAATTATCGGCGATTTGTCGGTTCTTTTTCTATGAAGTTTTGGCTTTAGCTTGATGGTTTAAGTTACTTTCGTCTTGCTTCTATCTTTTACTATACATAATATACATTATGCGACAAAAGGATGTTAAGACAAAGCTGCGCCCTCTTTTAAAAAGTTATATAAATCAAAGTGTTATTTAATAAAAATGCAAGCTGTGGATAACTTTGGGGATAATGATGCTATGAAGTTGCCTTTAAGATGCTTGGATTTTTAATTTGCAGATTTATATTTTTAAAATCGGTGAGGCTTTAAAGAATACTTTACTTTATCCGTTCATAAATCCGCGAAGCTGCCCTTGTTATCTATGCAATCGGTGAAAAAGCCGCTTGCTTATAATATCTATTCTTGCGTTAAAGTGCCCTTCCCTTTATACTTCTCGCCTATAAATGTGCTGGTTTTAAAGGGGTGGCAGGTAAATGCGCAAGATTTTTCAGATATGGTTGTTCGTTTTTGTGGTGTTGGCGTTTGCCATTACCTTCACCGTTTCCTTTATCGCCGAGACTAAAATGGCGCAAAACAGCGCAGTTTCCTTGATAGAATTAAAGATAAATGATTTAAAAAAGCAATTAGACCTTAACAATGCAAATCTTAAAAAGATACGCGAGGAAAGCGGTCGTGATGCAATTTTAAAAGCGAAAAGCTTCGCCCATATGCTGGAGCTTTCTTCCGAACCGCTCAGTGATTATGATGAACTGGTAAGGACGGCTAATTCTTTGGGAGTCGATGAGCTTGATATCATAGACGGCGATGGCGTTATCGTTGCCGCTACGGAAAAGAATTATGTCGGGTTTAACATGGCTAATTCCGAGCAATCCAAAGCTTTCTTGCCGCTTTTAAAGGATAAAGAGCTTGAGATTGTTCAGGATCCTATGCAAATAGGCTATGACGGCAGCAAAATTATGCAATATGCCGGAGTTGCCAGAAAAGATGCTCCCGGGTTTGTGCAAATCGCCTATCGTCCCGAAAGGCTGGAAGAAGCTATGCGCGTCGCCGATGTGCAAAATCTTGCTCCGGGCTTTCGTATCGGCACCGACGGCAAGCTGCTCATAGCTCGCAAAGGTCTTATCGTCAGCATTAACGATCCCGGCTGGATTGGTAAGCCGATGGTTAATTACGGCATCGCTCCTTATCTTATGACCGAAGACAAAGGGGTTTTGTCCGCTAATGTTGCAGGGATAGACAAGATATGCGTTTATGAGAAAGTCCCCGGATATGACTTGGTCGGGTGCATGCCTAAGCATGAAATATACCTGACGCGTAACGAAATGGCATCGCAAATTGTGCTGTTCAACTTCCTGCTCTTTGCCGTGATTTTCATTCTGGTATCGCTGTTGGTGCAGAAAGTGGTGATAAACGGGATTTATCGCGTCAATACTTCGCTTAGCAAAATTACTGCCGGTGATCTTAGCGAGAAAGTAAATGTGCACACGAATAAGGAGTTCACCGCCTTGTCCAAAGGTATCAATGCGATGGTGGCTGCGCTAAAGAAGGCTATCGCTGCCGAAGCGGACAGAATAAAAAGAGAGCTGGAGCTTGCCAAAAGCATTCAGCACTCTGCCCTGCCCTCGGTCTTTCCGCCTTTCCCCGACAGGACAGAGTTCGATATATTCGCGACTATGAATACGGCCAAGGAAGTCGGTGGGGATTTTTACGACTTTTTCTTTATAAATAACAATCAGTTAGCGGTTGTAATAGCAGATGTGTCGGGCAAAGGGATTCCGGCGGCCTTGTTTATGATGACGGCGAAGTCGGTGATAAAGGGGCTGGCGCAGTCGGGGCTTTCTCCTGCCGAGGTCTTTACGGAAGCTAACAGCAGGCTTGCGGAGAACAATGATGCGGGAATGTTTGTAACCGCTTTTATGGGCGTGCTCAATACCGATACCGGTGAGTTTACTTATGTAAACGCGGGGCATAATCCTCCCCTTTTGCGTAAAAAAGGCGAGGAGTTCGCCTTTATGAAGGTGCCCGCGGGATTTATTTTAGGTGGTATGCCGGGTATAAAGTATGAGCAAAACGCTTTGAAAATGGCGAGCGGCGAGGTTATATACCTATACACGGACGGGGTGACCGAAGCTCAAAACAGTAAGCATGAATTGTTCTCTAACGACAGGTTGGTTGAAAGTTTGAATAAAATCAAACAAGGGACCTCGGTGATGGATATTTTGCGTTTGGTTAAAAGGTATGTTGACAAGTTTGTAGGAAATGCCGAGCAATCCGATGATATCACCATGCTGGCCTTGCAATATAACGGCAAAAGAAAGCCGCAGTAACAGAAAAGCATAATAAGGTATAGATAATAAGGTATAAGAAAAGAGCCCTTAAAGGGATTTTCCTTTAAAGACACTTTTCATCAGGAGGAAATTGTTTACTTTATTGTTTTATTATTGTTTTATTGCTGCCCCAGCGTCATTTTCACAATCACATCGGGGTTGGAAACGGCGCCGTTATTGTTGCTGTCGCCCTTTTTAATGTTGTCGACATATTCCATGCCATCAATGACTTCGCCCCAAACGGTGTATTGCCTGTCAAGCCAAGGTGCGTCGGCAAGGCAAATAAAGAATTGGCTGTCGGCGGAGTTTATATCCTGCGCTCTGGCCATGGAAACAGTGCCCCTTTTGTGGTGCTCGGTGCTGAACTCGGCGCGCAAATACTTGCCCGAGCCGCCGGTGCCGTTACCTTTGGGGTCGCCGGTTTGAGCCATAAAGCCGTCAATTACGCGGTGGAACTTTAATCCGTCATAAAAGCCCTGCCCTACTAATTCCTTAATCCTTGCCACATGATTGGGAGCGAGGTCGGGGCGGAGCTTAATGGTTACTCTGCCGTCCTTTAAGTCCAAATATATTACTTCATCTGCCATAGTGTTTTTCTCCTCTGCTTGTAAATTGAAGGTTAAAAATAAACCAATTGTTAATAAAATTGCAAAAATAATCTTTGTTTTCATAGTGTTACACCCCGAACTTTTCTTTTAACTTTAATGCGATTGCAGGAGAGACAAAAGTGGATATGTCGCCGCCGAGCCTTGCTATTTCCTTGGTAAAGGTCGAGGAGACGAATTGGAAGCGTTCGTCCGTCATGATGAAAACGCTTTCAATTTCTTCGTTAAGGCGGCGGTTCATCACGCACAGTTTGAACTCTCTGTCAAAATCAGAAACGGCACGAAGCCCGCGGAAAATAACGCTTGCGCCCGCTTCACGAGCAAAGTCGATAAGCAGGTTGGGAATGGGCTTGACGATAACCTTTTTCCCCTTGGCAAAGGTTTGCCCTGCCAGCTCTGCCTTTATCATGTCAATGCGCTCGGGATTAGAGAAAACCGTATGCTTTCCGCTGTTTTGCGCCACGCCGATAACCAAGGTATCGACCACCTTCAGCGCCCTTTTTACTATATCCAAATGCCCGTAGGTAAAGGGGTCGAAAGTTCCGGGATATACGCCGACGACATCAGTCATTATTCGGCGTCCCCTTCTTGTGGCTGTGGCGCAGATTCTGTAGCTGTAAGCGGAGCTTCTTCATCTAAAGAATCAATTTGCGAGGTGCCCTCTGCTTCTGTTTCTGCGTTTCCTTCTGCTTCCTCATCGTCATCTTCAACAGCTATGGCAGAGACGACTTTTTCATTATCGGCAACGCGGAACATTATCACGCCCATGGTATTGCGGCCGGCAATGCGGACATCTTTTACCGGCATGCGGATAAGCTGTCCGGCGTCCGTTACCATTAAGATATGCGCCGTGTCGGTTACGGGGAAAGTGGCGACAACTTTGCTGCCTTTTTTCTTGGCAAGGTCAATGTTGGTCACGCCCGAGCCGCCGCGGTTGGTAATGCGGTATTCATAAGCCGAAGAGCGCTTGCCAAAGCCCGCATCGGTTACGGTGAGTAAGAACTCCTCGTCCGCTTGCATCTTGGCGAAATCTTCTTCGCTGATAGAGGCAGAGGCTGCCGAAGTGCTTTCGGTTTCAATCTTATCATCGGCTTCGGAAAGTCCTGCCATGCGCCTGCGGTTCAAGGATTCCTTTAGGTATGCGTCCCTAAGCTCGATATCTGCTTTGGCATGCTTTAAGACGGACATGGAGATTATCTCATCGCCCTTGGCGAGCTTTGCGCCGCGGACGCCTGTCGAGTTGCGGCTGGCGAATACGCGAATTGCCGAGACGGGGAATCTGATGCACTTACCGTCTTTGGCGGCAAGAAGGATATCCTGCCCCTCGTCGCAAACGACAACGCCGATTAAGGAATCGCCTTCGTCCAGCTTCATGGCAATCTTGCCGTTGGACTTAACATCAACAAAGTCGGAAAGCTTATTTCTGCGAACGCCGCCGCTTGCCGTGGCGAACATTACATATTTATTCTCGCATTCGGCCTCGCTGTCGGGCAGGCGCATTACGGTGGTGATGGTTTCGCCCTGCTCCAGCGGCAAGATGTTAATCATCGCCTTGCCGATAGAGGTCGGAGAGCCTTCGGGGAGCCTATATACCTTTTGCTTATAGACCTTGCCTTTGGTCGAGAAGAACAAGACCGGCGTGTGCGTATTGGCGACAAACAGGTCGGTGACAAAGTCCTCTTGCCTTGTGGACATACCCGAGCGCCCCTTGCCCCCGCGGTGCTGCGCGCGATAGGTGGAAAGAGGCACGCGCTTGATGTAGCCGGTGTTGGTTACGGTTACGACCATATCCTCGCGCGGGATAAGGTCCTCAATATCCTGCTCAAACTCAACATCTTCAATGACGGTGCGGCGGGGGCTGGCGAACTTTTCCTTAGTTGTCAGCAGCTCCTGCCTGATTATGGCGTAAAGCTTCTCGCGTGAGGCAAGAATGGAAAGGTGTTCCTTTATCTCTGCCCCGAGCTCGGTCAGCTCGCTGTGGAGTTTGTCACGCTCCAAGCCGGTCAGCTTGTTCAGCTTCAAATCCAAGATTGCCTTGGCTTGAGTTTCGGAAAGGCGGTAATGCCCGTTCTCGACCTTGCGGTCGGGCTCGTCAATCAAGATGACCAAAGGCTCAACATCGGTAGCAGGCCACGCCTTCGCCATCAATTGCTCTTTTGCCGTGGCGGGGTCGGAAGCCTTTCGTATCAGCGTGATAATCTCGTCCAGATTGGCAACCGCAATCGCCAGACCCACCAAGACATGCGCATTGTCCCTTGCCTTGGTAAGCTCGTAAACGGTGCGGCGATGGATTACCTCCTCGCGGAAGGCGACGAACGCCTTTATAATGTCGGCAAGGTTCATAATCATGGGCCGCCCGCCGTTTAATGCCAGCATATTGGCGGGGAAGTTGGTTTGCAGCGGAGTATATTTGTAAAGCTGGTTAAGGACGACTTCGGCGTGAGCATCGCGCTTTAGCTCAATTACTACGCGGACGCCTTGCCTGTCGGATTCATCGCGCAAGTCGGATATACCGTCAATGACCTTATCGCGCACCAGTTCCGCCATCTTGGTTATCATTTCCGCTTTGTTCACCTGATACGGGATTTCGGTGACGACGATGGCGAACTTGTCCTTCTTTATTTCCTCAATAGAGCACTTTGCCCGCATGACGATAGAGCCCTTGCCCGTGGTAAGCGCCGCGCGCGAGCCGCCGTGGCCGAGGATTATGCCGCCGGTGGGAAAGTCGGGACCCGGGACAATAGAGATAAGCTCGTCAACGGTGATGTCGGGATTGTCGATATAAGCAACACAAGCATCCACCACCTCGCCCAAGTTATGCGGCGGGATATTCGTTGCCATGCCCACGGCAATGCCGCCAGAGCCGTTCACCAGCACATTAGGAAAGGACGCCGGCAGCACTTCCGGCTCTTTGGTAGTTTCATCATAGTTAGGCATAAAGTTGACGGTATCTTTATCGATATCGTCCAAAAGCGAACTGGCAGAAAGAGCAAGCCTTGCTTCGGTGTAACGCATGGCGGCAGGCTGGTCGCCGTCCATAGAACCAAAGTTCCCCTGCGAGGCGATAAGCGGCAAGCGCATGGAAAAGTCTTGCGCCATACGCACCATGGCTTCATAGATGGAAGAGTCACCGTGGGGGTGATACTTACCCATAACATCACCGACGATACGCGCGGACTTGCGGAAAGGCTTGTTATAGTCGTAGCCGCTTTCCTTCATCGCATACAAGATGCGGCGGTGGACGGGCTTTAGGCCGTCGCGGACATCGGGCAAGGCGCGCGAGACGATTACACTCATTGCGTAATCGAGATACGAGCGCTTCATTTCATCTTCAATGACAACTTGGGTTATAGTTCCATTATCACTGGTTACAGCTGCACTTTCGGTCACTTTACTTCACTCTTTTTCGTTTTTATGCATGACAGTTATGGTTAAAAGGCTTTTAACCGCTCGGATTAGAACGGTATTTCGTCATCAAACTCGGCGGCGGAAACGGGCTCGGCAGGAGCAGAGTCCCACCCATCGGAAGAGCCTGCGCCTTCCCAGCCGCTACCCGAGGCGGCAGAGCCGGAGCCTGCGCCCTCGCCTGCGTCCGCGGGTCTGGTATCCAAAAGCCCGAGCTCGCCTTTGTAGCTGGAGACGACGACTTCGGTCGTGTATTTTTCCTGTCCGGATTGATCAGTCCATTTGCGGGTTTGCAAAGAGCCTTCGATATAGACTTTTGAGCCCTTATGCAAGTATTTTGCCGCCAGATCGGCAAGAACGGGGCTAAAGACCACGATTCTGTGCCATTCGGTGCGTTCCTGCTTTACGCCGGCCTTGTCTTTCCAAATGTCGGAAGTCGCGACCGAGAAGTTCACAATCTTCTGTCCCGATGCCGTATTTCTTACTTCGGGATCACGGCCTAGATTTCCAACGATAATTACTTTATTTATGCTACTTGCCATATCAATTCTCACTTGTTGTTAAAGGGTAATTTTCTACACGAGAGCATGCTACAACATTCCCACCCTTTTGCAAAGGAAAAAAGTGCCAAGGCGTAAGCGAAAGAAAAAAGGCGGGAGGGGAGTGTTTGCAGTTTGTGAACCCCTCCCATAGCAGTTAATAGTTAATACTTGCCGTCCGAAAGCGCAAGGGGGAAAGCCTCGCCGGTCTACCCCTACCTCGGCAATGCTAATTCGCAGGACCACAGAGGGCGTGACGGTAGGAATGTGCTTGATGTCGAGAGCCGTTATATGCTTCACCTGCTACTAATAGCACGGTCCATACCCAACAAGAATTACCCCAATCTTGCTGAGTCCAAATCCAGTGTTTTGAGCTGGTAGTGTTACCAGTCGAGCTATTCCATGAAGTAGTATTAGAAATGCCACTTACCGCCGTTAAAGTTTGTCCTGTCCCGACTGCCGTAGCATTCTTTATAAGCGACCACCTAGCCCCCTCGCTACAACCGCCAGTAAGTGCCGCTGCGTTGACTGGCAAACTTTTGCCAAGCTTAGCGCACACTTCCTGCGCTTCCCACCATTCAAGAAATGGACCAATTAAATCCCATTCCTCGTTCTTACCGTTACAAGTAATGTTTACTTGTCGGTGCCACATGTTGACATTGCTTGCCGTTGCCCACGAATTGGTAAGAACATAGCTTCCTGTTGGCAAAGTGGTATAACTGTTAAGGGGAGGTATGTTTATACACCCGCCAGTATGAGCAACGGGATAAGTGCAACCGTTCTCTCCGAGTTCTCCACCTGATTTATACTTCTTAAACTGTCCCGCGGGGCAAGAGGTGCAGTTTGCCCAACCGGCGACCCAAGTTGCCGTTGCCATGGTGCTGGTTGAGTCGCAGGTAAGGATTTGCGTAGTGCTGCATTCGCCGTTGTTGCAGTAAGGTGCGGACGAGGGGCAATCGTTGGCGATAAGGCATGTTTGTGCCTGGCACTCGCCCGAAGTGCAGACCTGTCCCACCTGGCATTGGGAGTCGGAGGTGCAGGATTCGCTACAAAATCCGTTGTTGCAGAAGGGGGTAGCGGTGGGGCAGTCGGAGTCGGTGCTACAGGTGTCGGGGCAGGTGGAAGCTGATCCGCTCGGCCCACACCAACGAATAGAAGCATACCCCTTCCCTCCAGTCAGTGTATTCGTCCCCCAATTGCCGTAGGTGGAGCAACTATAATTAGGAGATGCACCACTGGTTTTTGCATTTCCTCCCATAATTGTTGTGCAATTACTGTATCCGGCAGCAGAACATGCAGATTGAGTGCTCCCACTGCCACCATAATGACTAGCATCTATTAATGATCCTCCATCCGCTTTAGTAAAACCACAAGAAACAGCATTACAAGTAGCAGTATTTCCACCAAGAGTTCCATTCCAACCATATCCAGGATTAGAATTAGCTGAATCCCCGCTACTCCCTCCAACAATTCCACCTCCGCCAAAGCCAGAGCCACGCCCCCCGCCAGCAACCAGTGTTGGAACTCCCGTAGTACTTATTATATCCCATAAAGCAACTCCCGCTCCACCCCATAGTTGGCCATTCCATCCTCCCTTTATTCCTTTTATAGTTAAAATCTCATCTTTTGAAAATTGTTTGTTAGCGGTTAAAATTCCGCCAGCACCTCCGTGAGTAGCAGTGTACCCTCCCCAATACCCAGCTTCTCCCATCAGCGTGATTTGATACCAGCCAGGTTGGGTTATAGCAAAGGCGCTACCACCTACCATTTCAACCGGATTCGTGAGAGTCGCGGTGCTGATATCGCTAACCACGAACTGCGTCCCCTCGCATTTGGTGCGAATCGAACCTACATATTCCGTGCCATTGCCATAGCTCAAACCGTAAATCTTGGGGCTGGGATACGCGGCACCGAATCGGTCGTAAACCTCGTCAACCTTGGAACAGCTGGTGTTGAGGTCCCTTGCAAACGCGCCCATGCACGATTCGGTCATGCCCGCGTTGCACTCCTGCACCAGTCTTAAATCGCTGTCGTCCTTGCCGCCCAAGCCTTCCCACGATTCGATACAATTCTCGTCCTCCTCACCCCCGACGCAAAGCTTTTTACCCGCAACAACCTTATTACTCGCGCGGACATCTTGAGCGATAAGCTGGTCAAGGGTGCCGTTCTGTGCCGCAATGGCTACCGCATTTATCTGCTCTGCCGTGACTTCAAACTCTCCCATATCAAGGTCGGCGTCTACCAAAATATCGCTGATGTTAACACGGTATTTTGCCTTGTTATATTCTGTCGTTATAGCAACCGCGCCCGTCGGGATGTTCGTCGTGTCAAAATACCTTGAAAGTGGCTCGCTCCAAATGCCGTTAATTCCCCAAGCCGCGTCAGGGTCCACCGCAGTATATATCCCTGCCGAGATGCCTATCAATTCCGCCACTTTCGCCGCGCGGAGGTCTGAGCCCGTGTGCACCGTGTCTATTATCATGGCCTTTAGAACTGGTTTGTTTTCCTCGTCCTCTCGTCTTATGCCCACAATATACCGACCGTCGAAGTTATCGCCTGCACCCATTTCGCTGGGGTAGATTTCCTTGTGCTGGTTGTGCCCCAACTCCTCTACCAGGGCGGTGATGTTGTCGGGGTCCTTTAAATAGTCTTCTGCCTTGTGCTGGAGGTAAAGGAGAGTGTTTGCGCGATTGATGTTCTCTATGTCAGCCCTTCGGTCCGCGACATGCTTGTATAACATCGGCGTAAAGGTCGCTATCATGCCAAGGACAACTATCGCCTCAAGCAATAATGAGCCCTTTTGTTCGCCTTTGTATTCTGCGGCTGGCGCCGCTTTACTTGTCTTTGAACCTTGAACTTTCATTTCTAAACCGCCTTTCATCGCAAACACTCCTTTTCACAAGTTTTCCTAGAAGGTTCCCGTAAAAGCGGACGATTCTTTCATATAAAAAAACACCCGACTCTTACGAGCGGATGGTCATAAAACCGTTCATTCATAGACGGCTCGATCTATTAGAGCCGAAAGCTCGCGTATTCAATCGACATCCGCCCAAAGAAATTGGGACGAACGCCTTACGCAATGTCAGATCTCTCACTCTGACCGTGAATGATTACGGGTTTATGACACCCGAGGTAAATCTCTTTACCCATAGTGAGGATTGCATATTTAAAGGGGTGAGGCAATATAAATTATTTGTCTTGTTCGCCGTAACTTATTCGCCGGAAAGGATTTTGCGAAGATACCTGCCCGTGTGGCTTTCTTTCACCTTTGCGACTTGCTCGGGAGTGCCCGTGGCGACAATCGTGCCGCCCGCGTCGCCGCCCTCGGGTCCGATGTCGATGATGTAGTCCGCCGTCTTTATCACATCCAGGTTGTGCTCTATGACGACGACCGTGTTGCCCGCGTCAACCAGCGCCTGAAGCACTTCCAAAAGCTTGGCTATGTCGGCAAAGTGAAGGCCCGTCGTCGGCTCGTCCAAGATGTAAAGCGTCCTGCCCGTGGCGACTTTGGAAAGCTCTCTGGAAAGCTTGATGCGCTGCGCCTCGCCGCCCGAAAGGGTCGTCGCCGATTGCCCCAGCTTTATGTAGCCGAGCCCGACTTTGCGCAGGAGCTCAAGCTTCGCCTTTATCTTTGGTATGCTTTGGAAAAAGTCGTAGGCGTCGTCGACCGTCATGTCCAGAACATCGGCGATGGATTTGCCTTTATAGGTGACTTCCAGCGTCTCGCGCTCGTAACGCTTGCCTTTGCAGACCTCGCAAGTGACATACATGTCCGCCATGAAGTGCATCTCTATCTTCTTGACGCCGTCGCCTTCGCAAGCCTCGCACCTGCCGCCTTTGACATTGAAGGAGAAGCGGCTTGCGGTGTAGCCCCGCTCCTTTGCTTCGGGGAGCGAGGCGAACCACTCGCGAATGGGGGTGAAAAGCCCCGTGTAGGTCGCGGGGTTCGAGCGCGGAGTTCTGCCTATCGGCGATTGGTCTATGTCTATGACCTTATCAATGTGGCCCACGCCGGTAATCTTGTCATACTTGCCCGCGGAGGCTTTGGAATTGCCGAGTATCCTGTCAGCCGCGGCGAACAAGGTTTCCAGCACAAGCGAGGATTTGCCCGAGCCGGAGACGCCCGTCACCACCGTCAGAGTGCCAAGCGGAAAAGAGGCGGTGATGTGCTTTAAATTATTGTGGCAGGCGCCCTTTATGGTGATTTTCTCGCCCGAGCCTTTGCGGCGGCGCTCGGGTATGGCGATTTGCTTTGCTCCGCTTAAATACTGCCCTGTGGGGCTTTGCGGGTCGGCGATAATGTCGGCGGGAGTGCCCTGCGCTACGACTTTGCCGCCGTTCGAGCCTGCCGCGGGTCCCATGTCTATGACATAGTCGGCGCGGCGGATAGCGTCCTCGTCGTGCTCAATCACTATGACCGAGTTGTCAAGGCTTTTTAAGTGTTCCAGCGCCTCTAAAAGCTTGTCATTGTCCCTTTGGTGCAGACCTATGGAGGGCTCGTCAAGGACATACAAAACGCCCGTAAGCCCCGAGCCGATTTGCGAGGCAAGGCGAATGCGCTGGCTTTCCCCGCCGGAAAGAGTCGCAGACGCCCTGCCAAGGCTTAAATAGCCCAGACCTACATTTACCAAAAAGCCAAGCCGCTCGCCGATTTCGCGCAAGATACGGTGGGCGATTTCTTGATGCTCGGGGCGAAGAGTGGGCTCAAGCGAGGCAAACCACTCGCGCGCCTCGGCTATGGATTTGTCGCAGGCCTCGGATATGTTAAGCCCGCCAACCTTTACCGCCAGCGCCTCGGGTCTTAACTTCGCTCCGTGGCAGGTTTCGCAAGGTGCAGTGCTTTGAAAGCGCCCTATCTCCCAGCGTGACCAGTCGGATTCCGTTTCCAAAAAGCGGCGCTCCATGTTGGGAATTACGCCTTCAAAGGGGCGGTTCGTGGTGTATTCGCGCCCTTCCCCATTACTTATGGTAAGCTTGATATTCTCGCCGCCCGAGCCGAACATTATGATGTCTTTGGTCTTTTGCGGCATGTCTTTCCAAGGGGTCGTGACGCTGCCGCCGTATTTACGGCAGATGCTTTCCAGCATTTGCGCATACATTGAGGTGGCGTTTAAAAAGGCAGGAGCAAAGGCGCCTTCGGCAAGCGAAAGATTGGGATTGGGGACTACCAGCTCGGGGTCTACATAAAGCCTTGCGCCAAGTCCGTCACATTCGGGGCAAGCTCCGTAAGGGTTGTTAAAGGAGAAAAGGCGCGGTTCTATCTCGTCAATGGTAAAGCCGGACACGGGGCAGGCGAACTTTGACGAAAGTGTGGTTGCGGCGCCGGTCTCGGCGTTCTCGGCAAGCGCCAGTCCGTCCGCCAGATTAAGCGCCGTTTCCAGCGAGTCGGCAAGGCGGTGCTCTATTCCGTCTTTTATCACCACGCGGTCAACAATGACGGATATGTCGTGCTTTAAGGTCTTTGAAAGGTCGGGGAAGTCCTCTATATCATAGATTTCGCCGTCAACCTTCAGCCTTTGAAAGCCTTTCTTCTGTAGGGACTTTACCTGCGATTTAAACTCGCCTTTCTTGCCCCTTACAATCGGCGCGAGCAGATAAAGCTTCGTCCCTTGGGGCATGGCCATGAGCTTATCGACCATTTGCGAGACGGTTTGGCTTTCAATGGGTAGTCCCGTAGCGGGCGAATAGGGAATCCCTACCCTTGCCCATAAAAGGCGCATATAGTCGTAAATCTCGGTAACCGTGCCGACGGTCGAACGCGGGTTGTGCGAGCTGGTCTTTTGCTCAATGGATATGGCGGGAGAAAGCCCCTCTATCAGCTCGACATCGGGCTTCTTCATCAAGTCAAGGAATTGGCGGGCATAGGCGGAAAGGCTTTCCACATAGCGCCTTTGCCCCTCGGCGTATATGGTATCAAAGGCAAGCGAGGATTTGCCCGAGCCGGAAAGCCCCGTAATAACGACAAGCTGATTCTTGGGAATATCTACATCAACATTTTTAAGATTATGTTCCTTTGCGCCGCGAACTTTTATAAAACCTGACATTTTCCTTTTGCTTCCCTTTTCTAAACCAAGCCGCGGATTGTATCAGAAAAACACCTTTTTAGCAATCCGTATTTACTACTTAACAGTTGCTTATTTTTTGTAACCGCTTTAGATTACCCCCTAACTTTAAAGGATTTTTTATGCAGGTTGCCAGTTATCAAAAAGTTACAACTCTTCTTAAGCCTTTGATTATGCTTTATGTAAAGGCGCGTAAGAGGAAAGGTAAAGAAGATGTGCAAAGGTTTAATGAGCGGCTGGGGGTGGCGGCTGTGCCTCGCCCCAAAGGGCGGCTTATATGGCTGCACGGGGCAAGCGTCGGGGAAACGGTATCCATGCTTCCCCTTATCGCCAAGATACGCGAGGAATATCCCAAAGTGCATGTGCTGGTTACTTCGGGGACGGTGACCTCGGCAAAGATTATGGCGGGAAGGCTGCCTAAAGGCGTTATTCATCAATATGTGCCGATTGATATCAAGGAATATACCGACAAGTTCATAAGCCACTGGAAGCCCGATTTGGCTTTGTGGTTCGAGTCCGACTTTTGGCCTAATCTTATTATGTCGGCAAGCGCGGCGGGGGTGCCTTTAATCCTTGTAAACGGGCGGATATCCGACAGATCTTTTAAAAAGTGGCAGAAGGCAAGAAGTTTCATTGCGGAATTGCAGGGAAAGTTTACGCTTTCGCTGGGGCAGACGGAAAAAGACGCAAGACGCCTTAAAAAGCTTGGGGCGCGTAATGCTTTGTCGGTCGGCAATATAAAGTATGCCGCCGCCGATCTTCCTTATGACGCGGAGAAAATAGCGGATTTGCAAAAACAAATCGCGAAAAGGGAAAGTTTTATCGCGGCAAGCACTCATGATGATGAGGAAAGTCGGCTTGCGGATATTTTCCTTTCCCTAAAGCAAAAACACCCTTCCCTTTTGCTTATTATCGTGCCGAGGCACCCGAAGCGCGGCGAGGAAATAGCGCAAACTCTGGCAGCTAAAGGTTTGGCGGTGGCGTTTAGGAGCAAAGGCGAGAAGATTGGCAAAGGCACAGATATTTATGTTGCCGACACCATCGGGGAAACGGGGATTTTTTACCGCCTCGGTGATATTGTGTTCGTGGGCGGGTCGCTGGTTCCTCACGGAGGGCAGAACTTCTTGGAGCCGGCGCGGCTTAAATCCGCCATTATCGTGGGCGGCTTCATGCATAACTTTGCCGAGATGACTAAAAACGCCGTCAAGGCCAAGGCAATCATTAAGGTAAAAGATGATAAGGCGCTGGCCGTAAGTCTTGAAAAGTTGCTTAAAGATAAAAAAACGCGGCAAAAATATATTGCCAACGGGGCGCGCTTCGCTTTAAATGAAGGCGCGGTGCTGGATAGAGTGTTTGCTCAAATAGCGCCTTATATCGATACCGTCATGGCGAAAAAGTAAAATGAAAAAGGTTTGGCAAAAATATAAAAACGAAATTGCCTTGCGGGGCGAAAGGAAGCTTAAAAGCGCTTGGGAAAGTGCGCGAGCGGTTAAGGTGCTGTCGCCTTTGTCCGCCATGTATGCCAAAATCGCCGAGGTTAAGTCGCGGATAGTAATTCCTTATGATGCCGATGTTCCAGTGATATGCGCGGGGAATCTTACGCTCGGCGGGGCGGGCAAGACGCCTTTGGCAATATGGCTTGTGGAGCATTTTAAAGCCAAGGGAATGAAGCCCTATTTCCTTACAAGAGGTTATAAAGGCAAGGAAAAAGGCCTGTTCATGCCGGATTTTGCAAAGGAAGGCGAAGGCGGCCCAGAAGGTATGGCAAGCAGGATAGGCGACGAGCCTTCGCTGCTTTTATGCTTTGCGCCCGTGGTGGTCGACCCCGACCGCGCCAGAGGTGCCGAGACTGCCGAGAAAAGCGGCACGGATATCATTATCATGGACGACGGTTTCCAAAATCACGGACTTAGCAAAAACAAGTCAATACTTGTGTTTGACGGTATGGTCGGTATCGGCAACGGCAAGGTTTTTCCTGCGGGGCCTTTGCGCGAGGACTTTGCTTTGGGGTTAAAGCGGGCCAAGGCGGCGGTCATTATCGGTGACGATACCAGCGGGATAACCATAAGAATAAAATCCGAAGCTCCCGATATGCCTATATTCAGAGCAAGGCTTATACCGGACGAAAGTGTGGCAAAAAGCCTTAAAGGCAAGAAGCTGCTGGCGTTTACGGGTATCGGTAATCCTTTGAAGTTCTTTAATTCTTTGCGAAGTATCGGAGCGGAAGTGGTTAAGCAAAAAGCCTTTCCCGACCATCACTTCTATACCGATGAAGATATTGCGGATTTGGAAAGTATCGCCAAAGATGAAGCGCTGGTCATGGTGACTACGCAAAAGGACGCCGTGAAGCTTGCCCCCGAGTTCGGCGGGAAAGTCGTGGTCCTGCCCGTGAAGCTGGCGTTTGAAGATGAAAAAGAGTTTGTTGAGTTTGTAGAGTTTTCTTGAGAACAATGAAGAACAGT
>JAEEGL013588332.1_pt1 | contig 37540 bp, 44 predicted proteins | sample 9134231 | NCBI WGS metagenome assembly JAEEGL01 (sample SAMN16246548, study PRJNA631951) | gut metagenome | biome: gut microbiome; feature: rumen; material: fiber-attached | host: Bos | place: Iran: Karaj | collected 2018-10 | reverse complement strand
TGCTTATGATGAAGTGAGTTAAATAAAGGAGAAAAAGAAATGGCATTTGAAGCAAAAAACTTTGTATTATGTTCTAAATTCAATCTGTTTAAGGCACATTGTAATTTATGGATTTATGTTACAGGCGACACATTAGAAGATTGTTTGGCTACAAATTATTTCCAACCACGCCGTAATCTCTCTAACCAAGATTCCCCAGAAGTGGGCGATGTTATCCAACTTATTGTTGAAAACTCTAAACTTGCATATCTAAAAATCATCGCTAAGACCGAAAAACCATATAATATAACAGTTGCTCGTACTTTCTTAGAAAATGAAGCGACATTATTAGCCTTGATTACTGAATTACAATTAGATACGGCCAAGAAAGCAACCGACTTTGTTACTGCAATTACCAGTGAAAACCTTGGTTTAACCCAAGCAGAATACACAGAATTAGAAAATAAAATAGATACCGCTGCAAACTCTGGGCGCATGATTACACCACAAGGTTTTTGGTATGCCAAAATGTACACAGAAACCGTAGCACCGAGTGCAGAAGATGGCACAAACTATGCAGACTTTTCACAGACAGACGGTCAAGGCAACCCGATTATTGTCACCTACAATCGTGTCAACGGGGCGTGGGTGCAAGACCAGACCATTACACCGCCAGCGGATTACGATGGTTATGTGCCAATTACTAGTAAAATTTGGGATATTACCGAACAAGATGGGCAACAAGGTGGCAGAATCTTATGGAACCACACATCAAAAGAATTTACTCCATATCCACAGATAATTTCTTTTGATTCTATTGAAATTACAGGAAATTCTACTGTGGAAATGCCACAAACCCCAACAGACGATAATATCGCAAATGTAGGGTTTGTAAAAAACACTATCGGTGGCGCAAGAAATATTGGTGATATATTTCTTACAATGCGGACTGATACCGGATTAAATGGCGCAGTAGAATGTGATGGCAATACTTATCAAACATCGGATTTTATAGGAGTAAACAGTATTGGCAATTTGCTAGCAGGCGGTAAAATTCCATATGTTTCCTTAGCATCTTATGCGGCAGACATTACAGCGAAAGGTTGGTGTGATAAATTTGGTTGGGATGGCGTAGGCACAACGGCATTCAAAGTTCCAACATTAAACGCATATATCTGGCAGAAACTAAATACCCCTGTTGTTGGTACGGGCAAAGGGTTAGGACTTATTGGTTCTTCAACAGGGACTTGGGCAGGTCGGTTTAACGGGCAAGGTAACAACGCAACTGACTATGTTATATTAAATACATTTAATGTTGACCCAGGTACTGGTGGTGGCGGCGATTGGATTGGTGGTGGTGCAATTGGTGTTGTAACTGACCCGACCAAATCTGCTTTGACTACCGATACCACAGGAAACATATCAGACCAACGGGTTATGGTTCAGTTGGCAGTCACGGCAACAGACGAGGCCGTTGAAACCTGCACAGGTGTATTGGCGGATGTGGCAACGCTGAAAGGGTACGATTATGTAGTTGAAAGCCAATTACCAACAGCACAGAATAATTATACATGGTATCGTAAATATGTCGATGGTTGGGTTGAGATGGGCGGACAAACAAATGATTCAACTGATGGCGCTGTCACAATAACACTTCCTGTACAATTAGCGGACGCAAATTATGTGCCACTAATAACAGGGCTTTATATTACAAACACAGCGCAGGCTTCAAATAATGGCGCATCAAAAGCAGCAGGGGCCTTTGCAGATAGAACAACTACAAGTTTCAAACTGTGGAAACAAGGCGCAGTGCCTTATGGTTGGGAAATTAAATGGATGGTGCAAGCATAAAAAACTATTGAAAAAGGAAATGAAAATATAGTAAAATAAAACCAAGAAAGGAGAAAGAAGTGGCATATACAATTATATCTCAAAATAATACCACGACAACATTATCTGATGAGAACGGTAATGTTATTACGGTTCCGGCTCGTGTGACACTGGCAACCAGCACAGATTATGCAATCACAAAAGTAAATAATAACAGTGTTGATTTGGAAAGTGGCGATGGAAAAACCATCCGTGGTGTTCCTGCGTGTGTAGTTTTGGCAGGCGGAGGCGGTGGTTCTGACCCACACAATCTGGGTTTTTATGCTGATTTGACGGCGTTACAGACAGCACATCCGACAGGCTCGGATGGCGATTTTGCTATCCTTGGTTCTACCGACACCGTATGGGTGTGGGATTCTGGTACGTCAGCGTGGAAAGACACGGATACTAAAGGTCAAGTGACTTCGGTTAATGGTCAGACGGGTGCTGTTGTTATTCCAGATGAGTTACCGTCACAGACAGGTAATTCGGGGAAGTTCTTGACGACAGACGGAACTGATGCAAGTTGGGCGGCAGTAGGTGCATTACCAGACCAAACCGGTCAAAGCGGAAAGTTCTTGACGACAGATGGAACAGATGCTTCGTGGAGTGATAAACCGTTAGTAAATACGGCAACAAGTAGTGATTCATTGAGTATTTTAGGTGCAGCAACAACACAAAGTAGTTCTGTCCTTATAGGTAAAGGGGCGGGAAAGAGTAATTCTTGTGCCAGTAGTGTTATTATTGGTAGTTATGCTGCTAATGCAGGTTATTCCACAGGTTCTATTTATATTGGGGCATATTCTGGTACAACAAACAATAATCAAACCGTAAGTGGTAGTGTTGCAATCGGCACGTATGCACACACAACCGTTGGCAATGCAATACAAATTAGTGCGAGAATAACAGATGCTACCAATTCTGATTCCAACACTTTCAAGGTCGCTAACGCAAACGGTAACTACGAAATAATGTCCGCTGATGGAACAATACCGACAGCCCGTTTAACAAAGGTCAACACGACAGTTACGTTAGCATCTGCAAATTGGTCGGGTAATGCCCAAACAGTAAGCGTGACGGGTATAACAGCGACAGGTGTTGTGTTGGTAAGTCCAGACCCGACAGACCAAAGTGCTTATACTTCGGCTGGGATTTTGGCGACCGCACAGGCGGCGGGGACTTTAACTTTCTCGTGTGACACAGTGCCGAGTGGTGACATAGATGTCAATGTGGTAATGTTATAAAGGAGTTGAAAGATGATTATAAATCAGGTCGTGAAAGGTGGTGGAACAACCCCGACAGGTTCAATCAGCATAACTAGCAACGGCACATACGATGTCACAGATAAAGCAACAGCCGTGGTAAATGTTCCAACAACAGCACCGGCGTTATATCGTGAGTTCCAGTTAAACGCAAATGGGACATTGACTACAAACACCACAACCACACATATTATGGATTTTACTGGTATGACCGATGTTGGTAACTATATGCTTACCGAAGCGTATCATAATAACACAGCAATATCTGGGGCGGTTGATATGTCGGATTTAATCACTGTAAGTGGTGGTAATGCGTGTTTTTATGCGTTCGGTAGTTGCACGGGTATAACAAGTGTTGATTTAAGTTCGTTGACAACGGTAAATGGCCCAAGTGCGTGCCAGAATATGTTTTCTGGTTGCACAGGTTTAACGAGTGTGAATCTGTCCGCTTTAACCACAGTCGGTGGTAATAATGCATGTCAATATATGTTCTTTGGTTGCACAGGTTTAACAACTGTTGTTATGAGTTCTTTGACAACAATAAATAGTTCTAATGCGTGTGGTTATATGTTCCAAAACTGCACAGATTTAACGAGTGCGGATATGAGTGGTTTAACCACAATAAGCGGTAATCAGGCGTGTCTTGGTATGTTCAATGGTTGCACATCCTTGACAACGGTTCGTATAGGTAATACAACCGCAATAAATTTTGGAACGCGAACAAACCAGTTTGGTAATATGTTCCAAAATTGCACACAAAACATAGACGTATATGCACCTGCGGCAAGCCAATCGGCAATAGAGGGTTTGGTGGGTTATCCGAACTTTGGTGGGACAGGAACAGTAACGTGGCATTGGAACTCGTAGGTAACCCAATCCGTAACTACGATAACTACCATAAGTTAGGATAAAATGAAAGAAATATGGAAAGATATTAAAGGGTATAAAGGGCTCTACCAAGTATCAAATCTTGGTAGGGTCAAGTCGTTGGGCCGTAAAATAAACACGGGCCGTAACGGATATAGAGTAACCACAGATATGATATTAAAACAGCATATAACACGTGGTTATGCACGAGTCATTTTACAAAAGCCGGGTAAATTTAAATCATTCCAAGTCCATCGTTTAGTCGCAGATGCTTTTGTGCTAAATCCTGACAACAAATCTCAGGTAAATCATAAAAACGAGAATAAGTTGGATAATTGTGCTGAAAATTTGTCTTGGGTTACTCCAAAAGAAAATTGCAATTATGGCACAAGGAACGATAGAATATTAAAAAACATGCAAAAACATCACGTCGCTAAATATGGCCAAAAAGTTTTGTGTGTTGAATTAGGAATTATATTTGAAAGCATTAGCGCAGCGACTAAGTTTTGCGGCGCAAAAAATGTTTCGTATATAATTGCCTGTTTAAATCACAAAGCACCATTGGCTTTTGGGTATAAATGGATACGTGTTGGGACCCCACAAGCAACCACGGGTTGGCGGCGAAACTTTAAAATAAAGCGATAGAAACTTTAAAATAGGAGTAAAGATATGGCTACAAAACATCCAGGTTTCAAATCAGTTCAAAAAAGTATAGCGCGTAAACAAGGTGTGTCTATGAAAGCAGCAGGGGCTATTCTTGCGAGTTCAACCCGTAAGGCTAGCCCGGCAGCAAAACGTAAAAACCCAAATTTACGTAAAGTAAAATAAAGGAGAATAGAAATGGCAAAAAAAGAAACGATAACAAAAATTCAAAAGTGTGTTGAACTCGCTATCCCTTTCGGTGCGGCAATCGCAGCAGTTTGGGGGATTGATGCGGCGGTATATACTACTGCTATCGGTACAGCAATTATCTATGTCTTGGAAGCGGTTAAAGTATTCTTAAAGGACTAGTTGAAATGTGCGAGCAAAAAAAGGTCTTTAAGAAAATAAAAGCAAAAGGTCGTGTCAATGGATACGATTTGGAATTGGCGGAGGCACAAATGCATGACTATATTGCACTTAAAAAAGATGTTGATTCGGTAAGAGCAGACGTTCAAGCAATAAAAACAGAACAAGCGGTGCAAGGGGGAAAACTCGACCTTATCATACAGAGATTAAACAGCCCAGTTGAGCAAGAAAGGAAAGATGGTATTATTTGGCACGAATTGCGCTCTGCATTTAAGAGTTGGAAAGGTTGGGTTCTTATAATACTATTCATAATGTGTATTGCTATGTCAGGGGAAAGACTGTTGCAATTACTAAACTGGATACCAACGGGGGCATAATGCAAATAACCAAGACCTATCTTTACAATATAACAGTGGGTGGGTTTTATAGTTTCCGAGTGTTTCTTGTCGTTGACGCACATAAGCAACGGTGGTTTATTGGGGAACCTGTGGCTAGGGGCGGTACAAAAACAGCAGATACAATACCAGAATTACACGATTTATTATCGGCGCAAGTCCCATTATTAAACAAATATACGGAGAGAACACGATGAAAGCATTTGAATTTACCACACCATATCAAGCTGGCATACAGACAAAACTGGGGTTGTTCAGCGACCTGCATTGTTTAGATAAAGATACAGAGATTTTAACTACGGACGGATTTAAGGGGTACACGGACATAAAAGAAACAGATACTGTTATAAATTATAATATTGCTAAAAAGGTATTAGAAACGCAAAAAATAAATAAAATAATTATACGCCATGTAGAAAATGAAGTTATGTATTCCTTTGATAGCAAATATATGTCTTTCTGCGTTAGCGATAAACACCGCATGTATGTTTCGCAACATAGTCAAAAAAAACCTAATTATGAATTTGTTTTAGCAAAAGATTTGAATAAATTTAGATATGATGTTATGACCGCAGGAATTATGGCTACTAATAAGAAACAAGAAACTAGGAAAACTCTTGCTCTATACGAACTGTGTATCGCAACAATTTGTGATGGTAGTTGGGGTAACAAACATAAAAAAAATCAAAACATTTCGTTTCACTTAAATAAATCTAGGAAAATAAATAAGATAAAACAATTATTGAACGAATTAGAAATTCCATATAAAGAAACACATTACGATAAAAGCGCAACAAATAATGTAAACACAACTATTTATATACCAACTCAATACAGCAAGAAAGTTTTTGATATAATAGGCATTGAGGAAAATATCCCAATTAAATGGATTGGACTTTCGGTAGAAACAAAAAAAGATTTGTTGAAAACATGGGCAATGTTTGACGGCACGCAGCACGCAACCCGTATAGAACTAGTAAATACAAATGAGTATAATATAGATATTTTACAAATTATGGCAATAACAAGTGGTTTGTCCGCTAATAAAATTATTGCAAATAGACGCACAAACGAGAACCATAAAATAGGTTTTAGAGTGTCAACAAATTCTTTTAAGAACCATTCTTTTAACCCTAAAAACATAGTTCAAAAGGAATATAGCGGAATTATCTGGTGTGTAAATACCAACAACGGAACAATAGTTATTCGTAGAAATGGCAAAATAATGGTAATTGGTAATTGCGATAGCCCCGATTGCGATAAAGATTCGTTGAAATTACATATGGATTACTGCCTCAATGACGGGCGGTATATTTTGATAAATGGGGATTTGTTCGATGCTATACTGTTGAAAGATATGAAGCGTGCAGTGCCACATAATACAGACCATAGGGACAATCAATTAAATGTTAAACTGGAAGAGATGGCACACTTTCTGACCCCGTATAAAGACCAGATACTGTTTATTGGGAGAGGGAACCACGAGGAAGCAATTATTAAGCACAATGGATTAGACCTGACCGAGATGCTGGTAGCCCTGTTGAATGCGGGGAATAAGCATAAGATTGTGCGTGGTAACTATGCAAATTTCATTCGGTTTACCTGGTTAGATAACAAGAAAAAATCACAGGCGCATTACGATATATTCGCACATCACGGGGCGGGCGGTTCGGCACCAGTCACAAAGGGTATGATAGATTTTAGCCGTCTGTCCAAAGGTATCAATGCAGACCTGATATGGGTTGGACACAAACATCAAAGTATTGTGGATTACAGCGACCCGATTATGTATATAGATAACTTCGGGAATGTTGTATTAAAGAATCGCCAGTTGATACAAACACCGTCGTACCAGAAAGGGCGTACGATAGACTATAACCTGAACTTCGCCGAACGGTTTTATAGCCATACAGCACTGTCTGGATTCGGGGAATTGAACTTGACCCCGACATATAAGGGGAATGTCCCAGGCATTAAAAGCGAAATCAAGATAACCAACATACCGCAGGCTATTTTAGGTAATGCAATTTCTGCAAAACTTATTGCAAAAAACAGGTAAAGGTTATATCATAAAATAGAAAGAAAGGGTAAAAGAAATGAGAACAATAAATGATATTAAACAACAGTGTATCAGTGCATATTTAGGAATGCCACTTTTAGTGAATTTTGGCACACCTGAAATGAATTACCAAGATGCAGATGATGTTGGCGCTGTTATCAACAGAACCTATGAAGATGTCGTTGAAAAAGCATTCAGAATGCATCCTTGGTCTTTTGCCCGTCTGGATGGAACTATTATTGGCACAAAAGCACAAAATCCATCTTATGAACACTTTACGCATTATGCGACAATTAGTGATTTCTTGAATACTGTGACCGAAAGTACATCAACGATAGAACAAACAGTCGGAACTGGTTTGTCTGATTTATCGGTAAACACAGCAGGGCTTGAATCCAAGATTGGAAATGAAAGCGATGCGACACTAGTGTTTACTTATGAGGGTGCAAATTGGACTTATAACAGCAATAATGTTTTATTGGGGGATTATGGAATTTCGTTCGTGGGTACACCTATCGCAACAGACCAGTTGACTGTTGTATATACCGCACCCAAAAAAGTAAGTAATTATATCTGTATGCAGGCTGTGTTTTATGACCCACGCCATTGGTCTAAGTGTTTTGAGTGGAAACAATATGGCACAGATTTAATAAAGTTTAATCTGCCTAAGATTTATGTAGAATATACGAGTAAGGTTGATGTTGCTGATTATCCTGCATATTTTGCTGATTATTTAGCATGTGCCTTAGCGGTAGAGTGTTGCGCACCTTTGCGGTTAGAGAGTAAATTACCGATTCTCTTACAGCAATTATCAGCGATTTACTTAGATGCCCGGAAACAGGATTCTATGGGCGAACCTGCACCAGCATCATTTGATAACATAATAGACGAAGCAAGAAACGCATTATAAGGGGGCAATTATGAGTGATTGGTTCTCTTTTTGGGGTGGCAAAAAGGAAAGTGATACAACTAATCTTGACACTACATTAAAAACCACAGCAGATATAAAAGAAGCGATTGGCACAATGCAGGTTGCTAAATCTGCCATTGGCGCAGTTGAAGGGCTAACTAGCCTGATGAACTTACCTTTATATAAAAAGGAAAGGGACAACGCAATTAGAGCGATTGAAAACAATGTTTTAGCAGGGCAAGACCAGATATTTAGAGAATTGTCCTATAATACAGACCAAGCAATAACTTATGCAGCACGTGGTAATGTTTCAATCGGTTCGCCAGTAATTCAAGAGCGCATGAAGAAAGGGGCGCAGGAAGCAGGTTTTGATTTCGCCATGCTTAGAACTAATGCGGATATACAAAAAATAAATACGAATATTCAGTATTCTGCAAAGCGCAGAGCAACATTTAATCAGGCATTACAAGGTGTTACAAATGCTTTACTAACCTATGGTGTATATGGGGGATAAAAATGAATACAACTTATACAAGTAAATTAAACCCACAGTTCTCAAACGCAGGTGTTCAAGATGTTACCGCTAACCTTTCCCCAGCAAAAGCAGGGTTAGATGCTTTGATGAAAGAAAACCAGAACGAATTAAACGCACTTAAAAACATCGCACAAGACCAAGCACAGATTGAATTTAATCGTGGTGCGGCAGAGTTAGTAGATAAATATGGCACTGATTTCAAAGGTTTAGATAAAGCATTATTGAAATTAGAAAATGATTTGTATGGTCGTATTAAACCAACTCAACCTGTTATGGCAGAAGATTTGTTAAGACAGTTTGATTCAACTAGATTGCGAGCAGTTGACCATGCCCACAACACATACAATACTAAAATAAATGCTACTGTTAAAAAAACATCAGGCACCATGTTAGACGGTACAGAAGCAAATGCCGAAGGAGATTTCTTAATTTATTTGGGCGAAGTTTCTACAAAACAACCGGATGAAAGAAAACCAGAAAACATTATGCCTTTCTTGAAAGACCTTGAACAGCATAATGCTATCTTGGAACGCAAAGATATGGATGGTAACCCAATCTTTACTGACACCCAAATAGCAAGCCGTAAAGGTATGAAAGGTGTTCGTATGAATGCGGCATATCGTTATATTGATGGTATGACCCTAGACCAATTACAAAATTTTTATAACACTACGTTCCAAAGTGAACAATGGGATAAAGATACTGGGTTTAACGTTGATGATAAACATAAGTTAGAAACACGTATTAAAACACGTATTAAAGACCTTAAATCAGAAGAAGGGAAAGCAATTAAGGTTCGGGCAGTTCAAGATACCGCTAATTTAATTAACAATGGCGGTGATATGGTTACAATAGACCAGTTAAAGAAAGGTGGGATTATACCTGAAAAACTTATAGACAAAACTGTTGAAGCATCTAATAAGATTATTGAAGAAAATTGGTATGACCCCAAAAATCAGTCAGACCCAACTGGATTGTTAAAGATATACTCAGAGTTAAGTGGCTTGCTTTCTGAAACAAATGATAGCCCAGAAGCACAATTAGACCGTATTGAAAAATATACAGATGTTATCGACAGTGTGGCATCTAAATCAAAAGAACTTAATATGCCAACAGAAACCTATAAAGAATATCTGGGCGATATAACTAAAAGTATTGTTGATAAAGAATTTAAGAGCAACCTTTTGCCTATTGTTGATTATGCAAAACAAATCACTAGTGGGGACGAAGATTTAGATAAAGTGATAGGTTTAGGCGATAATTTAACTAAACTATTCAAGTCAGAAAAGAACCAAGGGGATTATTCGTTATTACAAAAACGTAAAGCCAAACGTGAATCTATTATTTATGTTGCCGAGAATTTACCTTATCTGTTAAATTATGCTCGTATGGGCGACAGAGAAGGGTTGCAGAATTTCTTAAAAAAGATGAAATATGAGCAAGTAAAAAAGGAAAATTCATACTGGATACCCGAAGATACCTTTGATTTTCTTGAAATAAATTATCAACAAGGTAATAATATCCCGTATTATCATAATGGACAGTTTTTAGAATATAATGGGGTTAATAACGGCGTTGCTGTATTTAAAACTAAACTTTAAGGGGTAAATAATGGACGAAAAAAATTTGGCTCTGGGTTTAACCGATGGTGCGGAGGTCGAAACCACACCTGAATATGTAGATATGGACAAATTGGCTTTATCTGCCCCATTAGAGTTTATCGCAAAATATAATAAACCAAAAGACTGGTTATTAGAACAAGAAGAAGCAGAAAAGATAAAGGCAATATCTGCACCGGCTAATTTGGTTGGTGGGGTTGGCGAAAAAATACAATACGGTGTTGGGGAAGCGTTATATAATATCGGTAGGTCACCAGCAGAATTGACACAATTAGGATTGGGTTTAGCAAGTGGGGTTGGTAAGTTGTTATTTCCGCACTCTACGGATACAGCCTTAGATAGATTGTATAAGAATATTGCAATAGAAAATGCCCAAAATAGAGATGAACGTGAAAAGATTGTCACGGCTTTTACTGGCGGAGATAGCGATTGGGTTAATTGGGTTAGTGGGCTGACAGAATTGGGTTTAATGGTTGGCGGTGGTGTTGGTGCGGCATCTGTTGGCGCTAGTGCGGCAAGACGTGGTGTAGAAAAACTCGCTACTACAACCGCAAAAGGTGTGGCTATGTCGCCATCCAGGGTAAGACGTGCGGCAAGCATAGCAGCGGCAAAAGGTGCAAGGTCAGGTCAAGTAGCATCTACAATAGGTTTAACGTTTGCACAAGAAGGTGGTTCTGCGGCAACAGAAAAGGTTAGAGAATATATTGCCAAGACAGGCGATACCGGTTTAACCAATTATAATCCGTTAGAAGATTCGGCTATGTCGTTAGCCGTTGGTGCGATTAACAGTGCTATTGAAGTAGGGTTTGGTGTTGAAAGATTTATACCAGAGTTCTGGGGAACAAGTACTAACTTTAATCGTGCAGCACGTAGATTTTTGGAAGGTGCGGCAGGCGAAGGATTAGAAGAATTTGCTCAAAGCATAACCACTCAATTAAGTGATATTATCAGCGGATATAAGAACGATATAGATTGGGGAGAAGCATGGAATAATGCTATTATGGGTGCTGTTCTTGGCGGTGCAGCCGGTTCAGGTATGTATTATATAAATCGCAGACGTATGGCTAACAGAATCGCCAATGACTACGGCATGGACTATAAAAAGGCGGCAAGTTTAGTTGATGACATGCTTGGTACGGGTATTGAATCCACCACAAATGAATTGTCGGCGCGTTCAGAACTGGTAAATGAACGTGGTTCTGCTTGGGAAAGGATGATTACCGGTGTTAAAACAGCCATGGGAACGGTTGATTTTGGTACAGAAGAAAGCAGAGAAAATCAAGCCAAGGCATTTGCACGCACTAATGCTAATATTGCTATGAGATTTGCCCAGCAATCAGGATTAAGTACAGACGAGTTTCTTGATGTTGCCGAGTTTGAAACTATGAATAATGGGCAAAATCTGAATATGGTGTTTATTAAACCATTAGGTTCAGTTCAAGATATAGACAATCGTATCAAAGCCCAAGATGAAATAATTAACCGTCAGAAAGAATTAAAGAAAACAGGTGCGGCAGATAATAATGTTTTGAATTTGGCACGTCAGAGAAAGGCAATTTTACAGAAAGCCAAAGCAATTAAACAGTATAACGATGCCCAATATCAAGAACAAATCAAAGCAAATACTACACCAGAAACAGCAAAAGAAATTGAAACTGCCACAAAGGATGTTGAAACTGTCAAAGGTGTAACACAGGCAGAGTTTGATTCAAAAGTAGATTCTGAAAACCTTACAAGCGCAGAAAAATCAAAGAGATATGGTAATGCGGTTCTGAAATCTATTTTGCCAACAAAGACGGATTTTGATGCGGTTATGGTTGACCCAATGTATGCCAATGCTAAACAAGCAATAATAGCCGTAGCAGACCGTATAAATTCGTTTATCAAGGCACATAGAACCTATGGGTTAAAAACTGATATCGCCAATGCATTAAAGAAAATGCAGACGGTAAATCAAGGGAACTTTATAGATTCCGTAACCACACCAGATTTAGACGGGGTTGATGTTATCGCAGAAAATGCGTTCTTGTATCATTTCTTGTTCAGTGATGCGAACACAATCCAAGCATACTTGAATGCCTATATCACACGTGCAGAACAGTCATTAAATGGCGAAATACTCGAATTATCCAAGAAAGATTTGGTCGGGCAATCCCTGAAAGCAACCGATGAAACAATGCAGGCACAGGCTAGGGTTTTGGGGGTTGAATACCAAAGTATCTATGATGAATCCGGTAAAACATTTATAGATAAAAATGTTATGGCGGTGTGGGAATCGGGTCAGCATCAGTACATATCTGAACCAGAACAATTAACATTATTCCAACAAGATAATCTAACAGAACGCGAAAACGGGCCTGAGATTGTATCAGACGACACAACAGTAGAAGTTATAGAATTATCAAAAGATGATTTGCCACAAAATCTTAAAATGTCAGATTTTGTTAAATGGGTTATAAGAGTATTAGGCGACAGCAAAAACATTCATATTAAATCGTCTAACCAAGATGTACTCGTGTCAACAGAAAGTGTTAGACGTGCTAATATTAAAACTAATCCTGTAAGTAAATCAGTGTTTTCTAAATTAAAAGCGGTTATTGAAAATGCTTATTATTCTGGGTTTAGGCAGGCTGATGAAAAGCACCCAAATGTTAAAGGACAAGATATTTATCATAATGCTCTGATAATAGACGGGAAACCGTATAGTGTTAAAATTATGGTTGACATTCCTAAAAAAAGCACAAACCCAAATGTTTATGCTGGGCATACTATTTCAGAAATAGAAATAGAGCCTGCCACAAGGGATGGTCAGCAAGATGCATCGCAAACACCTATTGGCAAAAGCCCTATTACTTCTATTAGTTTAGGCGTTTTAAGGGGAAAAGTCAAGCCAGCAACCTATAAAAATGGAGTGTTAGCCCAAAGTCGTGTTGCCAATGGTTCATATGACCCAGAATTAGGGGTAATAGTTTTGGGTAGGAATATGAATGAAATGACCCTGCCACACGAAATGCAACACTACTGGTTAGATAAGATATTCAGTATCTATAAACGGGCTAAATCTGGCGAATTACAGGTTCGTGACGAGTGGATGACAGAAACAAAAGCCCTGTTTGATATGTTGGGAATAGACGAAAATCAAACACAGTTGACCCAAGGGCAACAGGAAAAGTTTGCCCGCATGTCCGAAGCATACTTGACTGGAATCGGTGTCACAGGCGATATGAATGCCACATTTAAGGAATATCAGCAATGGGTGCCAGAAAAGTATAAATCTATCTTAAATCTTGGTTATTTAAGCGATGATGGAAAGATTGAGTATCCGTTCCTAGACCAAGGGGCTGTTGATTTCTTCAATAAATGGTATGCAAATTATTCTTTGCCATCGTTGGCGACAAGCCCAGAACGTCAAGAGTTTGTTAACCCAGAAGACGAAAATGGCGAAGTATTACCAGTTTCTATCAAGGAAATGAATAACCGTGATAAAGAGTTTGGAAACGATGCGGAAGAGCAGGTTAAAACAGACCAACGGTTATACAATACGTTAGATGAGAATATGCCTGCCGAGATAAAGGTTGAAGCAGACGGGCAGAAAGTAGTCCAAGCAAGCCGTAGCAATTTCTTGAAAGAATCTGAAAAACAACAGCGCAGATGGTTTGAACGTAAATCACGTGATACCGAAGCACAGATGGCACAGGATTATATTGAAAAGAACCCAGAACACGCAAAAGAAGTGGTTTATGGCGACCCCGAACTAATACCAAATGATACAGGGGTTGACCGTGCTACCTTGATAAATGCATATCTGGCACTGAATAATATAACCCCAGAAAGCGAAGATTGGGCAACATTACAGACCAACATAGCAATAAATCAGAGTTTGGCAGGAACCCAGTTGGCGTTGAGTAATAATACGTCTTATCGGACATACCTTGATGCGTTGCGTGAGATTGAAAATGCTCGTGAAATGAAAGCGGCAACAAATTACGCAGGTGCTAAACAGGGCGCAGTTGAACGGTTTAATCGTGATATTCAACGGTTTGTAGACGAAGAGTTGCCGAAAGTATTAGCAACGGCACCAAATACAGAAGCCCGTGATATTGCATTAAAATCTTTGTTTGAAAGAGCAAGAACCCAGTTTAATGGAAATACTACTGGTGGTGTTTTGAACCAGATGGATTTTGACTATGCAAGGGGGCAGAAAGGGGCAAGTGCGGCGTTCACTCGTTGGGCAGTTAATCAGATTAAAAAAGATGCCGGGGCTAAATTAAACGGTCAAGAGCAAGCCCAGTTGTTAAATTTAAGTGCCAAAGCCCAACAAGCCGTTATTGACCTTGATGATAGAGATACAGGTAAAGCAGTAGCAGGTGCGCAAGAAATTCGCAAATGGCAAGTGGAAAAAGATAAACTTATGGGTGTAAAACCACAAAAGTTTAGTTTGTTCGGCGATTATGCCCCACGTGCTATGTTGGCAAGTTTCAACACTTTGGTTGTATCTAACATACCATCTACGGCTATGAATACCGCAGTTGTCCGTATGTTAGAATCAGGTATCTTTGGCAAAAACGAAGTGTCTAAATCTCTTACCGATTCGGAAATCAAGAGAATCAAGGCGATTTATGGGGCAACGGCTATGAACCTTGCACAAATGGAAAAACCAACCAGTCCGTCATTATTACACGGCGAAAAATACTCGTCATCGGGGCAGAAATGGTATGACCCGTTCACTATCCTTGGAAAAGAAGATAACTGGTTCCGTGTGCCAACATTTGTGAATACTTTGGCGCGTATAGCAACACAAGATGCCAAAGCCACAGGAAAAAGTGCTGATGAAGTATTTAAGGAATATTGCCGGTTAGAAAACCAAAGTGATGCGGCGAAATTAGCCCGTAAACAGGCATTAGCAGTATCTAATATGGCTGTGTTTACACAAGATGGGGCATTGGCTCGTTCATTAAACGGAATACGTGATTGGATAAACCAAGGTTCTCGGGCTTTGATTGGTCTTGACCCGAAGGGATTCGGTTTAGGTAATTTATTATCGCCGTTCTTGAAAACTGGTGCAAACATCGCAGAAATGGGCATTCGTGGTTCTCTTGCCCCAATAACGACCATCTCTGCGTTAGCCCAGAAATGGCGGTCTGGTAAGGCAATAGACCCAATGAAAAAGTTAGCATTGGCAATGGATTGGACTTATTTCTTGTTGTCATCTGTTATGGTTTCGTTGCTTGCGGCATTAACGAGTGATGACGATGAGTTCTATACTGAACCGTATGAAATGGGTAAAACATATGACCCAGATAAACCTTATGACAGTATCAACATTGCCGGGGTGTGGATTGACCTTGATTTCTTTGGGCCATTTGCGATACCGATTCGGACAGGCTGTCGTTTGGTAAAACAATGGAAAACTGATAATCTGTCAGCAATCTACAAAGGATACGGTCAAGGGTTAAAGTATGCGGCTATGGATACTCCGTTGTTGCAAGAAATCTTTAATAACCAAATGAGTTATGCGGCCAAAAAGCCAGAAGATTGGGCGACAGGACTAGCGTATAACCAAGCCAACAAACTTATACCATCACAAATCAAACCATTGTCTAGGGCGATTTCTCGTGGCGCAGGGGCAGAATTGGATGTAAGTGGCGCTGGTAAGGTTATAGAGAGAAAGTTCCATAGGAATTATGGCTTTGATGGGGTAGAGTTAACCACACAAGACCTGATTGACATATTCACAACTAAAATCACTTGGCAACCATAACCAAAGGAGAAAACGATGCCGTGCGGAAAGAAACGTAAAAAATAAAACACCCGGAGTAATCCGGGTATTTTGTTGCATAAGATTTGAAACCCTTCTTATTATACTTAATCATGGATATATAAGTCAATCGCTTTTTCCATAGTAGGTCTTATTTGTGTAAGTTCCTGCCAGCCTGCTTTATTGTTTTCTTTTAATTTATCCAAGTCAGCACGACTTATATTATGATTCTTGCAAATCACTTCCAAACGGATATTGAGTTGCAATTCCCGTTTCAAGAGAGTGAACAATCCTAACATGTTCTTTTCGTTGTGCGCACGTGCTTCGGCTTGTTGGGCTTCTATCTTTTTACGCAATTCTGCACGCATTTCTGCCATGCGCTTGTTGCGTTCTATTACTTCTAAACCTTTCTGTTTAGCCCATTCTTTTTGCTCGGAAAGGGTTATAGGTTGATTGCGGCGTTTCCGTGCATTTTCTTCCGCAATCTGTTTACGTCTGCGAATACGAGCAATTAAATCATTATTCACAGGTGGTTGCGGTTCTGGTCTTTCCCCGGTTTCTTCTGTGGAGTTTAAGTCCACTTCCAGTTCTTTTTCTGCCTGTTCAACCTTTGATTCTACTTCGATATGCTCTGGTTCCACTATCGGTTCGGGTTCAGCAGGTTTTTCTGGTTCACTGTCCGCAAATGATTCTATGTATTCACGTGCTTCCAGTTTTGCCTTTTCTTTCAATTCTTCCGATTCCGCACTGTTAATAGATTCTAACAGTTGCTTTGCGGTTGCATCGGACTTTGCCATATTTTTCAATGACAAGAACCAATTCAATTTAGCCATTATTCAATTCCTTCAATTTCGTTCATTTTTTCCGCAAGTTCTTTACGGCGTTCTTTCGTTGTATTCGGGTCGTTATACTCTTTCTCTAATGCTTTCAGAGAATTACCGATTTCGGTCTTCATAACCGGAACTGGTTTCCCATATATGCGATTACGCAGAGAATACAGTATCAACTTACCCTTGGCGGAATTATTGATAGCATCGAAGACTGCCTTAACTGTTGGGTCGTTATCCGATTCATCTGTTATAAAATCATTTATAATAGCATCAACTTTATCTAAATCAGTATTTGCACCCAAAGCATCTTCCAAAATAGCCCTTTGGTCTTCTATTTTTTGCTGTTTTTGTGCTTCTTTTTCTTCTTCCGAAGTAGTATCTATTAGACCGTTAGATGCAAACGTATCAAGAATAAAGTTTTTTATTACACTATTCTTGGCTTCGCCAATGGTGTTAGAAAAACAGAGTTTGTCAAATTCGTCAAACATCTTGCGAATTTTCTCGCCACCTGCATTTTCTTCATTAAATAAATTGGCGTATTTTTCATTTGGTTTGTAATTATTCTTAAAATCTTCAACCGAGTTTGGCATATTGTTGATTTTTGATAGTGCTCGTCTATCTGAAATCATTTTCCCAGCAAGATTTTTAACCTTATTACGGTCAAACTCGCCAGCATCGTTCAGAGTTTCCTTAAAAGCCCTTTTTATGGAATCGTCATCAAACGTTTCCAAAAATGCTTCCATATCAGATTTGCCCTGTTGGGTCACTTCTTGTTCTTGTGCTTGGATGTTTTCACTGTCCATTTTTACACTCCTTTCTTTGGGTTAGTTGTTTTGCACGATTAAACTTTATCATTTTATTCTTTATATTTCCACTGAAAACCACCTGCTGTTTTTCTTTTGCCACGACAGACAGCACTTATATTTTTGAACTGGATTCCTGTTTCCCTTTCCGCTTCAAGAATCCCATAAAATTTAGCGATTATTTTTCCATCTTTAATTTGCAGAACTATTTTTGTTCCTGCTGGGAAATCTTTACCACGTTTCCCAAAACAAGAACCCTTATATCCTAAAACTTTGAATGCGTGTATTACATTTTCTTGGTCTGTGACCCATTCAAGATTCTCAACACGATTGTCTGTTCGTATTCCGTTCTTGTGATTGACTTGGGGTTTGTTTTCGGGATTTGGGATAAATGCTTCGGCTACTAAACGATGCACCCTTTTATGACAACTTTTCCCATTTTTAGATAACGAAACGACCATATAACCTGTATGATTGCTTTTAGTGGGCTTTAATTTATGTATTCTTCCTTCCGGGTTATGTTTGAACGAAACATACCTTGAATATACATCCCCGGCATCTGTTATATAATAACCCGGAAAATCTTTTATTGGGAACGCTTTACTCATTTTTATTCTCCTTCGTTTATAAAAACCATTCACTATCTATCGCACCTAATCTGTGCCCAGTAGGATAATTACTATTACCATATTGTGTGCTTAAATCAAGTGCGTAAATTGCTTGGGCGATTGAGTCTGCGTAGTCGGGGCTGCGCCCAAGAATCTTACGAATACGGTCTTTTGGCATAATTTTGATGTTCCCCTTATTGTCTTCGGGGGATAATATAATTCCCCTAAAATCTTCTCTAATTTTTGCTTGCACAAGTGGGTCGGCATGAATAACTATCAGATACTTATCGGCGAGTTCTTTTACTTTCCCAAACGTAGAAGCCCGAAGATTATAATATCCGTCAATATGTGGTTCTAAATTTCCACGAAAATAGATGTTTGTTGGGCTTTCATCGCCTAATAACTGCATAATTGGTAGCCCCTGCCCGACAGCATCGCCTATAAATATATCGGGTTTGAATTCTTCTTTTTCTTTCATTATGCTTGCTATAAGTTTTTCTGTCGTAAATGTGTTTCCCGGTTTTACCCATAGATGATAGATACCCTTATCGTCTTTAATTCCAAGAGTTGTCACGTTCTTGTCGGCACCGCCAACTGCAAAGTCTTGTGAGATGACTTTCGTCAAACTTGCGCCAACAGGGTGTGGGTCTTCTGCCCCTAGCATTCTGTCGATTGTAATATTTGAAAATAAACGCACATAATCGTCATTCTCGCCCTGATAAAGAATAGTAGCCTTCCATAGTTCTGGGTCAGTTTCACGCATTGTTTCCCATGTTTCAAGAGTTCTAGTGTCCAAATGCGGATTTTCCCAATAATCTATGCGCATGTAAGTTCCACCAACAGATTTAACCCAAATTTTCACATCTTCGTCAAAATGATTAGAAATCAAGACAATAATGCCACCAGCCCTTATGTAAGTATTTAGTGTCATAGCCGCTGCGTTTTGCTGCCAGCCTTCTACTTCATCTATCAGTAAAATATCGGTTGCCCTTTCAGTTCCCTTTAACGCAGTTTTTTTGCTGGGATGAAATCCTTTAAAGAAAATCTCTTGACCTGTTTTTAATTTACGATAATGGTTTTTTGAAAATCTTTCGTCTATTTGATTTTCAAAGATTCCGTCAAACAAACTAACAACTGATTCGTCTAGGGCGGATTCAGTAATGATACCGATGGTAATAGCATCCGCGTATCCTGCTTCCAACAGTTCCCCTACAATACGCATGAAACTCTGGCTCTTACTGCTTCCACGTGAACCTTCAATCGCATACACGCCGCCCTTAACCGGGTTCGGTTTGCCGTATTTCTTGTTATATAACCAAGCACACATACTCGGCATCAGAGCCAAACACTTACTTGGCACAGATGCGCAATAATCAAAAAGTTTAAGTTTAATCTTCGTCATCGCTTTCTACCACAATTTCTCTTGTTTCCATTTTACGTTGAGTTATGCCTTTCCGTTCTAATCTCATTTCATCATAAGAATCACGCATAACCTTGATTGCTTCTTGAAAACCCCTAGGAATCGCCTTATCTTTTAATGCACGTTGTGCTTGCTTGAAAAACCAATAGTTCATGTCATACACCGATGCGGTACGAGGGTCTATCTCAGGTTCTTCAATGTCTTCTTCGGGCGATACATCTAGCCCACGGTTAAAGATAAGTCTTAGACAAACAGGGCTATGCACCATCGCATCGTAATACCCATCCGGGGCTTGCCTATTGCGGTCTTTGCTTTTCCCTTTTATATCCAAACTCTTATCGTCAGCAATAACTCCGTGGGCTTTCTCTATCACATCAGTACAATAGATGAAAAAAGATGTTCCGTTATCTTTACCTATAATACGCACATGTGCGCCCGGTTGCCACCAATCCGGCAGACCATCGCCATACTGCGCTATAAAATTTTCTACTTTTATCAACAGTTATCCTTTTTAACATTATCAACACGATTTAACCAACCTTTTAAGAATACTTGTTGGCTTGGTTTATTGCGCACTATCGCTTGATAATACTCTTTCCATTTGGTATAAAATGTTTCACAAAGTTGACGTGGTGGCAATGAATTACATGTTGACCGGGTTATTTTACCGAATATCCCATCATCTTTAACCCCCGCTGCACGTTGTAATAATTTTATCGCCACAATATGTCCACAGTTTACAGCACAAGAAAATATAGGGTATTTTAATAATTCGGGGACATAAGAGCATTGCGCTTTATTCCAATATTTACCACGATATAATGCTTTTACGAGTGCCATAAATTGTGGGTCAGATTTCGCTAATTTATTAAGGCTTTTCCCTTTTACCCCACGTGATTTCCATATATCTATCATTTTCCAGCCATCCCAATCAGGGTTGGCATTACGGGCAATACCACAAATTGTTTCACCGCCTGAATCATTTGGGTTGTTTGAATATCCACCTTCTGCAAGTCCTACAAGTTTTAATGCTTTTTCAAATTGCATTTCTTTCTCCTTTCCTAATCAGTTATTTAGATATTTTTTTTAATATATAAGCCCCTATTAAACCAATTAAAACCCAAAAAGATAATTTCCACTTTAATTTTTCTTTCCCTACTTTATCAACTTCGGTGTTGCATGCATTAGTAATATTTATAATTTCCTTGCGTGCAACATTAAACAATAAAGTATTAGCATCAGTTTGACACTCTTTCGGAAGAGATTTTTCTATCGCTGTAATAGTATTAGTGGCATTTTCGGCTATTGGTTCATAAGCGGGTTTTTCTTTTGCGCACCCTGATAAGACCAAGCCAAGTACGATTAGTGTGGTTTTTTTCATATTCTTTCCTTTCTTTTTTCATTATTTTGTTTATTGCTTTTTCTAGTGTATTTTTATCTGTCCCTAAATCAGTAAATAGATTGTTTACAACTTCTAGTGCTTGCGCCCCAGTTAAATAACATATGTTCAAAACTAGACACGCATGCACAAACGCCATTGCGGCACAATCTAATTTCTTGCGTTTTTTTGCTTGTTTACATTGTTCCACTGATTCGGTAAATATGTCAAGTGCCGTTGAAAAATCAACATCTTTATATTTTTTTGATTCAAATTCTATGATTGTGTTTATTGTTTCTGACATTTTTTCCCTTTTCTTTCTGGTTCAATTATACATTTAGACCCACACATTGGGCAAGTTCCGGTTTTGTTATTTTTACGCACCCAGTGCTTTATTTTTTGTAAATCTTCAAGGGTTAGGTCTTTCATTTCCTTTCCTTTCGGTTATCGGTCTATTCCTTTTGTTCTAGTGCTGTTATTTTATCTTTTGCAAAATTTGCAAACTTTCTTATGTCTTTACAGTATGATGTTTATAATCTTGTGTTAAACCACAATATGAACACCAGTAGCCACCGATTTTTTCTTGTTTTCCTATTGGTAGAATTAGTGTAAATTGTAAAACATTTCCGCATATTGGACATTTCATATCACTCATTGTTGGCACCTTTGGTTATGCTTTCAATCCATTTTTTATAAGACGGCACAAATGCCATACACATTTTACGCATACCTCGCAATTCATCGGTGGCTGAACCCTTATATGTTTTCATCTCGTTTTCCCTTGTAAATAATATCGTCATCTGGTTTTACTGGTTCACAGTATTCATACCACTCCCCATTTCCACATTGAAACGGACAATCTTCGTGATGTGAGTCAAAAATGTTGCATAATATATCATATACACAATTTTCTGGCTCATCGCTATTGTCCCAGAATTTACACAACTTTCCAATCCATTTGCGTTGTTCTGCATAAGGGTCGGCTGGTGTTTCACATTTTTCTGGTTCAAGTTTCATTTGCAATTCGTCAATCTGTTTTTCGTGGACATTTACAGATTTACGCACTGCTTCAAGAATACCAATCCACTCTTGAATCTCAAACCGTTCTGCTTCTCTTTCTTTTTGTATGGCGTTGACAGCATCTATAAGTTGGTTAACTTTATTTATTATACAATGATTTGTTGCCACCGATTGTGTTGGGTCTATATCTAATTTTTCAATCATTTTGTTCTCCCTTGGTTAAAATAAAGTTTGTTGTCGTTGTGCCTGTTTCAACCTTTCCGCACACACCCCCCGATAATGTTGCCAGATTTCGTTCTGGCGGACGGATTCTCCTGGTAGGGGAAGATTTTCAAGAACCCTATTAGCGTTGTCTATCACTAATGCTCAAACAGTATTACCCTCTGTTGGTTGGGCCAGTTTTGGGCGGATTACTGGCGGAATCCCTTGACTAGCCATAAGGAGTAGGCTGTTGCCCAATCTTTTAAAACTTATAAGTCACACCGTTTTGATTTACACCCCAACGGCTTTCTTTACCCAAATGATAAATCATAGCCCCGGCAATTACAACAAACCCAGTAAATACAACAGCACGGGCGACATTATTATATGCTTCGTGTTTACCTTGATGATACCCAACCTGATATGCGCTGTTATAAGTTGGATTCCCGGCATTTAAGTTTAGTGCCGGCATTGCATTTGCTGTTCCAAGTGTAGTTGCTAATATCGTAGCAGTAAGTAGTTTTTTCATTTTTTATCCTTTTATTTGTTTGATTCGTTTTTCTATTTTTGCGTTCAAAATCTTGACTCGTGGGTCGCCCATACCATCATGGTTATGTGCGCCACATCCACAAAATTTATCACACAAAGGGACAAGTCTTTCAACATTATCCCCATTTACACGTCCGTCCATGTGGTGACAGACTAATCTTGTTTGTGTTGAATCGCGCCCGCAGAGTATGCATTTTTCGCCCCAGTAGGCAAAACAGGCTTTCCGATAGTCGGTTATCCGTTTTTTTGTTTTTTTGGACATAGGTGCTATGGCAGACCGTTTCGGTTTGTAAGTTCCTGCCTGTATTTCAGCAAGACGTTTCTTTGACACGTTATTAAGTGAACTGTTAAAAAGTTTTTTGCGTTCTATCATTATTTATATTTCCATTGATAACCAAATGCTGATTTCCTAATACCACGGCAGCATTGTGATATATTTTGTCTTTTAATTCCAGTTGCTCTTTCGGCATCATTTATTCCACAAAACTCTGCAATAACAACCCCATCTTTTATTTGTATAATTTTTTTAGAAAGCGGATTGTCTTTACCAAATCTCCCTTTGTTCGGACGTGGATGTTCTTTTTTTAATACTCTGAATTTATGAATATTATTTTCAGAACATGTAACCCACTCCAAATTTTCCACACGATTATCAGTTTTTACCCCGTTCTTATGGTTCACTTGTGGTTTATTTTCTGGGTTTGGGATAAATGCTTCGGCAACTAAACGATGAACAGATTTATTAAATTGTTTTTTGTTTTTATGTAAACATACTCGTAGATAACCCGTGCTTCCTTTTACTAAAATCAACTTTTTGATTCTTCCGGTTCTTTCATAATTCCTAGAATATATATCGCCAGAATCGGTGGCGTAATAATCAGGAAAATCTTTAATCTGTAATGCTCTGCTCATTTGTTGCCTTTTTTAATCTTGGTGGGCGGGACACATGTTTTGGTTGTCATCAGGAGAAATCCCGCCCATGGTGGGGCATCAGGAGGAGGGAGAATTGAGAGGTAGGATGCCCCTTGGTGGTCTTTTTCTGGGGGTTTAATTGGAATGTAGTTTTATCCCAGAAAAAGTCCAAACTGTTATTCTAGTGTTTGTATCTCAAATTCGCCTTTATTTACTTGTTCGTTGACCTTGTGCATAAAATCTGCCACTTGAACCTTGCGTTCGTTTATCTTGTTTTGATACTGTATTCCACGCGTATATTTCAAGATAAATACCTTTGGCGATACTTCTGGGCAATAAAGCACGAAGTAAGCCCTAGGACAATCACAGATGTTCATCGTAAACTGCATCTGCATCTGGTATTCTTTTTTTGCGCAGTCCATCAACTGTTTGTAAAATGCCTTTGGTTCTGGGCATTTAATTTCCACGACTGCTTCAACCTTGTCGCCGTTTTTGATTAAACCATCGGGTGAACAACCAAACAGTGTATCAGATTCCACAAATCCACATTCTGTTATTTCTTTACCAAGTTCTTTTTCTGCTAGTTTACGGGCAGTAGGTTCAAACACCAATCCGCGGCGAATTGCTGCAAATTCCATGTAAGGATTTGAAGATTCGCGCCATCCGGTTTGTTCTGCCATAACACGATAGCACAAAGATTTACAAGATTCACCGATTTCGCCTGCATCTTTCGCCGTTTTGCTTGCGGGGTCTGCTAAAAATTCTGATGCGGTTGAAGCAGTGAATTTTCCAGCGCGCACTTCCAACCAATCCGGATTTGTATGCACATTGACCGAATCGATAAACGCGGTGCGTTCAGTATGGGACATTTGCGCCCAGTTATTTATGGCGATTTGTATTGCTTGTTCTTGGTCTGCACCAAGTTCGTGTTGCTTAAAATTATATATTTTCATGTTTAACTCCTGATTTGACAAATTCTATTGTATATTATAAGCAACACAAAGTCAAGAACTTTGTTTCTTTTTTTCTAACCGAAGTATTGCACATATGATTTTGTTAGCCGTAGAAAGGGTTGCATCTGTAAGAGTACCATCTACAAACCGGTAGAGAGTACTGCGTGTCACACCCGATTCTTTTGATAATTCGGTATAAGAATATTTTTCTACCGCATCTGCTACAAGATTACGGAATTTAATAAATTCATATTTTCCGTTTGGAATTGTTTTCATTTTTAATTTCCTTTAATTTTCTTGCTATACACTGTTCCAGTGTGATTTGCCGTCTGTCAATAGTTTTACGAAATTTAAGGTTCTCGTCAATCTCTTTTAGTTTTTTATAGATTGCACCCCATTTTTCTGCTTCCGACATTGGTATTGCTTCTTCTGTCCATAATATTTCTGCCATTATTCGTTCTCCATTTTCACTTTCAATTTATCAAATAACCATTGAATTGACCCACAATGCCAACCATCGCCCATTAAAGATTGGGCTTGTGGTGGGGTAAATTGTTCCATAATTTCTACGGGGTATGTGTGAAATCGTGCCAATTCTGCTTGTGTCGGGCAACGGAAAGCCGTATATCCTGCATCAAACACAGATTCAATCTTTTTACGTTTGTATGGTGTCTTTGTTGGGTCGTTCGTCAGCACGAACACCCCTTCGCCTGCGCGTGTTGGTTGATTTTGAACCAAGGTTGCAATTTCCTTGTCGGAATACACGATTGTATCACGGGAACGATTTAATACGCCGATAACGACACCATCGGTATTTCTTTTGCAGTTTGGGGTTAATGCGGGGCGTTGAATCTGACAAGGTATGTAATCGCAATCGTGGAATCCGTGTCTATCAAAACTTTTAACACAGGTTATAACCGTTCCACTCCCACTATTTGTATCGCCAATTTTATCTAATCTTGCCTGTTGCTGTGTCTGACAAGGAACAGTATCAACCGGATGTGGCAAATCTCCGATTCTTTGGTGCATAACGATTTTCGCATCATCGTCTAACAACTCTGCCAATGTTTCTCGTGTTTTCCGTGGCACAGGTTGGTCTGTCCAATCCAACCAATTTGTAAAGAATAATCTTTTCCTGCGAGTTGCCCAACCCAATTCAACGGGGTCAACAATACGGTTTTCAAAACAACCCGATTCCCTTTGTATCAGTTTTAGGGTTTCATCGGGAATAGTCGTCACATTTTCCAAGATTATATATTTGGGCTTAACTTCTTTTATTGCCCGGACAACTTCCCAAAATAACTGACCGTTTTTACCGTCAATCCCTTGTTTCCGTGAATTAACCACACTGTAATCTTGGCAATTATGCACCACATAATTATCTGCAATATATGTGTGGTCGTCTGCTACTTCCATATTATAAACATAATTATCTTCAATTTGTAATTTTTTTTGTATTATTTTTTCCTGTTTATATGGTTGGTTGGGGTAAAATCGCACTTGATATACATCGTGTTGATTTACCACACGCCCCTCGATAATATGTTTCCTTGGTCTTTTAGAAAGATATATATGATTTTTATATCCAATAGAAGACAATAATAATTGCAACCCTAATGCCAATTTTTTGCTTATAGTTGTCGCCGTGAATCCGTCCTTATATTTATTACCATCCCCTTCGATATACCCCTGTAAAAACATCTTTTTTATTTCGTCCGGGCAAGAGAATATTATCTGCGGTATTTGTTTATTTAATGCCCCCCGACCACATTTTTTACATCTCTCCATAAATTGTTCGTCTGTCAAAATATATTTCGTCACATTCTTGTTTTTGCTTTTTGTAAAGTGTTTTAAGAATCCGAACCTTTCAAATGCGTCTTCTTTCCCTTTTCCAACACAAAATATAACCTTGTGATTATATGAATTTTTACGCCCTTTTCGCAAAGAATCTATAATATACCCATCGGCAACATATCTGCCAAGCAAATACGCATCTGCCAAACTCATATCTTCGCCTGTGAAATTGGTTTTTGCTGCGATAACCGTATCGCCCTTATTTAGTTTGTCGCACTCAACAAAGCCATTATCGGTCAAAAAGGGGTGGTTTCCTGTGGTTAGTATCGGCAACATACATTCGGCTTTAAGCATCCGACAATTATTCGCAACCCGTTTCCCAACTGCTAAAACGGGCTTGTAATTTCCTTTGTGGGTCAAAACCAAATCGCCTGCTTTTATGTCTTGAATTGGCACATATCCCTTATCTGTGAATATCATCGTGTCGGCTTGGAAACACGGAAAGCCCGCGCATAACAGGTCTATTTTAGGTAATTGTGAATAATCTATCTTTGTGACATCGCCCAACTGGATATGATTTACACCGTAATATTCTGCAATAAGTTTTTCGCAACGAATTGCCGCTTTCTTAATATCAGCCCCATAATAGTTTTCAATCGGTATGCCTGCTCGTTTTAGACACACCATAGCGCACGATGCACCGTCAAACAGTGATAACACATTCATTCTTCATCTCCCATAAATTCTATTGCCTTATCAAATGCTTCGTTTAGTTCTAGCGGGGGTTCGCATTGTGGCATCTGTGGTTGTAATTCTCTACCTAATTTTTGTAAGATTTGTAATAATTCTAACAACAAATCCCGACCACCGCCGTGGGCAATCGCCCCCAGTTTTCTATCCGAATCGGGCAAGTCTATTTCAATATCCTTTTCCGGTATTCGCAAGACAAGTTTAAGTTCAATATCCTTGCTTGGCGTGTTGATAAGGGTTTGTAGCCAACGCATTTTTGGGTGGTTATCTGCAAGTATTTTATACGCCTGTTTATAGGTTGCTTGGATTTGTTGCCCATAAACTTTGTTCGTTCCCCATCTGCGATAATTATCTGCACTATACAGCCGTGCCGCCGCACGAACTGTTTCTGCTCTGATAATATCTCTTGTTGTTGATTTTTTAATCATTTTTATAATTCCTTTGGTTTCTTACGCATAGTTATCTTTCACATTAAAACAGCCATATTTGTATGCGAATACATATTTTTCTACAAGTGATAACTGTTTGAATTTATTGTATTCTTGTGGATAATTCCGAATAAATGTAGACACGGCATCGTCCCAAATCCACTGTTTGTTCATAATTTTTTCGTCTTTTATATAGATTTTATTCCCGTAAGGCAGATGTTCACACTTATCAAACCATTCGTTGTAAAAAATACCGTCCATATATAGTTTTTGGCATACTACCATAAACACATCTTGAATTGCTCGTATATTAGTTGTTGGTTTTTGTATATCTTCAACCGGTTCTTCGTATGCCACCCGTTTCCCTGTTGCTTCCAGAATAGCAACAATGTGGCATATCTTTGGGAAAGTTTTATCGCTTTTGTGCGTATAGTATTTTTGCACTGCCCATTTAATATCGTCCCACAGATAGTTATCAAATTCTTTTTCTATCAAGTCGCTATTATTGGTCATTTTTGTATATACATCTTTTGGCAAGCCCCAAATCTGCTGTAATAAGTCAATATATTTTTTTGCTTTGTCCATTTTAGAATCCCCTTTCATCGTTTAATTTATTTTTCATTATCTGCGTATAAACCCAATTACCTTTGCGCATAACCGCATAGTGCGATGCGTATTTCTTGTTATTTGTTGCCAAGTATCTGTCAAGTGTATCTATCGCAGAGTCCATATAATCCCCATAGAGTTCTTTAAGTTTTGTATATTCTTCATCGGTCAATTTGACTTTTTGTTGTTCGCCGTATGATTTTTTCTTGGGTTTAGGTGGCTTGATTGTTAACAAATCGTTGATTGTTAGTTCAACCGGTTCTTCATGACAAGAATGTTCTATCTCTATTTCGCGTATTTCAGATTCAGCCCAGTATTTCTTTGCTAACTTACGAAATTGTAGCGGCATTGTCCACATCTGCCCACCGGCTTTGAATGGGGTATTTTCGTCTATTGTTTCTCTCTTTTCCCCCACACCCCCTATACTCTCTTTATTATCTATATCTATATCTTTATCTACTGACTTGATTATATCTTGATTAGCATCTTGATTATCAACTTGATTATCAACTTGATTTTCAAGATGATTATTTTTACTTGTTTTCTGGGATTTTCTGCCAGCACCATTCCTTTTGCCGCCCCACCCATTGTTCACAAAATACTTATAATCAAGAAGCGATTCAAGATTGTCATCAATAAGGCTATCGCCAGTAGGTGTGAATGTTCTTGTTTTTAATAATTCTATGATTAAATTGTCTGGGCAACCGATTCGAAACAGCGTTTCTAATTTACGCTGGTCTATCATTATTTTTTTTGTTTCTTTATATTGCATTTGTTCCGTCCTTTCTTTCTTGGTGGGCAGGACGGACGGAAATTTGTGTATTAAATTCCTGCCCATATCTATTAAAAACAATACACATTTTCTCGTCCGTTAGAATATATATCACATCTACCTTTCTATGTCAATCACTTTCTTGTGATACTGCGTTTAACCCGCCCTTAAAGAAAGCCCAGATATACCGCAGCAAGCAATAAGGCACTATTATCGGACTGAAAATAATACATAAAAATTCTTTGAATAATGTCATTTTTAATCCTTTTTTAATAATCGTTGGACGGGATGTTCAACCAAAACCAGTATAAAATATCTATTGCATCCATTTTTATCCCCTTATTTTGTAAGTTTCCACCAAATCCAAGCGATAAAGAATATCAACCCATAAACGATTACAACACCCCAAAATTCACCATCAAACATCATAGACAACATTTTATCCCCTTTTTTTAATAGTAATCGTGTCCGCCCGGCATCATATCTGGGTCATAGTTAGGTTTGCACTTAACACAGTGATAACCATCATCGTTCCATTCATTAGAACCGATTTCATAGCATTCGCCGCACTCTTCGCATTGACGATAGTTTGCATCACGATATTCTTTAATAACAGATTCAATGTTAACCAAGAATACCTTTTTGCCCAAACGGTCTTGTTCGGTTATATAATCGTTAACATAATCAACAAAGTTTTTTAATTCATCAGGGTCAGGTTGACGACCTAACGAATAACTTACTTCATTCAATAATATTTTTTTCAACATGTTTAACTCCTGTTTTTTGGCGTTTCCCCTAACCTTGGTAAGTAAGGAAATCGAGAGAGAATAAAGGCAGGGGAAACATTAACTTGCTCTCGATTCGTTGTCTATTGTAGCGCAAACGCAACACAATGTCAAGAAAAAAATTGCTTGAAATAAAAATTTTTTTTATTTATAGTAAATTCAGGTAAATAAAGAATTTTTTCATTATTTATCTCCTTTTCGCCCCAGCAGTATTGTTGGGGTTTTTCTTTGCCCTGATTTCTTAGTAAATTCATAAGGTAAATTAGGCATTTTGCGTATTGCATGTATTATTTTATCAGCAGTAATTAGCATTATTTCTTCTGGGTTCTTTCTAGCACGCCATAATGTTTTACGTGACACCCCAGCAAGTTTACATAATCTAACTAAATTATATCCTTTTTCTTGGATAATTTCTAAATCTCGCATAAATGATTGTGTATATGTCATTTTTTTCCCTTGTGTGTTTCTTGTAGGCTACTACAAACTATACATAATATTTTTTTGGTTGTAAATTTATTTTTTACTTGACTAGGGGTATATAAAGTTTGCATAATAATAGCATGTTATAACATAGACAAGCAAATTCCGCTGTCCCCAGAAGCAGCGGGATTTTTTTTACTTGACTTCCGTATAATTGCTATATACATTGGATACTGATAATGCACCGGTTGTTTAATCTCTTCTGGGGGACTTCTGGGGGTTACGTAGGTGCTAAACGGGAATAATAATTTATTCTGGCTTTTATAAAGTAACTTGGGCGAAAAGTTAACAAAAAGCGAAAAATATATAAACAAGATATAATAATTAAATATATTATTCCTGTTTAATATAAAAACCCGAGCAAGTCCCCCGTTATATATAAAGTATAATACAAAAATTAAATTTGTCGTTCGTGATTTTTTGCTTGCATTTTTTAATACATTTTTGATAGAATACAATCGACAGATAAAAACCCTGTTATAATGTTCCGGCATTATGATTTCACCCCGGATAAAAAACAGCCCTATTTTTACTTGTTTTGCACAATTAACTAAATAAACCAAAAGGATTATATATGCCTATCGTAACAGGTGGAATAACCAGCACATATATCCGTAACTTTGAACGCGAATTTAAGCGTGCATACGGTGAAAAGGTGGCTGCGTTACAGACCTTTATAGATTTCCGGTCAGGTCGCGTTGGCGAAGATGACCGTTTCGGACTTTCTGGTAAAGTTCATGCTCACGATGATATTTTGGGTGTACGCACTCAACTGGAATCGAAACAGTATAAAACACTGGTCGTTCCGACAACCAATCGTGAAGTCGCTGTTCCAATTTATTGGCAAACAGAAAAGAAAACAAACTTCGACCAAGCATCAGATAATGCTGAATCAGTTGCCGATGCAGTAACTCGTGATATTACTCAGGCTGTTATCGATGCTATGAATGCAGGCTATGATTCGGTAAACCACTATCTGAATCTGAACACCGAAGTTTTGTCGGGTGCTGTTCTGAAAGAATTGGCAGGTTTGATGAACCAAGCAGGTATTCCGAAGAAAGACCGTCATATCGTTGCTTCCGCTGAATCTTTAATGAATTTGATGGATGATAGCGAATTCGTGTCTATCTTGACCGCTATGAACAAACCATTGGCATCTGGTTCTATTGACGGTGCGCAGTGGTTGGGCTTCACTCTGCATGAACTGCCGGATATGGAAGAAGGTGGTATGCCAGCAGGTGCTTCTGCGGGTACATCTCGTTTCTTCGCGTTCCACAAAGCGGCTATTGTCGGTTTTGAAAACGAAGGTTCACGCCGTGTTGAAGTTTATGAAGACAAACCGAATAAATGCAATGTACACCGTGCGTTGTTTGACCGTGGTATCGGTGTCTTGGATACGGAAGGTTTGTTTGCGGTTGATGTATTAACAACGGCTGCTTAATTAAAGGAGTAAGTTATGGCATTTACTAAAACAAATCTGCGTGTTCTTGAAGATGGCACAATCGGTGCTTTGGCAACAGGTAAAATGTGGAAATATATCGTTCCATCGGGCGATACCATTACCACAGCAGGGTATTTTAAACCTGAAACCGGTATGAAAGCCACAGATATCGTGTTTGTTGTTAATAGTTCAAGTGCTTATGGGTTCTATATCATCACAGAATCCAGTGGCGTGTTGACAGCGACACAAATGTCCGAGATTTCGTAAGATTTATTACCGTTCCCCCAGTTTTGGGGGTTCGGCAATAGATTGGAGAAAGAAAAATGGCAGTAGAAGCAATAGCAGCGACAGAAGCAGGAACAGCAACGGCGGCTGGCTCATCTATGTTCGGGTCTTTGCTCGGTTGGGTAGGTCTTGGTTATACTGCGTTCAGTTTGTTTAATTCTTGGGGCGCATATCGGGAACAAAAAAAACAACAGAGAGCATTAGCCGAACAGCAGATTAAACAATCTAATTTATTACGAGAAAAGATTAAAGCGGATAATGCAGGATTATATTCAGCAGTCCAAAGTTCAACAGCACAAACAGCAGGCGCAATGGGGGCGGTTTACTAATGCCAATAGCAACTGTCGGAATTTCAGGAATAAATATTCCAAAATCAAGGACAATGAGTTCTTTAAGTTCTCAAATGGCTGATATTATATCAAAAAATTCAGATGCATTAGCCGCAGGAAATAAGATAAATACAGCACGCGGCGCTTCGGTAGCCGGTGCTGCACAAGCATTAGCAAACCAAACAGGCGGAAACATAATGGGGTTTACCTATGAATAGACAAGAAGAATACTTAGTTAAATTAAATGATAAAGCAGCAACTGCTTTTAGTAATGCGTCCCAAATGTGGCGCGTTTATCAGTTGGCAACTCAAATGACTATGCCAAACTATGATTCGTTCTTTCTTCCACGGGGTGATGTGGGAAATGCAAAGACAGTCATGAACCTGAAACAGTTATATACTAATGTCGGTGTGTTATCTGCTAAGGAATTTATGTCGTTCGCTTTGAGATACTTCCAATTAACAGAAAAACAAAAAATTCAACTTAAAATTAAGAAAAGTGCCGGGGTAGACGAAGATAATATCCCCGAAATGAAATCTTTCCTTAATGTCCTTTCCGACACAATAAATCAGGTGCTAATTGACTCAAACATAAACAAAACAGCAGAAAACCTTGTGTGCAATCTTTTGTTGGGTGAAGCGCCTGTCCAATATTACTGGGATACAAAAGAAGGTATGAAATTCCTTTCTATCCCATTAGACCAAATAGCCCTTGCAGATTCCACAGATAATACTTTAAGAGAGTTTTATCGTAAAAAAGTCAATATGCCAGTAACCGAAATCATAAATACATGGCCGGAACTTATCGGAATTAAAAAGATAGACGATGTTGATATTGAAAAAGACAAAATGGATAAACAGAAGTTTACCATTACAGAGTGCATGATTTATAACTATGAAACAAATCTGTGGGATTATATAGTAAAAACAGACGATTCTATCCTGTTAGAACGGAAAGGGTTTGAAGTTCCACCGTTCTTTTCGTTGCCTTGGTTGAAAAAATCAGGTTCACCTTATGCAGTGGGTCAAGCCGTTATGGTCTTGGCAGAACTCTTGACAATGAATCGTACGGAGTTTTTAACAACGTATGGATTCGCAATGCGTGCCGTTCCATCTTGGGTCGCTGATGACCATGCTGCACTTGACCCGCGTACATTACGAATTGCACCAAATGCTATTAACGTGAAACCACGTGATGCACAAATCGCACCATTAACACCGGGCGATATGCCAAACATGGTTATAGATTGGCTGTCGGGTAAGAAATTAGAGATACAAAAGGGTATGAGCGACAATACCCTGCTCGGTGTCGGTAAAAACGCATCAGCGACCGAAATTGAAGCCCGTACAGCGTTAATGAATCGTGCAGAAATATTCTTGTTCCATCGGGCTATGGAATTCTACAAATGGGTCGTAGATGCAACCGTCTTTGAACTGTTCCGTAATGGTGTAATTGACAAAAAGGTTATCACTTGGGACGAATATAAAGAGTTCATTGACATTGAAATCAACGGGTTGCAACCACAAGATAATGCAACCTTACAAAAAGCAAGCAGTGCGCTGTCGTTCTATTACAACTTAGACCAGACAGGTAGTTTAGCAAAAATGGCTCTTAACTTACCACGTGTGTTCGCAGGTGTTAATGAAGCGATGCGTATGCCAACAGGTTGGGCAAATGATGAAGAAACTATATCTGAAAATCTTGGGGCTTTGGAACAAATGCAAGCGCAAATGGCTCAAAGTCAAGCACAAGAACAACAAGCAAAAGCACAAGGGCAAGAACTTGAAAATCAGCAAAAAGCCCAAGAAATCAACCAAGAGATAACATTATGAACGAATCGGTAATATCAGATTGGTTAGCACAAGCAGAAAGCGCATTAAATGGGGTTAAAAATGCTCAATCTTTACCCCCAGAAGATATTGCACAGGCGCGTGAAATCGTTCGCCAATACGAAGGCTGTATTGCTGATTTGATAACAAAGTTATGGAGTCTGGTGTCCCAAAGCCCTGCCAAAACTGATGATAATAAGGAATTGGCTCACTGGCAGGGCATGATTGATGCTTATGTTGGGTTAATTTTGAGATATTATCAGGCAAAATCAGTTGTTGAAAAGGATGTAGAATGAAAGCAACAAGCATAAAACAGATTAAATTCAATCGTGGACAGGTTTCTGACTTGCTTTCCGAACGTATGGATATGGGGCTGCAAAATGCTTGTGGAACAGTCTATGACAACATTTATATCAATCGATACGGGCAAATAGAAAACGCACCGGTAATTAGATTGTCGTCAAATGGTGTCAAAAACAACGAAACTAAAATATTTATGTTGTTCGATACTGGCACAGATTTAGTGTTGCCAGTAGGAATTAAATACTCGTCTTCATCAGTTCCTTTTTATGCATGGGAAAGAACACCAAGCATAACAGTAAAAGTTGGGCTAGCATCAGGGTTTTATTTTACTCAAACTAGATATTTTACCCAAAACTGCCCACGAAATGAAGCACATGATTACACAAGCGGTGGGATAAATTATTATGCTTGGACTTGTAACAGAAAAGAAGACTGGTACGATTATAACGGTTCTAACTTCGCACGCAGCATTGCTAAAATAGATTATATCTATACCACATCATTAAATCCATCAATAGGGGATGAGATAATAGTCCATACAACTCAACTAAGCGGCACTTCAATAAAAACTAAACAAATAACAAATGTTGGGAATAGAATTGTTGTGTATACAAAAACTTTAACCCCAGGCACGACATCAGAAGTATTTGATAGCAGTCTGAATTATATCGGTAATGCGTATTCTAGTTCAGACGATGTAATGACCTATAATGGGTATAAATACGACAGAAATTCAGAATTAGATACATCACAGGGCGTGTCTAAATCCATTTGTGTTTATAGCCCATTATCCAAATCAGACAATACTTCTACAACTGATTTAACAACACCAATAGCAACAGGCGCGGTGTTAGGCGATATTCCCACAAAAAACTATCAATTTGGATATAATGTAGTATTGTTTGACCAGAATACTATGCCTTTGTTGTTTAATATAATTCCGGGGACAAATGGCTGGTATAACCCAACATTAGAAGTAAAAGAGAATTATTTCACAGATTCGTTTAATAATATTTATGTCAGGGGCTTAAATGTTAATGTTCCCGGGGATTTCACACTACCAACATCAGGACAATATATAATAGAAAATAGTCAGACACAAATAACAACAAAATTAGTTGTTAAAGTTCAACGTAATGGTGCAGGTGGGGCATTTACACAGAGTTTGGTAGGTCAGGTAATTCAATCCCCAGCAAATGGTGGTGCATTACAAGTGCGTTCGGTTGAAGATAGCGATAACCTTACTGCATACGTTTTAGCACCGATGATGGCTTTAAGCGTTACTGCAACAGATATTCGTATTCCTTGGTCGGGTGGTGAATCTGCTCGTTGGGTGTTTGGTTATGAGCCTGCATATAGCCCAACAACAGGTTATCCAGATTCAGCAATTTATGTCAATCAACGGTTGGTATTCGGCGGGAATGATACACATGGTGCTTTAATTAGTGCATCACGTGTTGGTGTTGTAAATGATTTTGACCCAGAATCAGGCACAGAATCGGATGCGTTTACTGTATCAATCGCAGCAAAAGATTTCATTAGAGTTATAGATTTTGTTGTGTCCAATAATGAATTGCGCATAGCATGCACAAATGGCGAATATGCCATGAATTTAGCAAACTTAACCCCAACAGGTTCATTAAATGGATTTGATTTGCGCAGTGAAGTAGGAATAAAAAAAGACACCCCAATTTGTGATTGCGGTGGTATTACAGCCTATGTGTCAAATGATGGGAATTCAATTTATGCTACTCAATTCAGTTTGTTAAGAGATAGGTATCAACCTGTATCTCTAACAAGTCAGACTGATAACATTGTTTCACAGTGTATTAAATTGAAATATCTGAAAAATCGTGGAAATAATGAAGGTAATTTGTTGGTTGGATTAAATGCAGATGGGACATTGTTTGGAACTGGTATAGATACTAATTCTGGTTTAGTCGGTGCGTTTAAGATGAATGGATATAATTTTGATACAGATACTTTATCTTTAAAAATATCAGAATTATTCTGCGCAGATTGGGCATTGTGGGGGCTTATAAATATTACAGATTTTAACAGCCCCGCAGAATATAAACAATACATAGTTAGATTTGCCCGTCAAGAGTTCTTTAATCTGCCCAGTGGGCTAACTATACCGACAGATATTGCTCAGTTTATCAACCAAGATGGGATTTATTTCAGGGGGTTATTACAATTAGACACAGGATTTGATTTAGTTACACCCACATCGATAACCGATAATGGCGATGGAACAAGCACAGTAAGTTTTGGAGATAATGACGATTCAATATTTGTTGCTGGATTTTTACGCCAAGCGGATTGGCGCAGTGTTGAAATCGGTATCGGGATAGCAACACGAGAATTAAATAAAAATATAGTTAAACTTTCTGCTGTCATAAAACCACAAGAGTTTTGGAATTGGACACATACGGTTATGGGAACTATTGATTTATCAGACTTTGGCAAGTTCTTTAATTTGGTGCGTGGTCGTGGGTTAGAAACAATCCAAGAGCAATTCATAGTCAAGCAACCATTAGATATTTATGGGGAAAATGGTACTATGATATGGCGCAGAGCATTTGATAACCCATCCAGAGAAATGCACTACGGTATAACTGCAATAGCACCGTTCTTGGTAAAGTCTATTACAGCAACAGTTGCTTATGATGAAGTGAGTTAAATAAAGGAGAAAAAGAAATGGCATTTGAAGCAAAAAACTTTGTATTATGTTCTAAATTCAATCTGTTTAAGGCACATTGTAATTTATGGATTTATGTTACAGGCGACACATTAGAAGAT
>JAEEGL010746620.1_pt1 | contig 37543 bp, 81 predicted proteins | sample 9134231 | NCBI WGS metagenome assembly JAEEGL01 (sample SAMN16246548, study PRJNA631951) | gut metagenome | biome: gut microbiome; feature: rumen; material: fiber-attached | host: Bos | place: Iran: Karaj | collected 2018-10 | reverse complement strand
TATTTGTTGCAGTAAAAGTAGGATATAAAGTTTCAACATACGGAACTTATTGGAATCTAAGATTAGGAAAGTTTGAATGTCTTGATGAAGTTTACGCTTGGTGTTATACACCTGAACCGCCGGAACTAAAGGAGAGTGAATGAAAAACGAATACGAAGATTTTCTGAAACATCTTGGAATAAATAAAGACCTTTTGTTATCAGATATGCGGTCGAAACTTTCAGATTGTGAAAAACCAGTACTTCTTAAAAGGTGCAAGGAGTTTGAGGTTTGTGAAAGTGTAAAGCATAAAGGGTGCAAAGGTTGTAATGTGTGGAACTATCTTTATGACATTAAAGCCTTGCAGAAATGGTGTAAGGAACACAATGAAGATTTTATGCAGTTCACAATGAAAATGCACAAAATGTTAAAGGAGTAAAATTATGAAAAAAGAAGATGCAATAAAAGAACTTGAAAAGATGAAAGATAATTTTGAAGTGGATTTAGTTATTTATCCGGTTTGTTGTGGCAAACCTATGGAAAAGGTTTATGATGAAAAAGGAAAAGTAATCATGTACATTTGTAGAAACTGTAAAAGTGTTTATAAGGAATAAAAGCTATGACTGAAGGAACAGATTTTTATAGTGTATTGTTATTAGGAGTACTTATAGGTGTTCTAGTTATGAAATTATTTTAAGGAGTAAAACTATGACAGAAGAACTTAAACAGAAAGCAATAGACTTTGAGAAAAATTGGTTTGATAAAGACATTACAATTTCTGAGCTGCTGATTGAGTTTGCAACAGAAATAACAAAGGAATTACAAGAAGAGTTAGATTATGCAAAAAGTAATTGCTTATTTTCTGACTGTGATAGAGTTGTAAGACTAAAATCACAGAATGTAGACCTTGAAAAACAGATAGAGAAAATGAACTCTTTGAAAGAAATCATTATAAAAGCAATTCGAGAAGATAATTCTGATTGTGTATGGGAGCATGCTCATAATGGTAAGGCTAAATATATTTATGCTGAATCAGTTATAGATATTATCAATGATAAATGGGAGCAAAAGTAAAATAGCAAACAGCCTTATTTTACTTTTAAGGCTGAAACTAAAATAACAGGAGAAAGATAATGAAAAATACAAGAGAATTTTTACACGAACTTACAGATGAAATAATTGAATCTCAGGTAAGCAACCCTAGAGATAGTAGAGTGATTTTTGACATCTTATACGAAAACATCGTTCCTATTATAAGAGAGAGAAACAATCTTATTAGTTTTATAAAAGGAACAATAATTAATAATACTGCTAACTTTATCAAAGGTTATGAAGAAAACGAGGACTAACTATGAGACATTATGATATCGCATTGAAGTGTAAAAGCGGAGTTTTAGAAATGCTTGAAGTTTGTTTTAATACCAAGAAAGAAATGTTCCATTATGCTTTGGACTGTTTTAAGGATAAGCATATAGAATGTAAAATCTTTTACAAAGGTAAAATGATTATGATGTATAAAAAGGGAGATTAAAGCCATGTTAAACATTATTGAAATTCTATTTTTAGTATTTGGTTGGATTTACGGTCTCAAAGGATTGATTATCACTTCATTGGTTATTTCAGCAATCTTTATGCTGATAACACTTGCTGAAGACGGTAGAAAAATCAGAGCTGCTAATGGAGATTATGAACCGCCATTCAAACTCGGATTACTTATTCAGATAATCTGTCTTGCTTTATCAATTATCAAACTGTGCATGTAGGGGGTAAAATTATGGGAAGAAAAAGAAAAGAATCCAACTTTTTAGAAACAGAACAGAAGATGCTGAGAGATTCACGTATTCAGGCTATAAAAGATAACAATGTTCTAAACAGATTATCTAACCTTAGCATTAAAGACCCTTATAATTATAATAATCTTATAACATGGTTGTATGGTAAACTAAAAGAATATATTCCGGTTGGAGAGGGTAGAGAAAGAATTGATAATCTTTCAACAATGACTGTTGTTAAAAAGCTGAGTGAAGATGATTTTGAAACATTCCTTGCTTTACTTTATCAATATGAAATGAGGATATCTTTAGAAGAACCTACTGAGCCAGTTCCAGATTATATTTCATTCTTTGTTTCTCGTTATGCTCTTATCGATGTAATTGAGGAACTTTATAACAGTAATGCAAAAGATATCATTGTAACCAAAGAAGATGATAATCTTATAGTAAAGTATAAATCAAGTTGGAAGGCATAGATTATGAATATTAAATTGAGTGATGAACTATTAAAGATAGCATATTATTCTGAAGGTCTTGATATTGATACTGAAAGAAAAGCAATTACAATTACTTTCCGTTCGAGAAATGGTATGTCTGAAGTTATGAATTTTATGAAAGCTGATACTAGTAGAGTTATTGGAGTGATAGATGGTGTTTCTATTATTTATTTTGAGGTTTCTCATAACTTTTCAACAGATGTAGACGAGAATGGAATACCGATGTCTTCCAAATGTATAATTAGATATGAACTCGGAGAATCTCGGAATTTGTTTAGATTCTAACGGAGATGCACAAAATGGATTATCCAAAGATAATAAGCCTTGCACCTGAACTTGAAAGATTCTGTAAAGAGATTGAAAAGGATATTAATCGGGGTGGTGCTGTATGGTATCGGAAAGCTGACGGTAGTATCTGCAAAGAAGTTGATAAAGAGAATGAAATCCGGGAACTTCTTAAATCTCGTGTAAAAAGAATTAAAATCGACACTTATTAGAAAAAAACGACATAATTCTAATATTATAATAAGGAGCAAATAAGATGAATCTTTCAAAAAAGATTAAGAACTGTAAAAGACACAGAGCAAATAGACGTATTGGTAAATTAGCTGACAGTTTCTATTTTGCTGCAACTAAAGTATATCTCGATAGACCATCGTTAAAAATGATTGTCGGTCAGAGAGTATACAATATCATCTATTTTAGAAATGGATTTGTACCATTCAATATTGTAAACGGTGGTTGGTTGTTTCCTGAAGATGAATTTATTATACCTGAGAGAGACACTAATTATGCTGAGAATCCACCTTCTTTCGATGATTGGTATAAGATGTTTCGAAGTGGCTTAAGTAAAGAATGTTAGGAACAGTTTGATAATACTTTTGATGTACTTAGAGATAATTATCTTATCGTTCCGGAAGACATTATTGATTTCTATAAAGACAATACATCAAAGTGGTTGAAAGAATGGTGTGGTATTCCATCTACAAATAAACCATTGTATCTTCATGTAGATAAACCAATTCCACCAGAACCAACAGTATCAGTAAAGGAGATTTAAGATTATGAGTATGATATGCAGTCAGGGTTTCAGAGAAGATTGTGAAAGAGAAAATACACATGTAGTGGCTGGTCTTAAAGGTGAAATAACCAAATTGAATAAAACAATTGATGCTCAGAAACAAGACCTTGAGAATCAGGAAAAATTCATTAGGGAAAACATTTGGTTTCTTCGAGATAAGTATGAAAGATGTTTTGAACTTCTTAAAAAGTATGTGGAAATTGGTTCACCTATATGGGATGAAGATTTTGCCAAACTTGAGAACATAAATAAAGAAACAAGAGAATTTATTAAGGAGAACTCATGACAAAAGATAAAGCAATAGAGAAGATAAAAACTTCTTCTTGTGACAATTTCAAAGTTTGTGAACTGAAGACATACCGAAACTACTGTAATTTATGTCATAATGAAACTGACAGGGAGTTTGTAATTTCAGCTAAACACATAGGTGTTGATATTGGTAAAAAGAATTATAAATTCAAGGGTATAATAGGCAGCAGAGTGACTAGACACATTTGTGTAGATTGTTTTGTAAAGTTATTTCCGGATTGTTTGGAGAAATAAATATGACAGAAAATAAAAAGATTAAAACAGATTACGCTGAACTTGATAAGATTCTTGGAGAACTTGGAATTATTGAATATATCAAATATGGTGAACATCTTCCTACAGAATGGCATGAGTTGAAGACTCTCCGGATTGAAGATGGTGTACAGGCTTTATCTCCTATTTCCGTAGATGACCTTGTAAAATTGTATGAGAAAGTGAAATCAACACTATGTAATAATGTTACCTGTAATGGCAGAGAGAATGGTATTCAGCTAAGACAGGCTAAGAAACTGATTGAAGAATTTCTTGATATTAACGAATATATGTGCATCGATGATGAAAAGACAATCAGTGAGATTATTAGCAAAGCACATAGTCTGTTAGGTGATAATTAAGCAGTTTTCTAATATTATAAGTATAGGAGCAAAATATGTATGATGATTTTTATGGTGATGATTATTCTGAGATGGACCAATTCTTATATGAATTAAAACAGACAGCGTTAAAGAATGCTAAAGAAGAATTTATACAGAAAATGGAACGTCTTGAAAAAGAAAATGCCGAACTTCAGGAAGTAAAGAAGAATTGGGATAGAATTAAATATGAAGTTGAACGGGAAAAAGAAAACTACAAGTTTGATAAAGATAAACTCGAAAGAGAACTTGCCTATAAGAAAATTAATGAACTTCTCAACATTGCAAATTGGACAGATAAACTTTATTATATTACCTACGCTAATGCATATCTTCCTAAGTGCAATAACTGTGATGATAATCGGTATATTCACTTTTTATCTCCAACAGGAAAAGATTGTATTGAACTCTGTCCTACATGTGGACAGAATTATCGTAAATATTTTGTAAAAGAATGTCCTACTTTTCGATTAAGGTTTAATAATGAAAGCAAGATTACAGTTGAATCTTATTTTATGAAAACTGACCGATGGGGTGACTCTACTATATATACCAAAGAAAATGTATATGAAGGTAGTGTTGAAGATTTTTATTTCGAAGATTCATATAGAATACGTCATACAGGATTCATTTCAAAAGAACTTGCTCAGGCTATCTGTGACAAGATAAATAAAGATAATGGTATTCCTGATAATGTGGAGATTGAAGAGAAATGAAATTCAAAGAACTTAAACCAATAATTGAAGCAGAGCGTCTTACTATATTTGAAACCTTTACCGGTTATAATATTTTGAGAAAAGAAAATTGGCTTATGATGGATGCTGATGAACCTAGCGAATGGGATGATTATGAAGTTTGGATGATTTCCGGTAAGGCTGATTGTGAGATGCATGTCTATCTTGAAAAGAAGGAACAGTAAGATGAAAAGCCTTTATGATTTCCAAGACGATTATGTTTTCAAAATTACAGGTCTCTCAGATTACATTTCTACTCAGAAGAAAATAGAGATAGCTGAGTTTAAACTTGGCATTTATAATCCAGATAGTTCTATTGCGGATGTTGATATGCTGGATAATCCTACTTACAAAGAATGGAAACATTATGATATGATTTATAAAGGTCAACTATATCGCAGAGTACTTATCAGACCCGGTAAGACTAATATAACAAGAGTACTTATCGAACAAGATATTAAAAAGAACAGAATTAAATAATTTTCTAATATTATAAATAGGAGCAAACAAATGGAGTTGTTTAGAAAGATTAAGAACTGTAAAAGACATAAACATAATTTGTATCTTAAGAATAAAGCAACTGATGTTGTATGGCTTGCAGATGTAAATATCAAACATCATCGTAGAGACAGATTATTTATTGTAAATCCACTATACTATGAAATTATCAGATTCAATAATGATTATATTCCAGATAACATAAAATGTTCTCCTCTTGTTGGTAAAGATATTGATTTTGTAATGACAGTTGATGGTACTAAGTACGGAGTTGATGAGAAAATCAATATTTCAGAAATATATGGGAAGAGCATAAATGAATAAAAGAAGGATGATTGTATAAATCGGATTTTCACATTATAAACAATGATAAACAGAAATAATCAATTTTCTAATATTATGAGTATAGGAGTAAAATATGAATAAAAATAATGCAAAAGATTATTTGCCATTTGTACAGGCATTGGCAGAAGGTAAGACAATTCAAGTGAATCTACCTCATACTGGTTGGGAAGACCTTGATGGTGATTATAATATTGATTTTGGTAGAAAACCCGAATGTTATCGTATCAAATCTGAAATAACTAAGTGGTGGATTATGCCGAACTTTGATTGGGATGAACCGTTTAATCCATCAATCGGATTAAATTATTTTGTTGAAGAACAGAAAGAAAGTTATTCCAGAAACAGACCACCGTTAAAGAGTGATTTCGATTCAAAAAAGGAAGCTGAGAAATGGCTCAATAATTATCTTTTTGAAGAATCAGTATTTCAGAGTGCTGCTAAACGATTTGAGATTTTCTCAGCAATCATGTCAGATTATGTTGACAGATTCAAAAATCATAAACAACTTGAGAAAGAGTATCTGAAGTTTAAGATTCATGAATTCCTTGAAGATGTCGATAAGATGGATGAATTACTTTGGACAAAAGATAAAGAAAAAGGAGAAAAAGAATGAAACCACAATGTTGTGCCTGTAAACATATCTGCTGTAATCCTGAATATGATGAGATGTTGGACTGTGATTTAGCACTCGAAGAAACAGGTAGACCACATTGTTGTATTAATAACTTTGATAAGTTTGAATTGGAAACTGATGTAAGACTTGTTTTCAGTTACATTAAGGCATACTGTAGAGAATACGGTATTAAACAAAATGATACAACTTCATAAATTAGAACAAAAGGAGGAATAGATTATGACAGGAGCAGCTTGTCTTTGGGCATGGATGGCAGGAATCTTTGCTTTTGCAGCATTTTTAATTATCTGTAAGATTGCATGGGAAGTAATCGAAGAAAATATTAAGTGGAAAGGTGCAATATTTGGAATTTTAATTGTTCTTTTTTGTACAGTTCCATGTATTGTGTGCTCGTATGCGTGTCAGAAATGTTATGATGTAAACTTTGCTGTAGCAATGAAAAATATTAATTACACAAGAACTACTGAAGTTAATACAAACATTGAGATGAATTATCAGGATATTACTAAGGAGAATAAATAATATGGCACTTACGAATGCAAACACTTATAGTTTTAATTCACATCACGCTGTGCTTGATTTTATCAGTCCTTTAATTCTCGAAGGATATCCGGTTGCAATACAAACTATTTACGAAGAACATTATTGGGATAAAGACAGAATTGACCATTATGAAGTATCTGTTGGTGAAAAGAAGAAACGAATAACAGTAATGACTGAACAGAAAGAAGAGTGTGATTTTGTAGACCCTAATGTTCGAGCTGCGTTTGAACGTGGTGAATTTATTCAGTGCAGACCTATAAAATTTTCACCGGGAGAAGAGCATTGGATAGTATTTTCAAAGAATACTGCCATGGAGGGATATAAGTTTGACCCAGCTTATGAGTATAGACTTTGTTCAAAGGAGCAATAAATGAAAACTAAATTAATTTTCAAGTGTGCTCGTTGTGGTACTGAATACGAAAGTACTACAAAAAGATTCTCACTCGGCAGATATAAATGGCATACAATCCGTTATTCACAGTATTCTGAATCTAAGTTTGGTTGTGTAGAAAAAGACCCCGTTGATTTATGTGATGTTTGTTATGATGCATTAAAGGCGTTTATGACTATGGATGATAGTGCTGAATTCTATAATAATGAGATTCATGAAAAAGAAAGACAATTGAGTAACTTGAAAGAAAGTTTGAAGATTGCAAAAGAAGAACGTGATATGTGGAAGAAAGAATCCAAGAAAGTTTCACAGAGTTTTAAGGATTGCAAAATATTCTGCCCACATGGTAGTCCTGATTGGGAAGAATATTGTAAATGGCGTAATGAAAAAGAACGTAAAGAAAAAGGATTAACAGACAAAGGAGTGATTTACTAATATGAAGTTTAGGGTATTAAACGATAATGCTTTGTTTGACTACAAAGAGTATAATGGAATCACTTTAGGTGAAGAAATTGGTACTGAAGATGTTAAACAACCGAAAGACCTTACTGAGTTTTGGATTAAACAGTTTGTCTGTTATCATTCAAACCTCAGATGTATTCATTTCCGTATAATTGACAGGAGACCCAAGTCTGTTGTTATGCAGCTTATCCGTGCAACTAAAGGACATCCACAGCCGTTTGTCCAAAGCAGTCGTCCAGATTGGAATAACGGTAAGGAACGTTCTTCTGACCCTTACGAATTAAAGTTATTCGGTCAGGACCATACTCCTGAAAGTTTTATTCAAATGGCTAAGCAAAGATTGTGTAACAGAACAGAAGCCCGAACAAGAAAGGCTATGCAGGAAATTGTAAATGAGATGAAGAAGTCAGATAACCCTATCATTAAGGCTGTTGGTTATTGTTCTCACCCTGCCTGCTGGTGGTATAAAGGGTGTCCTGAAATTAAAGGTTGTGGAATGTATCCTAACAAGGTTTATGATTCTATAATAAAAGATTATAAAGAGGATAAAGAATATGGCAATGTGTCCGGACTTAAATGAAATGCGGGTGAACCGTATTGCAGATGCTATCAGAAAAGACAGCAATCTTGATGATGAACAGAAAAGCGATTTGTATATGTTCCTTGGTGAACTGTACGGTTGTATGAAATTATTGGATACTATGAATAGTAAGGAGAATTAAAATGAGACCTGACCTTGAAAATGTAATTGAAAATGATGGTATCAATGGTGTCATTCAGTTTTTAGAGAATGTAGGTAATGATGGTATTTATCTCTCCAAGAGTGAGATTATTGCACTTGCAAAACTTATTCAGGACTTAACTAAGATAAAGGAGAATTAAAATGATTGAAGGTGGAGAAAAGTGTGAATATGAACCTCAGTCTATTTCCATTAAGAAGATTAAACGTATGATAGAGAACGGATGCTGGAGAGGTTCCTTGGAAGAGGAAGAAGTCCTGTATAATCTTGAACACAATTATTATACAGATAAGAAATATGTAAAAGAACTGAAGAAGATTTTGGAGGAAAAATAAACTATGAAGAAACTGTTTTTAATGATTACACTTTCTTTGATGTTGGCTGTATCTGCTTTTGCATTTACTGAGGGTAAAAAACTGAGAGATGTTGGTATTCCGTATCATGTATCTCATATTGAGTTTTGGAATGGCGGTACCTGTATTGGTAATTATGATGATGTTCATGTAGAAATTATTGTTGAAACCAATAACAGTTACTTTACATTATCTGGTGATAAGAACAACATTCAGTTCTACACTTACAAAATCACTCTTCCTAGTGGTAAGGTAGAAAAGATTATTGATTCTGAAGCATTAGCTATTAAATTCGTGGAGTAAGAACTATGTTGGAAAAATTATTATTGATATTTGTTATCATTGAAGCTATTGGTATTATTAATAACATTACTAAAAATGTTCTGGATGTTGTCATAACCCATAATATTGCTAAATCGCAGCAAAGTGCTATTGAAGGTCAGAGACAGGCAATTAAAGTTCAAGAAGAACAGTTTAAGTTGAATAAGTTCTATTCTGAGAAACAGGACGAACAGAACGAAAATATTAAACATCTTGCTTTTCTCATTACTGAACATAGTAGCAGATTAAATGAACTTGAAAAGATATTAGCTAAGAAATCTGCAACTAAGAAAACCAAGGAGACAAAATAATTCTGAAAACACAGAAATTCTAATATTATAAGTAGGAGCAAATATTATGAAGGAGATAAAGAATGAAACCTGTAAATGTAATCGTAAAAAACACGATTAAACAGATTGTTATTCAGACAGTATATTTAATAATAGTGTCTGTTCTGAATATCATCAAAGATGTACTGAATACCGTTGTTACACAGTATGCTAGTGGTTCAGAAATCGAAAGACTTAGAGGGGAAACATCTATTATATTTACTGAATTACTTATGCGTTATAACAATTCACTTCATCTTATTACAAACGGTTTAATGCTGATTGTTTTCGTATATATGATTTACTCAGCATATAAATACGTTGTTAATACTTGGGTATAATTGGGAACGTATGTTCTCAAATAAAAATAATTAAAAGGAGCAAATTCTATGAAAAGATTTGTGTTGACAATCGCTCTTATAGCATTGTGTTTTATGTCTACTTCGTGTCTGTTTATCAGAAAGTATGACACACCGGAGTATGTATCAATTGGAACAAACGAAACTGCGTTCCTTATCAATCAGCTTGATGATAATGATGATAAGAATCAGGTAAAGGTAAACGGTAAGACTGATGATTATCGTAGTGTAAACTCGAAACTTGTTCGTATTCATCACAAGTGGATTCAGAAAGGTCGTATGCGTGGTACCGGTGATTATATGGCATCTGAGATTGTTATTGCTGTTTCAAACAGTCCTGTCACAGGTACTTGGAAAGATGATATTAAGGTTGAAACAAAAGGTAGTCAGGGATTTACTGTTCCTATGAAATGGGTATTCGAATAAAGCCTGAAAATTCAGAAAGATTCCTTCGAAACTTTCCTGCCAACGTTCAGGTTGTAGATGAAAAAGGAAAACCACTTTCTAAGAAAATGACATCCGTAGAAAAGGTTGCAGGAGACCAGTTTAAGACACAGGTTGCAGCAGAACTTTCCAAAGAGTTCCATAAATATGAATATAAAGATGTACTTCCAAATCGTGATATTATTGTAGACGCAGCTGTTGAACGTGTAATTGAATGGGCTAATGAACTTGGTATTACTATTGATAACTTGGCTGTATTTGAAGGATTGATTCCTGATGACACTACTCTTCAGAATGCAATGGATGAACAGGCTAAATTGGCTGCTCAGGTAGAAACTGAGAAGAAACGTTTTGACGCTGAAAAGCAGAAGAAACAGAATGAAATTGAACTTCAGAAAATGGAAACTGAGCGTGTAAATGTTGAACGTCAGAAGAAAGAAGCTGAAGCCAAAGCAACAGTATCTGTTCAGAACATTCTTGCTCAGACATCTAACTTCGAACTTGAACGTAAGCGTAAGGAACAGGAGATTGAAAACCTTAAACTTAAAGGTCAGGCTGAAGCTGACGCCATCAGAAACCGTTCTAAAGCATTAGAGAATATTCAGTTGCCAAAGGTTGTTACATCTAATGACCTGAAAGTTCTTGGAATTGATTCACTCATTTCCGAAGCTACTAAAGGCTCTAAGTAAAATTAAACTGTAATTTTTTTTGACCCTTACAGACCGTCAATCCATCGAAGACAATATCCAGAATTATTGTTTTTACACCCAAACTGGCGGTCAGTAAGGGTCTTTCTTTATATATTTTATTATGTTAACAATTTGCAAATAGGAGACATAGTAATATGGCAAAATTTATAAAGGCTGCTCGATTTCTTGCAGAAGATGAAAATGGATTTGTAATCGGTGAAGCTGACACTTACGAAGAGGCTCAGGCTTTTGGTGGCAGAGTTATTGATACACAGAGTACCGAAGATGTTTTCCAGTCTCGTAAAAATATTAAATCTTCAGTAAGTGCAGATGAACTTCCTGCTTTTTCACATGAAATTGCAAAAGGAGTACTTTCAGAAAAAATCTCTCTGCAAGAAGCTGTTGCGAGAGTTATGGAAAAGTTAAATTGTGATGAAAAATATGCTTTGACCTGTGTTTATTCTTGGATTGAAAAAGAACCAACTTATAATGGAATGGTCATGACTAATTCTCGTAGACCAATTAAATCTGAAAAAGCTAAATTTGCCGTTGAAATTTCTGATTGGTCAGGAAATGTAATAGACGGTGATTATTTTGATGACGAACAAGAAGCTACAACTTGGGCTGATTCTCACAGTAAAAATACTCACGCTTGTTTATGGGACAATGAAAATGAAACCATAATTAAAGAATGGGAAATCGAATCTTCTCGTAGACCTGTTGAATCAACAAATTACAATAACCTTGAGAAAGAACTTGTAACAAAGATTCTTTCCGGTAAACTCGATGAAGAGAAAGCAGCAAGAATTATTGCTATGTCTAAGAAATGTAATCTCGGATATGCGAAACAGATTCTTTCAACTTGGATTGAAGAGAGAAGTCCAAGTCTTATTAAAAATGGTGTAAGACACGTTATTCTTAATAATGCTTTCAACCCGGATGGAAATATTGATTCTTGGAGTATTGATTTTGTTCCACAGTCAGGAATGGCTGATACTAAAGCCGGGGAAATTTTGAGAGCATTTAATCAGATTCAGTGCTCTTGGTTCAATCATGGTTACAAAGTTGGAGATTATAAAGGTTCAGAATATGTAAACTCAGCCGCTCGATTCCTTAAATCTCATACAGATGAAAAGATTTCAAAGCTGCTTGAGAGTGCCACAAGATGTCATGATATTGAATCTTATGACAACATGATTCAGTCTATGAGAACTTCTCTTGAAAATTATCTGTGCAATAATTCACATCTTTTCCAGTCTGTAAATGAAGAAGATATGTGGGATGAGTTCTCACCTGAAGATAATGATTCCGGAGAACTTGATGATGTAAAACTTGTGAATGGTAATTCTTTCATCGAGTTTAAGAACGAAGATGGTTCGTGGGTGTGTACAAAGATAAACGTTGATACTGAATATAATGAAGGTGATACATTTACTTTGGAAGATGATATTGCTGAGAATTTTGAAGCCGGCGATGGTGAATATGGTGATTTCGTTTCTGAGGGTATTCACTACTCGTGGGAAAGTCTGAATGATAATGAATACAGAATCAATGGTGTTTCATTCGAAGACGATTACTTTGTTGAAGACAGCGATTATACATCTGATGAAATCATTGCTTATTGTGCTGATAATCCTAACTGGGTTCTCTGCAACAAAGATAATGATGAAGTAGATATGGATTATTTTAATTAATCTTCTCGCAGCTTTTATTATAAACCACCTTGAAAAAAGGTGGTTTTTTATTTTTTTTCTTGACATACCTTATACAAAGTAGTATATTTATTACAGATAGTAAAAACTATGGAGGAGCAAATATGGATATGTTCAATAAGGAAAATCAGAAAGCACTTAAAGAAGAGTACAAAGAACTTCTTAAAGATGTATGGCACAACGATGAAAGAATGATTAACTATTGTCTTAAGAAGAACGAACTGCTTATCAAAACAGAAAAGGGTTATATCCTTGGAATTGAAAAGCAGGGAATTAAAAAGGATTTCTGCTTTGGTTATCGTCTTAATTTACATGATACAGAAGAATACGATGCAGCTAACAGAATGGCAAACCATGTTCAGTCTGATGTTGATTATTTCTTCGCTGAGAACATGAAGACATTCAATGCTTATGTTGAGGAGTTCGCTGATAAAGATAATCGTTTCTTCTTCCAGAACAATTATTATAAGCAGACAAATAATGTTCTTAAGAATGTAAATTGTGTTTCATCTTTCTATCCTGAAAAACCGGATATGGAGTTCATCTCTGAGAACGACCGGGAACTTATTCTTGCTGCTTATAAAGAATGTTGTGAAAGACATTCCAAGAAAATTGCAACATATCTTAAAAGATTTGGAACTTCCAAAGTAAGAAGTTGGTCTTACTGGGAAGATGAATAACATATGTTGACAGATATTTTACTATCTGTTATAATAAAATCAGTTGCTGGGGTTACTCAGTAACAAACCATAAACAAGGAGCAAATTATGGAAACAAGAACAATTAACGTAAACGGAAAGGATTATACCTTTATTAATGCTTATCACAAGAATCGCAGTGGATTTTCACACGATTGCGAACTTCACATTGGAGCACAGCGTTTTAATGCACACTGTCAGTATTACAACAGAACTTGGGAGTGTTACACTTATCAGTCTGTAATGGTTGAATCTCTTTATAACTATAAAAAGTGGGTTGAATCAATTCTTAAAAAAGACTTTCTTAATAAAAATGGAAAGCAGAGAATGACACCTGCTCTCAAGGCTGAGTTTGAAAACATTTGTGCGAACAACGAACAGCTTAAAGAGATTGCTCAGGTTCGTGAAGAACTTAATCATGGAACTTGGTTCTAAGGAGCAAATTATGAAAGAGATTGACCATAAAGCAATTTCTGCTGACGGAAAGACTTATTATGATGTTGCATTACATCTGGAGTCAGGAGAATATATCCGTATTAAAAATCCCGGTTGTACAGCCGCAGCTTTAGATGTTGCCAGTGCATATTTTTGTGTCGATTATGATGGTAATATTTATAAGAAAATCAAGGTTTTCTTTATGGGAACATCACCTGAAATTGACCTGAACAAAATACCAAAGAAGTATCACAAATACTTCAAGGAACAATAAATGAAAGGAGTAATAAATGAAAGGAGTATTGGAATATCGAAAGACAGATGGTTATATGACTACTGTTTATTACAATAACGAAGATGGATTAAAGGTTCTTTCAGAACTTCAGAAACAGTTCAGAGCACTTGTTCTTTCTGGTAAGGCTCTGGAAGATATGGCTGGTATCAGAGTTTATGATTGTAGTGAAGACCATACAGCAATTGTCTTCAACAAACGTTATTATTCTGATTATGAATGGGTTGATTTCAACAGCTTTACTGACCGCAAGATAAGAGGTGCAGCATGATTTACTGTACGATAAAAGGTTATAAATACAAAGTATTCTTCGGTCCGGATTACACAACTTTTATTGATGTGAAAGATAAAGATACTTGGATAACCATTGAGAATAACACTAGCTTAAAGAATGTTACTGGAAATCCTTTCTTCAGGAGATAGCCATGGAAAAGAAAGATTTTATAATTTACGTTCAGGATGTGGGTGATATGTCAGTTGGTATACAGCCGCTGATGGTTATGGAAAGTAAACTGGACCAGAACTTTGTTGAGCAGCTTAAGGATGATGACAAAGTAACAGAATTCAAGGCAAGGCTCAGTCAGCTTGTTTCTGAGTATTTCGAAGCGGAAGTTTCTTATGATGTTTTCGATACTGAAGATATTGAAAGAGAGGCAGAGAGCGAAAGGATAGCTGATGAGGCTTATCAGACCGGTAGGAATCTGTAATTATCATAGATTTCTAATATTAATTATATAGATTATAAGGAGTTTTCTATGAATAACGTACTTGTAGGAAAAATGATATCAGAACCAATTTTGAATTGTATCGTGAAAGAGAAATATCTTTCCATTCCGAAACTCATCGAATCAAACATTAAACTTTATAATCTGATAAAGGGTAAACATGCTGAGAAAGGATATGGAATTGTTTCAGCATGTAGGGGAACTGAAGATTATGTTACAAACAACAAGCGTACAAGAGAACTAGCTGCAGACATAAAAGCCGCCGGTTACTCTTATATGCCTGTGTATGGTGGATATATCGAAGATGATAACGGTGAAGTTCTTGAAGCGAGTTTTGTTGTATTCAATTACGATATTCGTGGCCGCTCAGGAGATTTTAACAATCTGAAATCATTCCTTATCGATATGTGCGGCAAGTATAATCAGGATTCGGTTCTTGTATGTGAACCGGGAAGTGTTCCAAAATATTATGACAGAACAGGAAATGTTGTATCTGCTCCGGAGAAGTCTTCATCTGATGTAAAGGTTAATGATAAGAATGAACCTTATTTTACTCAACTGAAGAACAAGACCGGAAGGTTTACTTACGACATTGGTTTTCCGGACGGTGATGATTTGATTTCTTCTCTTGCAAAGATAATCTCATGTTTTGAGTATCTTCGTAAGTCACCTGAAACTTATGGAGAACGTCACAGAAGATGGTATCTAGGTGAAGTTTTTGTATAGGAGATAAGTATGGGAAGTCATTACGGAACCACCGGAATGTGGTATAAAGATGGTACATTTTATGAACTTGATGATACACATGTAAATTTCTTTCTGAACAACCCTGAGCTGCTTGGTTTTACTCAGGAAGAGAAAGAGCAGATGTGTATCGATAATGGTCTATTACCTGACGCAACAGAATGTCTTGAAGGAAGTCAGGAACGTGTAGACATGGTTATGGAAGTATTAAAGCGTGGAGCAATCCGTATCAGATTCTATGGCGGAAAAACTTCGGTTCAATGCTACGACCATAATAATAAAAGAGATATGAAAGAACTGAAAAACTGTATTCTTGATGGACTTGGAAAATGTTTCGGCAGTATCATGACAGTTATGGATTGTTTCGGATGGGGTGAAATGCTCAACGATATGGGATGGGGAACTCAGTATAAAGATTTCCTTGCATCTTCAACTCATAAACCAAACTGGAATTACATCAATCTATATACAAACGTTATTAATGGTAGATTGGTCAGTTCATAATACAGCTCCTTGATAAAGTTTTTATCAAACTGGCTTTCCCTTTCGTTGACTGGGAGAGCCTTTTTTTATTGAAATCTGTTCTAATATCAAATATGACAAGAGCAGAACTTAAGAAACAAAAACTGAAAAAAGAACAGGAACTCATAAAATCCTTTGAGAATAAAAAACTCAATGGAATCGAAAAGGGAAAATTCCGTCAGACAACTGTATGGAAAGAGTTCCGGACCCGGTTCAAAGGTGCATCAGACCCTATAACCTTAAAGAAGTTACCCAAAAGGTTTCAGCTGCACCATATGGATTTGAATCCTGAACATTATACTATTCTCAAATATGATAATTTTATACCTTTGAATGGTACAGTTCATGATTTGGTCCACTATCTTTACGGATACTACCGTAAAGATAAGGATATATTGAAACGTATCAAAAAAGTTTTAGACCGTATGGTAGAACTTAATGATGGCAAGGATATAAAGGATTTCAAGTAGGATTATTATATTGATTTTACTATCTGTAATAGTTAAAACGTTAATTTATTATCTATATATGGGATTAGACATAACTTTTATCTGATATTATAATAAATTATGTTATTTTTTATTTCTAATGTAAAACAAGGGAGAAGATATGATGTTCAAGGATATGCTTAAAAGGTATCATATATCACCATTACAATATCAGGATGGAGTTGAACTGGAAGAAAAGGATTATAATGACCTTTATAAGATGCTGCTGAGATATTATGCCATAAGGAAATTAACAGAGAATTATGAACCACCAAAGATAGATAAAACGCTGGTGGAAAAGATAGAAAAGAACTTTAAGAGTTCGTTAATACCGTTTGAACCGGAAGAACTCTTTGATATATTAATGACAAAGAAAGGAGTAAGAAACAATGAAGGTAGTGAACGAATATGTTCTTGTAAAAGTTGCGAATGATGAGGAAGTTACAGAATCAGGTATTATTCTTTCGGCAGCCAAGCAGGAACGAAAGTATGAGGGTGTTGTAGTTGATACCGGGGATAATCCTGATATTAAGAAGTTTGGTGTAGAAACAGGTGATTATGTTTTTTATCCGAAAGGACTTAATAAAGAGATTATTATTGATAATGTTACTTATGATGTTGTATCGATATATGATATACTTGCTGTAGGAACGGAGGAATAATATGCCTGCATTTGGAAAGAATGGAATCGTAAACATTAATCAGAATGAACCACAGACTGTATGGCAGCTTGTGAAACCGGATGGAACTGTAGTAAAGAGCGGAACTCAGGCTGAGATAGAATCATCCAAACAGTCTTTATCTCAGCAGCTGAATTGTGAATTGACGGTAAAGACATCAACAATGAGATGTCTTTAAGGATAATGTTATGAAAGTATATGTTATTACGAGATTTGATATCAGCAACTGTTCCGAGCATGTTGTCTGTATAAGGTCTGATAAACAGGATGCTAAAAAGATTGTAGACAGACTGAACAGACACTCAATTCCGGATTGTGAATACAGACTTACATCATACATTATTGACGGAGAAGAAACTTATGATTGAGAAAAATGAAACTCTTATTGTGGGTGTACAGATAGTTGTCAAAAGACGATGCAATATACCATCCAGATATAAGGGAATGTTTCATGGACATACTAATCTCGAAAGGGGAACTTATATGTACTGGTTTCCGGTGAAGAATACAAGTTATGCCCGGATGGTTCATGAAGTAGAAAGATGGTATAAGGATACTATAACAATTAAGTATGGTGTAGCAGGTACTATGGAGATATGATGTCTGAAGAAAAGTCCAAGAAATATACAGGGTTTGAATCTTATCTCACAGAACATAAGTTTACTAAAGAATTCATTCATGACTATCATTACTGGTCTAAGAAGATATTCAAGAGATGGACTTTGTTTATTACTTTCGATGAGTTTTACTCCAAATGCTGGGAAGCTCTTCTGGAAAGAATAGATGAATTTGACCCTAGTATTGCAACCATACAGACATTCTGTATATCAAGAATCACAAATGAGGCTTGGCGGTTTTATATGAAAAATAAGACCCGAAGACCTGAGATTGATTCAGACAGTCCTGTCATTCAAAATACATTAGAATATGATGTAGATGATAATGACAGATTTGAGATGTTCAGTGACTTCGTAAAGTATGCGAATTCATTAGGGGTGGAAGTCAATGTAAAGGAATTATATGCAGATTACTCAGAAGGAAAGGAATCTGCTCCGATGATAGCCTTTGCAGCTTGGCGGGCAATGAATAACTCGGTGGTAGGCAGAAATGATATTTTCAAAAGAAAACGACAAGATGCTTGTGAATCTTGCTGTTAAGAATAATCTTGATATGGATAAAGTATTATCAGCTTATCTCATTACTGGTGATTTGTTCTTTATGCTTTTACATGTATTTGAAGGACAGGATTTACATGTACCAAGCAAAAGAAGATTAAATGCAGCAAATCTTCACAATATTGAATTTCTTGAAGATGATAAGAGAGAATATAAGGATTATGAAAAATATGACAGTCTAGAGAAAGACGGAAAGTTCTATACGGTAATATCGGAAGAAAGGAAAGTACTCAATCACTGGTATCTTCCGATTATCCTGAGTGAGGTAATTAAAGATGAGTAAAGATGAAAACAGTGTGGCTGAAGTAGAGAAGATGCTTCCGGAATACAGAAAGGAACTGGATTATCTCAATTCTGATTCTTTTCATGAATATGAACAGAAAGTAGAGAAGGTAACAGCCAAGGTATTAGGAGCACTGGAAGATATTGTCGATGATGATACTTTGAAGATGGACCCTGAGCAGCTTGTAAACGCAGCAAGAGCTATGACCAAGGCAAGAACTGATATCATGGATTCCAAGAGAAGACTTATCGAAACTGTAATCAAAGGTGAGATAATGATTAAGGCTCTGGATAAACCTAAAGATGATAAGGGTGGAAGTTCAGCATTACTCGAATACATGAAGAAACAGAATCTTGACGGTAAGTCTTCAGGAAGTTCAGTGTTTGAGCAGATAGATGACCAAGAAGAATAATTTTCCCGGTTTTTCTAATATTAAATAAGGAGTAAATTTATGTCTTATACAACTAACGAACTTTCTCAAATGACAGGTTATTCATCTGCAACCATAACATCTACTCTTGAGAGACTTGGTTATACACATATTGATATTGGTGAACACGGATTGAAGATATGGGATGACGAATCTCTTAAGGTACTTCTGGAAAAGAAAAATACAATTGTTGTTAAAGAAGAAATAGGAATTGCTATGGTTGCTGCTAAATTTAATCTTACCAACGAATGTATCAGAGAGATAGCAAAACGGTATGGCATAGAACCTTTATACTATAAGAAATCTGTTGAGATATACCCTTATACAATATATGAAGTTATCAGACAGCATCTTGAAAATTCTAAAGTTGCTGATGCTGATAAACATCCTTTAGTCAAAGATAAAAGATGTCTTGAACTCGGATGGTTTCCTGATACAGTACCAAAATGTTTTGAAGACCTATGATATACAATTATGTTACTACTAAAAAAGGACAGGAACGAATTGAGGATATCCGTAAAGGAACTCTGGTATTATGCAAGGGAGTATGGAAACCCTGTCCTGTTCCGGTAAAGGCAAAGTGTTATAAGTATGAATTCTATTCTTTACCTGATACGATATTTCCGGTTAAAGGAAAAGGGGTAATAGCAAACACAAACCCAAGGCTGCAGAAACTGAGTAACAGACCTGAACTGTCAGCTTGGGGATATCTGTCTGACAAAAGATTAAATTCAGATTACATTTACGGCAAGGAAGATTTACTGTCTTGGATTTATCCCGAACTTATAAGGCTGTACAACAGAGCCATTCCTTTTACGATTGAGGCCAAGAGAGTTGTCTTTCAGGTAAAGGCAATTAAACCTGAATGTATAAAGCCGGAAGACCTTACGCAGAAGAATCTTGAATATTATCTGGAAGGAATGTTTCACAGGGGTGGAATCCTTGGAAGACAGATGAGATTCGAATTACCTGTGAATTGTGAAACTGATAAAATGGTTTTAAGGTTACTGGGTCTTACTATGGTTCCTGACAACAGATTCAAGAACAGAAATGCTCAGGTAACTAATGAAACAATGTATACATTCCTTTCGCATGTTACCGGTGAATACGGTAAGTCCATGATAACAGATGACCTTATCGCCTACACTCTCAGAAGGAGAATAAAGCTGCCGAAGTACATACCGGTTCATCTGGCTGACCTGAAGAAAATAACTGAAACAGAAGGGTTGATTTTCCCCGGTCTTGATTATGATGTGAACACACTGAATTTCGATAATTTCTAATATTAAATATGACCACTGAAGATATGATTAATGAAATAATAGATGTTTCCGTAAAGGCTTATAAGAAGAAGAGCAGGGGAAGTATCGAGGCAAGTCTTCTGGACCAGCATAAAGATGTTGTGATTGATGGCGTAACATTCAATTACTGGCGGGAGTATGCTGTTTATAAAGTATGCGAGTATCTGAAAGAAAAGAGTCCGGATGCTGAGATAGAATGTAATCTGTGCGGTAATGATTCTTACATATCAATTAGGATAAGTGATGAAGAACAGAAACATCTTAATGTGGTGATGAACAAGTTTCTAAATACAGTGAGATGATAAGGAGATAAAACTATGACAGAAGAACTTGAACAGAGAGTAGGGAAATATGTTGACAAGATTTTTATTTGCTCAAATGGTGCATTAGTTCAATCTGTGTTAATTGAGTTCGCAGAAGAAGTAACGATAGAACTGCAAAAGCAGATACAGATAGACGCAGAGTAGATAAGAGCCTTGCAGAAACAGAACGGAGAACTGACTGACAAGGTAAAGGAACTTGAAATGACCGTTGGAACATTACGCACTTTCAGTAATGAACAAGCAGCTTGTATCGAAAGACTTGAAAAAGAAAAATGTGAGTTGATTGGAACTATTCAAGCCAGAGATAAGGCAGTACAAGAACTTGAAGCACAGATTGAGAAAATGAAGTGTTGCGAGAATTGCAGATGGTATTACCTTCAACAACATTGGAGAGAAAGCAATGAAATAAACGAAAGTAGAATGTTTCATTGTGGCACTTGCGGAAATAAAAAGAATTGGAAACTAAGGGAGATAAAAGAAAAATGAAAGATGGTTGTATAGATTTAGATGAAATGCTTTCAGAGATAGCAAAACTTGAAAAAGAAAATGCAGAACTTAGAAAAACCGAAACAATGCTAAAAGTCTTAAAAGACCGAGGTGTTATTAAGTCTTGGTACTATAACGGAAGTTATCATGTTGGGAATGAATTACCACGATAGGAGAATAAAAATGAATTGTAATTGCAAAGACGATTGTTTTTTAGTCAAAGAACTTGAAAAAGAAAATGCAGAACTGAAAAAATTTTTTGCAGATTGTGATACTTGCAAAAGAACTTGTGATATAGGTAATTGTTGTAAGTTTGGAAGTGACTATCTTCCAGATGTAGAAAAGGTACTAAATGAGCAGAAGCAACTCACCAAAGCAAAAGAACTTCTTAAATATTGGTTGCAGACATCTAAGGCAAGTGGTTGCGATAACATCAATATTGTTACAGATACAGAGCAATTCTTAAATAGCGACGTGGAAAAATGATTAACTGGTATGTACTTATTAAATGTTGTGTACTTGGGGTTTTAATTGGATTGAGTGCTAATTATGCAGTACATCTTATTGCCAACTTGATTGACAGATTAATCACTAAATATAAGAGAGCAAAACGTAAGGGAGTAACTATGTTTGAGAAAGAGAAAACAGTTTTGACAGATAGAAAGGATTTTGAAAAGGTTCTAGCAGAAAATAAAACTGATTTTATCATCTGTCAGAAAGGTAAAGGACATTATCCGATTGTTGGCTATCACACAATTATGACAAGCGAAGGCGACACAACTATTGTCTTGGAACTTGGAAAAAGAATGGAGAGATAAATATGTTTGAGAAAGCAGCAGAAGAAAACTGCAATGAAGTTTTATGTTCTAACTGTGGGGTTAATTGCACAGGAAATTCACAGTGCCATGATTGGAGAGATAGATATGATATCTTTCAAGTCGGTGCAGAGTTCGGCTATAACAAGGGTTATCACGATGCAGAAGAACATTATATGAATGTGATAGACAGTCAGCATAAACTTGTTGAAGAAAGCAAGGCTAATGAATGGCACGAAATTGAAAGCAAGGTTACACCTAAGAGAGAAATCTCGAAACAATATATGCCGAAGAATAAAGAAAAAGTTTTATTAAAGTATCATTTCAGCGGTGATGATGAAATACATATTTCTGACGGATATTATGACGCTTATGATTTTGAATTCCATATTGCTAACAATCCGAAATACAGAATTATCTGTGTCATCGCTTGGAAAGAAATCTCATGATTTAAGGAGTAAGTATGACAGCAGAACTTAAGCAGAAAGCAGTTGAATATACAGATAGCATTGAAGAAAAGAAGCATTGGTCTGACGAGAATGACAGTAATGCTGCGTTTACTCGTGAAGAAGTTGAACAAGCCTACATTTCAGGTGCAACCGAGGAAACAATGGAACTGCAAGAACAGATAGCAGAACTTAAAATGGATTACGAAGCATTAAACCTACTCTATGAACAGGATGAAACAGAAATAAGGCAGCTTAAAGGAAAACTTTCTATGTGCGGTGGAGTATTGAGATAAGGAGCTGGCAGAATGAAACATTTAATTTGCCTGATATTCTGTTTGTTTGCTATAATGGCTGCATTTGGGATTGAAACAATCAGCAGAATCTCAGAAATAGAAAAGCAGACAAATATAAAACTTTTCGAAATGCAGACAACTATTGAAGCACAGGAGAAAGAAATCAGGTTACTAAAAACCGATATCGATATTTTAGAAAACGGTTATGAAAGATAGGAGCGAACGATGATTGCACTTTTGAAAGTATTTGGAATAATTATGCTTATTGAATCAGTAACATTTATTGCCGCAATAGCGTTGTGGTTCTGGTTTAACAAAGAGGATGAAGATGAGTGAGAAAGATTATAAGCGTAAAGCAGAATTGATGTTTAAGAAAAACAGTATTCTGATAAATGAACTTGAACAGGCAAAAGAGATAATCAGAGAGTTATTAAGTTATGACATTATACTTATAGATGCTACACGCAAGTTTGAATATATGGACTTACAGAAAAAGGCAGAATCTTTCTTGGATGCGAGGTCTTAAAATGGATGAATTATTTATTGTTTTAGCAATTATTGGTTTGAGTTTTGTTATCTTAATTGAAAACTTTAGAATTAAATATTTGGAAGATAAAGTTGAAGCACTTGAGAAGGAGTTAACAAAATGACAGCAGATGAATTGTGGAATAAACTCGTGGAACTTAGTCCAGATAAACCTCTTAGTGTAGAAGAGTTCTCAGTAAAGACTGGACTTTCTAAAACACTTGTAGCCAAGGTATATGAACGCTGGGTACAGATGGAAAAACTGAGAAGAGAACATGGACATTATGTATTCGTAAAGCGTGGAAATCTGAACCTTTTTGAAACTCCTAAAAGTAAGGAGTTTGAAGAAATTGAGCATAAGCTGCTTAAGAAAGAGTTCAAGGAAAATGAAGAGAATGAAGAAAAGAAAACAGTAATAATCAGAAAGAAAAAGAAAACAGACCTTGCCGGATTCATGCGTGTTATCAGCGGTATTATCGGAACTGTTCTGATGATTACATCAATTAATTTTACTTATATTTTCAATAAATCCGGTATGAATTCTTTCTGGGGTATGCTGCTCTCAGTAAGTATCGTTTCGTTTATGTGTTTTGCTTTTACTATCCGTTCATATATGTCCAGTAAGTTCAATCGTGTCGGTGTTGTAATATTATGGACACTCGGATTGCTCTATTCTGTGTTTACGGCTGTCAGCGGTCAGTATAACAGTTTTAGGAAATACAATGCTAATGATGACAGTACCATTGTTATTGAACAGAAGGAACTTACTGAAAGAAGAATTAAAGAACTTGAACAACAGTATGAGGAAAATAAATATCTTAAAGAACTTGAAAAGGAATATACACTTAACCCTGATTTGAAAACAGAGAATCCTCAGACTTGGGTTTTGATTAAGAAAGGTGTTGCCGAATCAAAGGAAATTGAGATTGAACTTAAGGAACTCAGGAACAGACAATATAACCTTGTAAATAATGATACTGTAAATGACACTACAGTTTATCACTGGTTACAGCAGACAACCGGAGTAGACGGAAATCTTATTCAATTGATAATGATTCTGTTCCCGGCATTGTTTATGGATTTGTGTTCTACAATCTGCCTTTCGTTTGCATTATCCAAGAAAAGATAATTTTTATTCATAATATATTCTAATATCCTGTTATTGGAGGAATATATTATGAGTGATAAATTACAAAGCCGTAAATTCACTGTCTGGTTAGTATGGTTGATTATAGCCGTACTTGTTCTCGCTGTACTTGGAATCAGTGTCATTGTAACTAAGAATACAAATGAGAAACTGATTGATTTATTTAGCAATACATTACAGAACTTCTTCGTTATTTCTGCAATATATCTTGGTGTTAATGTATTACAGAAAGGTGCTTTTGCAATAGCAGATGTTTTCACTGCTAAAAAGGAGGAAGAAAATGCTGAAGATTCTGATTTGCGTTAATCTCGTATTACTTATTCTTGTAGTTGTTGCATTCTTTGTTCTCAGAACATTGATGAAAACAAACAAGAAATTGAAAGATGATGTTACAGATTTGAAATCCATGAATGACAGACTTGAAAGAAACATCGAATTGTTTACTGAGAGTATGGCTGAGAAATTAAAAATTAAAGACAAACAGGTTGAAACCGCAGAAAAAATAATGGAGGCAAAAACAGATGAAGAATTGTTTGCTATCGCTGCTGATATTATCAAGCGTAATAATGACAGGGTGCGTAACAAAACCAAAGAGTAATCCAAAAATTATTCTCGAACCTATGCCAGAAAGAGTTGAACTTCCCGAACCTACAGATTTGAAAAGTTTGCTTGAAGCATTGAATTATTATGAAACTCAACTGGAATTGTGGGAGAATTGGGGAAGTACCGTACAAAGACAAGTGGAGATTTATAATGACAATTAATCAGATAAAAACCCGTTATAACGGTATTCAAACCATGATGAAGAATTTCAGTGATTCTTCTTGTAATTTATTATCCCTTTGTACAATCATTGAGGAGATTACAGGAGCACCTGCAGACTTAATCGGTATAGTGCAATGGGGTAGAAATACTTTAGTGAAACATACATCTTATCCTGTGATTGCAGAAGACTGGACGGTGAATGATAATTTTGCTGTTCTTTCTAAGTTTACAGGAAAGAAAAAGTGGAAAAGAACAGAAGTAACGGAACTTCCTAAAAAGATTGCTGATAATCAGTTTACTTTTGAAATCTGGAAGAAGAATCCGGATGCAGCTGAGATGCACGTGAAACGAAGATTTGTAGATACTCTGATTAACAGTCAGACTGTAAAAACAGGCAAGATTGTAAAATATTATATTTATGAGTATCTGGATTAATTTATAAACATTTTATATATTCATAAATCAGTTTTTTTTCATCCTTGTATTTAAGAGTATGGTATTTCTCTGATGCCATACTCTTTTTATATAATTTTAAAAGAAGGAACGAATTATGGAAATTACAGGAATTATACCAAGTATTATTGCAGACAGATTATCTTTCATAGGAGATAACATCATTGTGAAAGGTTCAGATATTGATATCCACATTAATGATAATGGAACCGTTACGGACCTTTATGCCGTTAAGATAGGAAGTGATTACGAAATTGTTGAACTCGATGATAACGCAAATGTTCTGACTGATTATGACGAAGGAGATGTCATCAACGTTGATGTGATTACAAAGATATTCATGTCAGCCATTACCAGTTCACTTATTCTATCTTTTAATCCGCTCGGTAAGATTAAATACGGAATCAAAGATAAAATGGCTGATACCAGAGACAGATATAATAAGGCTAAATCAAAGATAAACAAAAGTATAGACTGGCTGATGGATAATATGGATATCCCTACGGCTCAGGAATTTGTTCGAAAACAAAAAGGATTTGAAAAGGCTAAGGTAGGAAGAGTTGAATCAATGCCCGGAGAAGATGGCGGTCATTTTAAGGTTATGGTAGGGAATCCGGCAGATAAAACATACTCCGTATGGCAGCTTTATCGTAACGGTAATGATATCAGAACCTTAGACAGCGATATCGGATTAGATGCAGATTCAGCCATCCGGAAGTTTGATTCCCTTGAAGGTGCTCATTATGACGGTTCTTATGATGAAGCTTATGAGAACAATAATGTAAATCCTGAAGAGTATCAGAATGAGGAAAACAACGTCAGCGATAACCTTAATGAAATTCCAGATGAAGAAGATAACGTTTATGATGAAGAAGGTCTGAAGTATGCAAAGAAAGCTGAGAATACAAAGAAAGATAAACGTAAGTTCAAAAAGGCTAGGAAATCCGAAGAAGGCTGGGAAACAAATGATGATGGATTTGAATATAAAGTTGTAGCATCTCTGGAAAAGGAAACAGATAATGTTATTAACACAAAGAAGAAAAAGAAATCCAAGTATAACGGATGTAATGTAACGGGTTGTGAAAATGCCGACGGAACGGTAACAATGGCTTAAATCTTCGTTCTGACGCATCATTTCAACCTTGGTAATGAAATAACACTATTTAAGTCAGATACCCCCTGTTTTTTGAATCCTAGAGCGGTTTCTGACCAAATTTAAGGACAAGGAAAAGAGATAAGATGACAATTGAGCAGGAAAAATTTAATAGGATTAAAACAGATAGTGATTATAATGTATGCGGATATGATGTAGATTTTAAAGTATACACAGATGATGAAAAGAAAGAAGTGGTTTTACAGTATAAAGAATCTGACAGTAAACTTGACTGGCTCTTTAATCTTTTGTTCATACCTTTTCCACTCGTACTCAGGTCTGATTATAAAAAGAAAATAGTATGGACAAGTTTAGGATATGCTATTGCTTATAAGTCTACAGACAATATTCCGATGATACGTTTAATGCAGGCTGCTCTGAAAGCACCGCATGTTTATAGAATTGTTATCCGGGGATGGAGTTTCGGTTCAGTTATGGCTAAGATAACCGATAGAAATATGGAGATATACTCCCTTTATCCGGTAGATGAACTTACTACATTCGGTGATGTGAAATGCTGGGTGAATCCTTTTTACAAAAGTAAAGCTAGAATGGTACACGAATATACTACTTCAAACGATACTGTCACTTGGTGCGTACCTTTTTATTTCAGAGATAAGAAATGTAAAGTTGGACCTAAGTTCAGTATCAGGGAAATGTTCAGGAGTGAATATTATCACACACATTACGAAGACTTTGATTATACGGAATATGAAAAATAATCTATTCAGCTTTCTTTGTTCTCAAACGTTTCGTTGCCATTTCTTGGTCTCTTAACGCTTTCATGACAGACACATCTGTTCTGATATCGTTTATTGCATTTGTCATGGCGTTGAGAGTATTCATAATCGTGTCGTTTTGTCGTTGAATGACATCGTTCTGTTTTTGAATAATGCTCTTACATTCTGCTATCTCTTTAGTATTTTCTTTTATTTTCGCAGACATAAGTGCCCCCTTCCAGATAATTCCGGCAATTGGTAAAAGGAATATCACATCTCTAATCCATTCTATTTTGTCCATGTTTGTTCACCTCTAGGTATATTTGTTTGCATTTCATAAAATAAGCTGACTAAAAATATATAAACAATGACATTATTATAAAACCCACCTGAAAAGGTGGGTTTTAAATTCTTAATCTCTATCCCTAGGTCTCGGAACTTTAAAATCAAGTTTAAGAAAATAATAGTTTGAAAGAGCCTGTTTAGGAGCAATCTTCGGTGTAAATACAAGATTCTTCAGAAGTTCTGTCTGAATGAAAATATTATATTTTTCTGCAATATCATCAAACTGTTCTTTAGTGGAAATCTCAATACCACATTCGGGATAAGAACGATATACTGCAACAGAATCATCTTCGTCTACACGTTCACCGTTACCTATAGGAAATTTCTCATCCCATATCATTAGTTCTTACCTCCTATTCTTCTGATATTAAATGTCGTAGTCGAACCGACTACTTCAATTGTGTTATCACCAGTCATAGCAGTATCATTAACTCTGAATAGTGTTGTATAAGATGAACTTCCTGAAGCACTCATTGTAATAATATCTTGACTTGGAGTATAACACTTACCTTCATTAAGATAAATTATACAAGAGATTAATTCATTGCTTCCGTTTCTTCCACTTATTTGAAATATTCCTGTCATTGTTTCTTCATCTTCATCTGCACTGGACCATCTTCCTGAACCAGATGATTTATTTACGCCTTCGTGACACCAGTTTTGTTTTTCTAAATCACCAACTCGTTTTTGAAGTCCCGTTGTTGGATTTTCTATGGAATTCTTTAATCTGGAAACATCTGTAACAAGTTCTCCAACACGTTCATCAGTAATGCTGTTAGAGAGTTTATCAAACTTACCGTATGTATAAATAGCCTGCTCAGAAACATCCAAATCATTTTTTTTAATCCATACGATGTTTACACCATTGTCAACTGTGAATGAATCTGTTCCTGAACTTGTAGGAATCAGAATTGTTATTGCGTTGTTCGGTGAAGAATTCACATTCCATACAAAACCTGTATCAAAAGTTGCAAAAGAAGTTGCCGGACTGCTAGACCATGAATCAGCTTTGCTCTGATTTACATCTCCCTTTACTACATATGCCGCAGAGATTTTACTTTTGATATCAGAAACATCTATCTGCAAATTATTTACATCTTTCTGTAATCCCGTACCACTATCATAAGTTCCGGTTGTTGCTGCCTCACCTACAACTGTTTCAAGTTCGGAAGTTCTATCCGAAAGACCTGTTGTTGGAGTATTTATGGTTGTTTCAAGGTCTGTAGTTCTCTTTACAAGTCCACCAGATGAATTTCCAACAGTATTTTTAAGGTCATTGACATCTTTCACAAGTCCATAAGAAGAATCACCAACTACGGCTACAAGACCTGTTACAGGAGTCTCAACTTCACTTTGTAATTCTTGAATATTTCCTTCGGCTGCTGAAAGTCTCTGAGAAATATCTCCTCCCGGTGAAGGTGTTGAACCACCACCGATTGCACTCCATAAGTCTGAAATCTCACTAGTATTTGTATCAACCATCTGACACAATCCTGTACCCCCTGTTCCACCACTTCCATGTTCACCAACAGTAGTTTCAAGAGTTCCTATTCTTGAAGAAAGTGGAGTTACTGGCGGGTCTGTAATTTCGTCTGCAACACCGGTGTTAGTTTGGATTGCATTGATTCTTGATTTAAGTGTTTTTGCAGGTGGGTCGATTTCATAATCCTTATCATATTCTGCTTTTACAAAACCTGAAAGTTTTGCAATATTATCAACTTTGAATCCATTGTAATTCATGAATTGTTTCCATTTGGCGAGACCTAATGTTTTTAGACCTGCACCATCTGGACTTTTTTCATATGCAAGCAAAGCGATATTACCAGCATTTTCATCAGTAACATGTGATTCATCAATTTGGTTCGGTTCTTGTATCGGTGTTCCCATAATCTATTCTCCTTTAATCCGCTTTCTCACGGATATAAAACATTGCACCTACAGTAGGTGTATCATTTTGTATTTGAAATGCAAGACAAGGACCGTCAGGGTCATCGTCATGTATCCTTAACACAATAGGGTCATATTCCTCAAAATATGTTTCTTCAGAACCTTTCCATCCACTTTTACTATAAGTAACTGAACTTGCATCTGATTGAATAATTAAGGTATCCCATACTCTTTCATCAGAAGAAGGAGAGTTTGTTCTGAGTTCATACTGAAAAGTTATAAACCCATCACCACGTATTACAGTTCTTGTAACATCTATTTCTCTGGATACTGTAGATGATTCTGTATAACGTACATGTGAAACAATACGGTATAGTGTAGAAATCTCAGCATCTGTCATGTTATCAAGAATATCCATTGAACTTTCATCAAGGAACGGAGATTCCGTAATATCCATATTTATGCTCTTTCGTTCTGTTTTGTTTCCTGTAATAAAACAATATGGTTCATAAAACAGTAAAATTCCAACACGAGCAGGTTTTGTCAAAGTAATAAGATTATCAAACTCTTCGAGAGATAGATTTAATTCCTCTAGAGTCTGGTATTCACCACCACTTCCATCTTCAAGAATATCTGTAGTAAAAATATTTTTGAAACCAATCTGAATACGACCGATATTCATATCAGTGAAAATACCACTATCGGTATATTTCAAAGGAACCTCATCAGTATATTCAGAAGCATCTGTATAAAGGTCATCTCCATGGTATTCTACTACAGTGCCCGTAAACATACTTGCTGAGATAAGTTCAAATAAACGGAAATCTTTTTTAAGCATCGCATATGCAATAATGGAACGATACGGTTCCTTATTTATATTTTTTGCTGCGGCATCGATGGAATTGAATAATACAAATGCATTTCCGTTTTGCATTTCATCATTCAAAACATTTATCTTATCTTTTAATGCAGTAGAATTTAGAATGGAATCAATGAATGCCTGAACATAAAGTTGTTCTATTTCCATTTTAGGTGAGGTATTTTTTCTTGCATAGTTTTGTATACTTTGTCTGTTTACAAGAGATTCATCCATATTAACCTACCTTAGTTGCAACTTTGTTTACATCAATTCCATGTAATTTACGTAAACCATCACCTGCACCAATTGAAAGAACACCTTCATTTTTCATTCCCCAGAAACATTCTAATGTTGCATGTGAGAATGTAAATCCGTTGAGCATCATTGTTACAAGTTTTGTTGTACGGCTTCCTACAGGAATAACTTGTGGTATACTTTGAGATTCATCAGTATAATAAATACTACAAGTATCTTCTCCATTAGGAGATTCTATTTCTTCGAATCTTACACTACGAACTTCAACAAGTTCACCTCGTTCGTCTGTGTATGTATAGATAGGTGGAGCATCATCAGGAACAGTGAAGATATACCATCCCGAACCCGGTAATTCACCATCATAACATTCCATTGTAAATTCTTTTGAAGATATCTCTACGTTCTTGTAATGATATCCTTTCAAAATTAAACCTGTTGATGCATAAGGAGAGTTTGTCTGGATGTCATTTACAATTGCAGCAAGGTCAAGGTCTCCAAAGATTGAAAGATTTGTTGACTGAAGATATGCAAGATTGTAATACTGAGTTGCCTTAGATTTTACGTACTGTTTGAACTGGTCATCAATTGTTGTAGTTGTATATTCAAACAGAAGATACTGTTCAACAGGGGTGAAGTTAAGAATCTGTGCAACGGCAATATCCTTATATGGTTCGAGACGGTCCAGTAATTCTGTTTTTGTATCAGGCTGAAGTTCATTACCGTTAGGGTCTACAAGATAAATATCAACAATTCCTGACGGGATAAGACCATCTTCAGGTTTGCCCTCTCGTACCCATCTTTCATAATCAGAAAGTACGAGACAATCTCCTACTTCCGGTTGAGCCTTAAACCACATGCTATATTCTGGAACAGATGCCACATTGATTGATGAATAAAGTCTTTGCTTAAGATAAATACCTAATTTACCTTTTGATGGTTGATTTACAGCTGCCGTACTAGGAGTATTTTTTACTTCGAGTTCAACTTTATTTTCATCACTATCTTCATAATCAGATATGTAATGAAGTTTATCAGATTCAATCTGACCCTGAATACCATCTGATTGAATATAAGAAATTTCAAAGGGTTGACCATTAGGGTCAGAAACCTGAGAACCGCTGAAGATTTTAATATAAAGATATCCACCAAAGTAATATGCAAAATATCCGTTTCTTGGTACAGCATATGAATTGGCAAACTGTATAGGTGAAAGATTATTGTTATATGCATTTCTTTGCCATTGAGTTCCATCAAATACAACAAGGTCACCTGTTAAGAAATCTTGAACTATTCCTTCCTCTGAGAACTTCGCACGACCATCTGCAATAACGGTGTAGAACTCTCCTTTGGTTCCATATTCATTCTGTAAGAAAGGAGTACCACCATATTCATGCCCTTCTTTCAACTGAGGTTTCCAAGAACCTCTGAAGAGTAACTGGTCATAACTTGTTTCGTATGATACTTCAGGGATTTCCTTTCCGTTGATTTTCACAGTGAGATATGTTAAATCAGGATTTGTTGCCTGAATTTTAATTATGTTTGAATATGTTCCCTGTTCAACTACTCGTATTCCCTGAACAGCAGTTACAACTCGACTGTCTCCTTTAGAAAGTGTAACCTTTTCCATTTGAGTATATGTTATACCATCATCTGTAGTAAGTTCTGCATATTGCGGAATAGTAGTTTCAAGAAAGTTTCCCGGCATTGATGTTGTAACTTGAACTGTGGCTGATGTTCGATAAGGAATACGCATAAGAAAGAATGCAAGCCATGAACGAAGTGTATCTTCAGAGAAATTATTAATATCTGTTAATTCTGTATTTAATTTGTTTTGCTCTTCAAGAATTGCCTTTTCCATATTTTCACCAATTGTTGACCACAATTGATAAAGTTCAGTTTCTCTTTGTTGAGCATTGAAATATGTTGCGAATTGATTTACAAAAGACATATTTATCTCCTATAACAGTTTGGAAGTATCTATCATTACATTATAGACTTGAACTCGTGAATTTTCGTCATCAAAAGAAACTGATGCACCAAAATCACGTAATCCTAAACGAAGTGCCACATCTTTAGAACCATAAGTGAACTCAAATATATCCACTCCTCGGTCATAATATGGAATATCGCTTGTTGTATGTTTGAGACGAGTTGTAACTCTTTGTTCTATAGCCTCTTTTCCATCATACAATGTGGAAAGGTCATCTGAAAATTCTATCATATTATATTATATAATTAAATTTAATTAGTCTGTGGTTGTGGAAGTCTGACCTGCATTTGTAATTTTTACTTGTAAAGTCCAAGTTATTTCGCTTGGTGGTGTAGATGTGGTTGTTCCTGTAACAGATATCATAGCACTATCACCTTCAAGAACTGCTGCCTGTCCGTGATTTGTAGAAGATGTGGAAGTTCCGTTGAGAGTACCTGTTCCTGCCCCTCCTGTAGCACCTTCGATACTTGCCCCACTGACAGAAATCATAAGAGTTCCAAAATATGCAGCTTTATTATCAACAAATGCATCTGTAGCAGGTGAAGATGTTATTGTTGCAACACCTGAACTTGGAGATTGAACTTCTAATACACATCCTAATACCGCTATAGGTTTCATATTACATAGTCACCTTGAAATGATTGTTTACAGTGAATCCCGTCTTAGCCGTAATATCCACACCTTGAGTGGCATAAACTTTTACATTTCCACCAGCATCAATCTTGGTATCTCCTGTTGCCACGATATTTATTTCACTTCCGTAAATATATTGTTTACCGTTTTTATCAATCAAGATGAATCCTGTATTCTGATGAATAACAGTGTAATCATCCGTTTTAATGATATATGAATCTTTACCTATCCAAGAAGAACCCACTGTATCTGCAGCTGTAGGTTTGCTTACATTTCCACCGGTTACAAAATTACCAAAATTAAATTTAGAATAAAATCCTTGGTCAATCTCGCTATTATTTTTATAAAGTACAGGTAATTCCAAATCATTTTGATGAAATTCTACAAGAACTTTATCTCCTTTTCTAAGTGGCAAACTCATAGCCCATAAAGGAACATATGTTAAAGGATGAGAATATCCTTTTGCAAAGAACTGAGGTATATGAACATCACAATATAATTTCTTAGTACGAGAAACTGTATCTATCATATCTTCGAGAAGTTCACCTACAAATACTCCTGTTGCCTCTTCACCTACAAAATCTTTACCCATGATTATTCTCCTGAAATATAATTCACCTGAGCAAAAGTATTTATAAAACCAGCACCTTCATTTATATCCTGCTCGGTTCTCACACAAAGGAAACTCTCTTTCTGGTCCAATGCATCGTTATCAGTAAATCTTATGGTATACATTCTTGCAAAATAACCCGGTGTTGCAGTTCTAATTTGAATTTTCTTTCCGAGCATTCTTTTAAGATAATCTGCCTGAACAAGATACTTTGCACCAAAATTGGATTTAAAATATTCTTGAATCTGGTCATCAACAAAACTTACAACGTTCTGACCTTGCACGAGAGAATAATCCTCAAGTGATAATGACTTCTGGTTAACCAACTGTCTCCAAGTTACAGAATACATATTTTTACTGTCGAAATAAATGAAATATGCATCACCCATCTTTCCTTTATTATAAGCACGATTCATAGTTTGTCTTCTGTATTCTTGAATCAACGGAGCACTATAATAATTAATTATCGGACATCTTAATTCGAGAGAACTTGATTCGCTTGTAAGTTCGAGATTCATTGCTCTAGCAAGAATCATCGTATTTTCTGCCGGCTTAGTAATGTATTGAAATGCTTGTTTCGGATGGGCAATCATTTCATAATGCCAAGTATTTTGATTGGTATAAGTCTCATTATTTACAATAGGAATCCAATCGTAATTTTTATATGTAAAATAACATTGATTGTCATTACTGAAATTAAGTTTCGAAGGACTATCAAATTTGATAACCAATTCGCAACAAGGCAGACGAATATCATCAGAAATTCTTCCTTCAAGAATCTGAGCCTTACCCTCATCGAGATTTATTTGTCTACCAGCAAACGCCCTGTCCGCCATTTAATTACCTCACAAAATATCCGTTGAATAATGAATCCGCTATAAGATATTCTTTTCCGTTTTCACAACTTATTGGTGAAATATTAGAAATATAATTATTCACTATTTCTTTTACCATGGATTTCATACCAAACTGGTCCATAACCCTATCAGGTCTATATGATAATGATTCGTTAATTATAATTTCATCAGTATCACCTAGCATAAATATATTTGCAACACCCCTAGGTATCTTCAAAGGTTTAAGCATAATTTACTCCTTAACTCAAAGCTGTTTTATAAAATCCAATTCCTTTCTCTACGATATTTTGTACATTATCTACAAGATTTTCTGTAGTTTCACTGAATTTGTCTAAAAATTGACCTAATGCTTCAGAACTACCATAAAATTCTTGAACGAGGAAGTTTCCATCTGTCTGACAACAAGCTGCATCCATTACTGTTGCTTTAACGTTTACGTTTACAGCAATTGGGAATCCATCATAATCAACAGCCTGAGAATATTCCACACTCACATTCTCGATATAACAAGCACCAAACGCAAACATTTTTCCGATAACAATACTTACTGGGTCACCTTCATCATCACCTTTAGCCTCTTTTGTGCCATATCGTAAGGCTGGACCCGGAACATTGTAAAGATTTAATGTCTGCATTGCTGTACCAACAAGAGAGTTTTTCATACTTCCGTTTTTATCAAAACCTCTTTCATGAAGAGCGTTATAAGCATTAGCCTGATTACCACCACTTGTAGAAAGTTCACGAGGATATGTAAAAGAAATTAAAGCCAGTGCAGGTCTGATAACGTCATCTACAGGGTCTGTAGTTGCAACGAAACTCATAGGAATCTCAAAAGAAAAAGGTTTTGTACTCTTCCACATTTTACGATTCATCCAAGGTTGTTGAATAGAACTACCTTTGACAAATTGCAATAGATTATTTCCTGTTTCAATTAGGGAACCACCAAGGCTCATGATTCCCCCACTCATCATCTCAGTCCATTCTGCCTGTGCATTAAGTTTTACACCACCATTAAGAATACCACTTACACGACCATTTTTATGTGGACAGGTGATTACAACTTCCTGAGGAATAGATGGCTTATTTCTTGTGGTTGAACCTACAGAAATGGCTGGATGAATTGTACCACCATCATAAATATCTTCATTGTATATAAAACCCGGATTTCCATAACTAGGTATTGCAATTCCCATACTATACTCCTCCAAGTGCACCCATAACAGGAGTCTGCATTTTAATGTTAAGGCTATTATCTTTATCCTTAATATCATAACCAAATACATCATGCAAAGCATCTTTGAGTGTCTTACCCCAAGCACTATTGTAATCCATACCTGCAAGTGCGAGGTCTTCCATTTTAGAATTTCCTTTGAGATTCTTAAGAAGTTCTGGTTGACCCTGAATTGCAGCCATCAGAGTTTCGTTTGTTGACCATTCTTTATCAGTAACAAGGTCAGCCATAGAAAGTTCACCTGACTTTAATTTTTCAAGTCTCCATTCAGCTTTCTCGTTCTGTTCATACTCTGCCCCACGTTCCTGCATTGCACGTTTTTCAGCATCAAAATCTCTTAATGAACCTTTATCATTTTCAACTGCTTTGACCGCTTCGATTACACCTACTGCAGCTCGTTTTGCTTTCAATCCTTGAATTATATTCGAAACTTTATCCGCACTCAATCCGGTAGAAGTCATAGCACCAGCAAGAGCCTGAAGTTCTGCGTCTGTCAACCAGTTAGCACGGATTTCATCGGCTGTTGCAGCATTAATAAGACCCATTGCTTTTTTATAATAAGGACTCTTTTTTATATTTTTATTTGCTTTTCGGAATTCATCAAATCCCTCGGCAAAAGTTGTATCATCAAACATAGAATAAGCGGCATCTGTTTCACTTGTCTGATTTTTCATTTTATAAGCTAACGCAGATGCTGTTTTTTCATCAAGACCTTGGTCTAATAATTTCTGCATATAATTATCAGCTGCCGAATCTCTAGCTGCTAAGGTTTCTGCACTAGCTCCTCTGGCAAAAGTATTACCTATAGATGAAAGGATAGGATTGCTACTTGAACTTAGTTTTGCCAGACTTGCTTCTATTGCGAGTTTAATCTGATTCATTATAGAATTAGGACCTTTTACTAAAGCCGCGACTTTAACACCAGTGTCTTTGAGATACATTGGAATATTATTAATTACCGGTAAAATAGTACCAGCAATAGCAGGAATAGCCGCAGCAACCCCTGCAATACCGGCTATAATAACTCCCAATTTAAGGGTAGACATTGTTTCAGCCTTCTTCTGTCCTTCAACAAGTTCTCCCATTTTTTCAGTCTGTTCTTCCTGAACTTCCTGAGCCTCTTTTTCTTTCTCAGCTTGTTCTTCTTCATC
>JAEEGL010700721.1_pt1 | contig 37544 bp, 30 predicted proteins | sample 9134231 | NCBI WGS metagenome assembly JAEEGL01 (sample SAMN16246548, study PRJNA631951) | gut metagenome | biome: gut microbiome; feature: rumen; material: fiber-attached | host: Bos | place: Iran: Karaj | collected 2018-10 | reverse complement strand
TCATCGACTGAATTCACGAAGCGCATACGGTCCTCCAGCATTGTCCGGATTGTCTTGATCTTGTCGGACATGTTGGAGTACATGTTGGCCCGGCTTCTCCTGATGATGAAATTCAGGCTCAAGGCCGACATGGACACCAGGGTCAGGAACAGGGAGATCATCAAGAGCCAGGTGATCCTCGACTTGTAGTAGTTGCGCTCAGCCCTCTTGCGCCTTACCCTCGACAGGCCGAATAGGGAGAATACGAGGAAAAGCACTACCATCAGGACAAAGCCTGCGATCATATAGTAGAAAACGGGGATAAGCTGACGGGATATGACTATGACCTCGTCATCCCCCACGTCATGATAGAAATGCCTGTAGCCGTCATCCTTTTTCTCCCTCTCTCCCAAAGCGGTAGGATAGGCATATGCTCCCCAGCTCATCATGCACTTCCCTTCTATGTACCTGGAATAGGAGTACCTTCCCGGGAGCACTACCTGGCCTGGAGGGGTCAGGCCCAGGATACCGGAATAACCCATGGAGCCCCTGTTCGCCTTGGGCTCGACCTCTACCATGACTGTGGACATCCCATAGTCATTGTAATAGCGGAAGACACCGGCATATCTGGGGCCGCCGCTTTCATGGCGGGTGTAGATGAACCTGGATCCCGGAGCTATGATGGCACCTCCCCTGAGGCGGTCATTGTAATACTGTATTGACTCCGGAGAACTGTCCGCATTGAAGATCCTCACCGCCATGTCATAGTCAGAGACCAGCTGCGGGAAATAGATCTCTCTCAAGCGGTTCTGGATAAGGGTGACGGAATTCTCCAGGGCCGAAACCGATGCGATGAACCGGTCGGAGGCGATCTGGGTCTCCAGGCTGCGGAGGGTTATCTCCAGGGAGATGTCCCTGTCCATGGACAAGCGGTTGGCCCAGACCTTCTCTATCTGATGCTCCTTGCGGAATCCCAGCACAGAGACCGATACGGTCATCAGGACCGCCAGCGCCAGCGAGAAGAAGATCCTGCCCCAAAGGGAGAAGACATCATATCTGAAAGAGAAGAGCTTCGCCACGGCAGGACGGGCCATCTGGAGAAGCAGCAGGACCGACACCGCAAGGGAGATGAAAACCATATAGACGACCGCGGTCTCCCAGGAAAGTTCCCTGATCCTGAAGAGGTCCAGGGTTATGTTGGAGTTAAGGATAACGCTCCGGAACGCCCACACGGCATACGCCGTAATACCAATGGAAAGAATCAGGAGAGCCGACAGGTTCAACACCGCGTTCCTGTCCGACTCCAGCATGGAGCGGGCGATGCCAAGGCGCGCCACATATGCATATATCACCGTCATGAAAACGGCCATCGCCACCATTACCTGGACTCCGAGCGAAGAGAAGACCGGGCCGTCGGCATACAGGGTCGGAGAGAATATGCCGGAGGTCTCAGCCCGTCCGTGAGTCCACAGGAAGATCAGGGAGATGATCACCACCAGTCCGGCGGACGCGGCCAGAACACGCGGAAGGGTCTTGCGGATCGATACATAGAAGACCGATCCGATCATATATATGAACAAGGCCAGCCATATGAAAAGCACGTCGGGACCTGTCGCGGCATAGTCCGACTCGCTCATTATCTTGAAAACCGGCTTGCCTTCATACATCACAGGCGAACCGCCGCTGGCCGAAAGCACGTCTACGGAATATGCATCGCTCAGATGAAAACGCGGATTAACTCCATTATTCGACGTTTCATCCTGGAAATCAGCTATTTCCAGACCGCATATGACTCTGTCGTCCTCTTCACTGAACTCTCTGACGAGGTACCACTTCGAACCATAGTTCTCGAACGAAGGTTCCCCGGTCACATATGTCAGGGGTGAAACCAGGCTTTCACCCAGGTTGGTAAGGGTCTGGAAGACCATCACCCTGGATATGTCGTCATTTATCAGCGGGAACGCCCCGGACCAGGCCTGCAGGCTGTCATCTGCGTACCTGTATATGACCATGTCGGAAGGGATCTCCGCGATGTTCAGCCAGGAATAGTCGGTCTCGGACAGGGCCTGACGGGAGAACGCCTCCATCCGGGCCATCCGCTTCGCGAGGATGGACTCGACCCTGGAAGCAGCGGCACGGGTATCCTTCGGCCCCCTGGTCACTGTAAAAGCCGCGATAATGAAGACGGCTGACAGTACCAGGAAAACGGCCGAGAAGACCTTCCGTATGTTCATCCTGCGATTCATTCGTGATGGTAGGGCTCACCCCTCATTATAGTGAAAGCCCGGTAGAGCTGCTCTGCAAAAACCGTACGGACCATCTGGTGGGGAAACGTCATTTTTGAGAGAGACAGTTTTCCTTCCGCCCGCGCATAAACCGCCTCCGAAAATCCATATGCTCCGCCTATGACGAAAACCATGTCCTGACCGGACATCATCCTGTCCGAAAGCCAGGCGGAGAACTGCATTGAACCCATCTGGCTTCCCCTCTCGTCCAGAAGGAAGACCTTGTCTCTCGGCTTGAGCGCCTTGAGGATAAGTTCCCCTTCCTTCACCTTGACCTGCGCCTCGCTCAGGGAAGATGCACCCTTCAGTTCAGGGATCTCGGAAAGGGTGAACGGCACATAATGTCCCAGCCGGGATATGTACATATCCAGCCCCTGCCTTACCCAGGCAACATCCGTCTTCCCTACTGTGAGCAGCGTAATGTGCATAAATTGACGGTTATATGTGCAAATATAATAAATGCGGCTTGTTTTTTGCAACAAAACGGGGCGTTATGGAAATCCTCCGGAAATTGACGCTTGCTGCAGTGCTCGCGTTTGCCTGTCTTGGACTGAAAGCCCAGGGCGGGAGTTACGATGTCTTCGTTCCCATAGCGAAATACATCAGCCAGGGGGATGCCGACAGGCTCTCGGCATGGTTCGCCGACAACCTGGAAATATCCATCCAGTCAAAGTCTGTCGAATCCAGTAAAACACAGGCCAGGCAGATCATGCGCACGTTTTTCGGCACTCACACTCCCCAGACCTTCGACATCACCCACACTGCAAGCCGGTCCAATGTCAAGTATGCACTCGGTTCACTGAGTACCGGAGGTGAAGTCTATATGGTCACCATATTCGTGTCTTCGGACGGAAGGACTTACAAGATACAACAGTTAAAAATCGACAAAAATCGATAAAGTAAACAAACTGAAGTAATTTTGACGCCTTTTTGGCACAAGACTTGCAAATAAATCGGACGGTTAGTTTAGTTAATAATAGGGTTAAAATCAAGAAAAGGAGACAGCCGCGAGGTTCTCTCCTTTTTTCATTATATGTATTTCGAAGTGAAGTCTGCTACCTCTCGACCCTCTGGCCGTAAGTGCGGTCAACAGTGTTGACGGTGATCACATCACCGGTATTGATAAACAAGGGGACCATCACCTTTGCTCCGGTCTCGAGAGTGCATTCCTTCTGCGCGTTGGTAGAAGTGTTGCCCTTGACTGCGGGTTCCGAATAAGTGACCTCGAGAGTGACATATGTCGGGAGCTCACATGTGAGGCACCTCTCCTCGGGCTCGGTCACGAACATCATCTCGACATGCTGTCCTTCCTTCATGAGGTCGTTGTTGGCCACGACGTCCTGGGGGATGGAAACCTGCTCATAGGTCTCTTCGTGCATGAAGACGAAGTTGTCACCCTCGGCATAGAGGTACTGGTAAGGACGCCTTTCGACAGAGATGGTTTCAACCCTGGCGCCGGCGTTGTAAGTGTTCTCGAGAATCCTTCCGTTCTCAAGGTTGCGGAGCTTTACCTTCACGAAAGCGGGGCCCTTTCCGGGTTTCACATGCTGGAACCATACGATGACACAGGGTTTCCCGTTGAAATCGAGATAAAGACCGTTCTTAAAATCAGCTGTTGTTGCCATATGTTTGTAAAATATTAATATTGACTGATAAATCGCGCAAATTTAGTGATATCTCAGGCAAAGTGCAAAATTTTCTCGGCAACCTCCTCAAGCAGCCACTTGGGAGTAGAGGTAGCGCCGCACACTCCGACCCTGTCGTCGGCCCTGAACCATTCCTTGCGGATATCTTCACACTGGCCTATCTGGTAAGTCCTGATATTCACTGACCTGCACAGGTCGCAAAGGACCTTTCCGTTTGAACTTGACCGCCCCGAAACAAAGATGACTACATCGTGGCTGCGCGCAAACTCTTCCAGCTCGCTGTGACGCGAAGCCACCTGTGAGCATATGGTGTCATGCACGGTCAGCTCTCCTCCGTCACGGGTCACAAGGCGCGAGAGGGCCGAGCATATGTCTACATACCCGGTCGGGCTCTTGGTGGTCTGGGAGAATATTTCAATCGGCCCGCCGGTACGGATTTTCCCTTCCGCGACAGCCTGGTCGAACATCGTCCTGTCCTCGATGACTATGGCGTCTCCGCCGATCTGGCCGAGAAGGCCGAGGACTTCGGCATGTGCCGCCTTTCCGAAAATGACCACCTGCCCGTTCCTTCCGTCGGAGTGGAGACGGTCATATGCTTCCTTTATGCTTTTCTGAAGTTTGAGGACAACCGGACACGTGCAGTCGATTACCGTGAATCCGAGTCTTTCCGCTATCCTGTAGGTCTCGGGAGGTTCTCCGTGGGCCCGGATCAGGAGGGTCTCTCCCCCGGCGTCCACCATCTGGCGGATATCCTCGGGATCAAGGGTGACAAGTCCCTTCCCCTCAAGGCGTCCGAGCTCAGCTTCATTGTGTACTATGGAGCCCAGGGAGTACAGACGGCTCCCTTTCTTGTCTTCCAGCCAGGATTCGGCTATCCGGATAGCGCGGGTGACACCGCCGCAGAATCCGGAATTGGGATCGATATCGACTTCAAGCGACATTTTCAGCTCCGGATATCGAACCGTCCCATCAGGAGTCCGGTCACCCAGACTATCTCCTCATGGAAATTCATGTCCGAATTGTCCAGGACGAAGGCGTCCTCGGCCTGGCGGAGAGGGTTGACCTCCCTATGGGAATCGATGTAATCCCTCTCGGCGAGGTTCTTCATAACCTCTTCCATCACAGGATCCTGGCCCTTCGCCTTCATCTCGTCGAAACGTCTCTGGGCACGGACTTCATCCCTGGCAACCACGAAAATCTTGAGCTGGGCATCAGGGAAGACAGCAGTACCTATGTCGCGCCCGTCCATGACGACACGTCCCTTCCTGCCGAATTCGTGGAGCTTGTCATCTACGAATGCACGCACGAACGGAACGGTAGCGATCGGGCTGACCTGTGAAGAAACCGCCATTGTGCGGATCTCCTTTTCCACGTTCCTCTCGCCGATGAATGTCTGGCTCCCTTCGGGACTGTACTCGAAACGGAGGTCAGGAGCCTCAGGGCCCTCCAGGGCTGCCTTCAGGCCTTTTTCATCGATATTGTTGGCGGAATCGATCAGTCCCCTCTCCTGGGCGAAAAGGGTGACGGCCCGGTACATTGCTCCCGAGTCCAGGTAAAGGAAGGAAAACTCCGATGCGATAAGCTTCGCAAGAGTGCTTTTGCCTGTAGAAGAATAACCGTCTATGGCAATGATTATGTCAGGGATAGTCATGGATAAAGACTAATAGGTTGAAATGCAAAATTAGGAAAGTTTTATGTAATTTGCGATATTTGTAGAATCATATACTCATTGCTAAATGAAAATCCTGGTAGTCGACGACGAAAAGTCAATCCGTAATTCCCTCAGGGAGATACTCTCCGACGAGGGTTATGAGGTTGATGTGGCCGAGGATGGTCCCATCGCCCTCAAGATGACCGCTGACGAGAAATACGACATAATATTCTGCGACATCAAGATGCCCGGGATGGACGGGACCGAGGTGCTGTCGACCCTGGCCGGTTCGGGTTACGATGCCGCGATAATCATGATTTCCGGGCACGGAGACATCGACACCGCAGTGGACTGCATCAAGAAAGGAGCATATGATTTCATCCAGAAGCCCCTGGACCTCAACCGCATTCTCATAACCATAAAGAACGCTACCGACAAGACCAAGCTCGTTCAGGAGACCAAGACCCTCAAGAAGAAAGTCTACGGCGGACAGCATATGGTAGGCAGTTCTGCCGCACTTCAGCATATCCGCGACATAATCTCCAAAGTAGCGGCGACGGATGCCAGGGTCCTTATCGAAGGAGCCAACGGCACAGGAAAGGAGCTGGTCGCCAGGTCCCTATATCAGGAAAGCGACAGGGCCAACATGCCTTACATCGAGGTAAACTGTGCGGCTATCCCCTCTGAACTGATCGAGAGCGAACTGTTCGGACATGAAAAAGGCTCCTTCACCTCGGCCATCAAGCAGCACAAGGGAAAATTCGAGCAGGCTGACGGCGGAACTTTGTTCCTGGACGAGATAGGAGACATGTCCCTCGCCGCACAGGCGAAGGTCTTGAGGGTTCTCCAGGAGAAGAAGCTCTCCAGGGTCGGAAGCGACAAGGACATCGAAGTCAACGTAAGGGTGATCGCGGCTACCAACAAGGACCTCAAGGCTGAGATCGAGAAGGGAAATTTCCGTGAAGACCTGTATCACAGGCTCTCTGTGATCATTATCCGCGTCCCCACCCTGGATGAACGTAAGGAAGACATCCCTGAACTGGTACAGTATTTCACGGCACAGATATGCACCGAGAGCGGAAAGCCTCTCCGCTCCTTCTCTCCGGAAGCTGTCAAAGCCCTGCAGGCCAAGAGCTGGCCCGGAAACATCCGTGAGTTGCGCAACGTAGTGGAGAGGCTGCTGATCCTCGGCAATGAACCGGTCACGGCTAAAGACGTGTCCGACTATGCCTCTGCCTGACGAAAGAGTTAAAAGACACAAAACAATAATATGAAGAGAATCATGATTTTCGCAGGAATATGCCTGATGGCTGTCTCCTGTGCTTCCAATGGGAAGAAAGCAGAAAACGATGCTGCAGTCAAGCTGATCACCCTGGATCCCGGGCACTTCCACGCTGCCCTTGTCCAGAAGCGTTCCTATCCCCAGGTAGACAACAATGTCTATGTGTATGCGCCCCAGGGAGACGACCTGAAGGAGCATCTCAAAAAAGTCGAAGCTTACAACAACAGGGAAGACGACCCCACTTCCTGGAACGAGGTGGTTTACGCCGGGGATGACTTCCTTCAGAAGATGATCGACGAGAAGAAGGGCAACGTAGTAGTCCTCGCCGGAAACAACAAGGAGAAAGTCAATTACATCGAAAAGTCCCTCGACGCCGGATTCAACGTCCTTGCCGACAAGCCGATGGCAATTGACCCCGCAGGCTTCCGCCAGCTCCAGAAATGCTTTGACAAGGCCAAGGAAAAAGGGCTTGTCTTCTACGACATCATGACTGAGCGCAACGAGATCACCACGATGCTCCAAAAAGAGCTGTCAATGGTACCTTCCGTTTACGGAACCCAGCTCCAGGGAACTCCCCAGGAGCCAGCTTTCTACACTGAAAGCGTCCACCACCTCTACAAGGAGGTTTCAGGAGTACCCCTGATCCGTCCGGACTGGTTCTACGATGTCGAGTGCCAGGGTGAAGGCATAGTCGATGTCACCACACACCTTGTGGACCTTGTCCAGTGGGAAACCTTCCCGGGACAGTCTATCGACTATGACAGGGACATAGAGCTTCTGGATGCAAACCGCTGGCCCACCCCCGTTTCCCTGAAGCAGTTCACCATGTCCACCACTAAGACCGAGTTCCCCGATTTCCTCAAGAAATACGTAAAGGATGACGTCCTGGACTACTATTGCAACGGCGACATCCTCTACAAGATCAAGGGAGTGACGGCAAAGGTTTCCGTAACCTGGGAGTTCTCCTATCCTGAAGGAGGCGGTGACACCCACTACTCCATCATGAAGGGAAGCAAGGCCGACCTGATCATCCGCCAGGGCAAGGAGCAGTCCTTCCGTCCTGAACTCTACATCGAGGCCGTAAAAGCAGATGCAGATTACGGGAAAGCCCTCGAGGCCGCCATTGCCAAGCTCGCAGAGAAATATCCCGGAATCGCCCTCGTCAACCTCTCTGAAGGGAAATGGCAGGTTACTATTCCCGACGTCTATCGCGTAGGACATGAGGCTCACTTCGGCCAGGTAATGGACAATTACCTCGAATACCTGCAGAACGGAAATATGCCTGAGTGGGAAGTTCCCGGAATGATCGCCAAATACCGCCTGACCACTTCCGCCCTGGAAATGGCCCGCAGCAAGAAATAATTAAGGCTTGAAATACTAAAGCGGTTGCCCGTCCTCTGCTCCGGCAGGGTGACGGGCTTCCCATTCTGCCTTGGCCCTCTCCACTGAAACTGAACGCTTCAGTACGAAGCCGGCACCGAGGTATTTGGTCCGCACATCCTCATCAGAGGCCAGTTGCTGAGGAGTCCCTTCCTGAAGGATGGATCCCTCATAAAGGAGATAAGCCCTGTCGGTAATGGCCAGGGTCTCACCTACGTTGTGGTCTGTTATGATGACTCCGATGTTCTTGTACTTGAGCTTGGCGATAATGTACTGGATGTCCTCGACCGCGATAGGGTCAACTCCCGCGAAAGGCTCATCCAGAAGGATGAATTTCGGGTCGATGGCAAGGGCCCGGGCTATTTCGCAGCGTCTTCTCTCTCCTCCCGAGAGCTGGATTCCAAGGCTCTTGCGGACTTTCGACAGATTGAATTCGTCGATAAGGGATTCCAGCCTGTCTTTGCGCTCCTGCTTAGTCATATCGGACAATTCCATTACCGACATGATATTGTCTTCTACCGACATTTTCCTGAAGACGGAAGCCTCCTGAGGAAGATAGCCGATCCCCTTCTGGGCACGCCTGTACATCGGCAGGTCGGTTATCTCTTCGTCATCGAGGAAAACCCGGCCGTCATTCGGGACGATCTGGCCGGTAATCATATAGAAGCTGGTGGTCTTTCCCGCTCCGTTCGGACCGAGGAAACCTACGATCTCCCCCTGCTCCACTTCCATGGAGACACCCTTGACGACGGTACGGACCCCGTATTTCTTGACAAGTTTCTCTGCGCGTAACTTCATGGTCTGAAATTCTTTGTCACACATCCAGGTCCAGGTCCCTTACCAGGTTCCTGACCTCGCCGTTCTTTGACATCAGGTCCTTGGCCTGGTCCGACGGCATATACTTGACATCCTTTGTCTCTTCCTGAGGAGTGATCCCAACCTCAAGGCGCACTTTCCCTGTCCCCAGGATGGTCTGGAAGTCCCTCTCCAGGCTGCGGAGCATCTTCTCCCTGAGCCACTGCTCCTGTGCTACGTTCAGCACGTTGAACGTCACCTCCTTGTAACCGTCTTTAGAGGCTATCTCCAGCTTGGAACCGGAAAGGGCCGTAGCAAGACGGGGACGGGAAGCATATTTCTGGGCAAGTTCGTTCCATTTTTCGCGGATACTGTCATCTTCGGGCACAACATCCTCTGAGGGAGCAACGGGCTTGGCGGCCTCCGTCTTCCCCTGGCGGTTCATCATGGCGCTCAGAGACAGGGCTGAACCCCTTGAAGTGACAGGTGCAGCCGGTTTTTCCGCCTTAGGTTCCGGTTTCTCCGCTTTCACTTCAGGCTGCTCCGGCTTGGGTTCTGCTTTCTCAACCTTGGGAGCGGGCTTCTCAACTTTCGGCGCAGGCTTCTCTGCCGGCTGGGCTTGCTGACGGGCTGCAGCTGCAACAGGTTTGGCAGGCGCCTCACCCTGGCGGCAGAGCCAGGCCAGTTTCATCAAAGTGAATTCGATGTGGAGTCTGGGATTCACTGCATATTTGTACTCCGCCTCACATGCAGTGGTAAGTGCAAGGGCACTGTAAAGGAAATTCAGGGGGCAGCGCGATGCCTGCTCGAGATAACGCTGGCGGAGGGAATCGGGAAGTTCCAGAAGCGAATCCAGTCCCCCGCTGCCTGCAACCACCAGGTCACGCAGATGCGATGACAGGGAGGCCATGAAATGAAGGGAGTTGAATCCCTTCGAAAGTATCTCGTCGAATATCAGGAGCGGCTGGGCGAAATCTCCCGTCAGGAAACAGTCGACCAGCCTGAATGAATACTCGTAATCCAGGACATTCAGATTGCGGATCACATCGTCATATGCCACGTCTGTGCCGCAGAACGCCACCGTCTGGTCAAAGATCGTAAGCGCGTCACGCATCGCACCGTCCGCCTTCCCTGCTATGACGTAGAGGGACCTGTCGTCGATGGTCACTCCTTCCTTGCTGGCGATGGACCTCAGGTTGGCAACCATGTCAGAGATGCTGATACGGTTGAAATCATATGTCTGGCACCTGGAAAGAATCGTGGGAAGTATCTTGTGCTTCTCGGTTGTGGCAAGGATGAATATCGCATGTGCAGGCGGCTCCTCAAGCGTCTTGAGGAAGGCGTTGAAGGCCTGGGAGGAAAGCATATGCACCTCGTCGATGATGAAGACGCTGTATTTGCCGACCTGCGGAGGTATGTTCACCTGGTCGATAAGCGCCTTCATGTCCTCGATTCCGTTATTGGACGCGGCATCCAGTTCATGGATGCAATAGGAGCGTCCTTCCTGGAAGGAAACACATGATTCACAATGGCCGCAGGGCTCCAGTCCGGGTCCGGGATCGGTGCAGTTTATGGTCTTTGCGAAGATGCGGGCAGTACTGGTCTTGCCGACTCCGCGGGGGCCGCAGAAAAGATATGCATGGGCCAGCTTACCCCTCTGGATGGAGTTCTTGAGGGTCTGGGCTATGTTGTCCTGGCCTATTAATTCGGAAAAGGAGTCAGGCCTGTACTTCCTCGCCGATACGATATATTCCGCCATATAATGCAAAGTTAACAAATTATGGCGGTCTTTTTGTACATTTGCATAGAGAAAAAGATACGTCTATGCAAAAACCATCATTCTTAAGGTCACTGCCTCTTCTCGCGAGCCTGCTTCTTTCAGTCATCGTTTGCAGTCCCGCCAGTGCACAAGCCAAGATTGAGACCAGGGAATACAAGCTGGCCGACTTTACCCACAAGACCATCAAGGTGGTCCTCAGCGGCAATGACATTTTCGATGAAGCGCTCAAGGCAGAGGTAGGGAGCAGATGGAATCTCAACCCATTCGAGTTCTGCACGATGGATTCCTTCAAACAGCTCAGAAAAAGCAAGGATTTCTATTTCATGATCCCTGTCAAGGAAACCGGCAAGGACGGCAGGGCCACCATTTATTTCCTGACCATAGTCAAGGGAGGGACAGGAGAGGAACTCAGCGATATGCTTGAAGTCGCATCATTCCCCATATGCCCGGCTGAAAACCTGGGCGGACGCGAACTGGTGTTCATGGGAGCGATAGTCGAATCCCTCCAGGAATATGCGACAAAAGGCACGGGAGGATCCACTGCCGTGACAATGCGCAATGCATATGGCCGTAGCGTCAACCGCTCCACCCAGACGAAGAGGATCATATTCTCAGAAGAAGACATATGCCCTATAGTGGACAGGACGGGCTTTGACGCCGACATGATGACTGCGGAAGAGGAAGAAGCCGGCAAGATGTACTCGGAAGGATCATATAACCTCCTCGGCAGCTATGTAATCGCCCCTGAGGATCCACAGAAAGGCGATTGGTGTACCTGTTTCCTCTTCGGAGCCGATGACCAGAAGATCTACTACATGGCGTCCCACAAGATAGGAGGGAAGAACGGGGCCGGCTTCACCACAAAGGACATCAAGAAAATCATAAAGTCCAGGAAACTGAAATAATGCTCACAGGCAGGACTCCATACGGACTCCGCTATGCATTGAAGCGGCGTTCCGGTTCTTCGGTCGCATATGTCGCCCTGACCATCCGCTGCGGCACCAGGGATGAAATCGGTTTCCCGGGCGGAACCGCGCATTTCACTGAACACACCATATTCAAAGGGACCGCCCATAAAACCGCTTCCAGGATAAACAGCTGCCTGGAAAGAGTCGGAGGCGACCTTAACGCCTACACCAACAAGGAGGAGATAGTCATCCACGCCACAGTGCTCAAGGAAGACATCGGCAGGGCCGCCCGCCTTCTCTTCGAGCTTGCCAGGACTCCCTCTTTCCCCGAAACGGAAATAGAAACTGAAAGAGGCGTTGTAATAGAGGAAATCCATTCCTACAAGGACTCCCATGCGGATGACATATTCGACCGTTTCGAGGAGATGCTTTTCAAGGGGCATCCTCTCGGCGGCCTGATCCTGGGGTCCGCTGCAACCGTCCGCAAGATAACTCCGGACATGCTGAGAGACTTCGTCAGAACCCGCTTCACTCCAGACAGGATGGCTTTTTCAGTGGTTGCTGACATAGATGAAAAGAAGTTGGAAGCCTCGCTGCTGAAGGCTGCCATGCCTTTCTTCGAGGATGCTTCCGCGGTCCCCGCCCCGGATTCGCCGATGACTGCTCCGGAGCCTTCCATGACCACCGAATACCGGCTGCCCGACCCCCTTCACTTCAACAAGACAGTGGACAAACGCAGCCACGAAGCCGATGTAATAATCGGCGGCCTGGCCCCGTCTCTTTACGAGACGTCCGAGCGGACCGCCCTGACCCTTCTGGGCAACATCCTGGGAGGGCCCGGTTCGAATTCTCTCCTGAACACTTCGCTGCGCGAAAAACACGGGTGGGTCTATGGCATTGAAACCTGGTACAACCGCTACGCTGAGACCGGATCCTTCGGAATCAGTTTCGGATGCGACAAGGCCAACATAGACAAGTGCTTTTCCGAGATCGGGAAGATCTGCAGCAAGGTCAGGGAGAAACCTTTCACCCCTTCATTCCTCAAGGCTGCGAAAAAACAACTCTACGGCCAGATGGCGATCAGTTCCGACTTCGGAGAGACGTCTTGCCTGTCCATGGGAAAGAATCTCATGTCTTTCAACAAGATAGCTACATCCTCCGAAATCATGGAGGCCTTTGACGCTATAACTCCCGACGACCTGTGCTCTGTCGCAGCCAAATTCCTGGATCCGGACAGGCTCTCCACCCTGGTATATCTCTAGCATATGCTCAGCGAAGAAGAAAAATACATCCTGGAACACAGTTCCCCGCAGGAAGAAGGGCTCGACTGGATAATAAAGCAGACAAATATCCGGACCCATTACCAGCAGATGCTCGCCGGTCCCGTGCAGGGGCAGCTGTTGAAAATGCTGGCGGCGGCCACCGGTGCCAGGAGAGCATTGGAAATAGGCACATTCACCGGGTACTCCTCCGCATGCATAGCCCTGGGGATGCCCCCCGACGGGCACATCGACAGCCTGGAAAAGAACGACGAACTGGAGGACCTCATCCTCGAAGGGTGGAAGCGCACCGGTGTCGGGCACAAGACCCGACTCATTATCGGAGATGCCCTCCAGACCCTTAAAGGACTAGAGGGCCCATATGACCTGGTCTTCATCGACGGAGCGAAAAGCGAATACTGCGACTATCTCGCAATGGTAGTTGACAAAGTGCGAAGCGGCGGGCTCATAATAGCAGACGACACCCTTTGGGCCGGACGTCTGTGGGAAAAACCGATGCCCGGGGATCCTCAGACCACCGGGATTGCCGCCTTCAACGACATGGCGGCTTCGGACCCGCGATTGGAATGTGTGCTCCTGCCACTTCGGCACGGACTTTCAATAATCAGAAAACGCTGAAACATATGAAAAGACGAGATTTCCTGAAAAATACGGCTGCGATCGCAGCAGGAGCTGCCCTTACCGGGACCGGAGCGGTTTCATGCACCGGAAACGGCCGGAACGTCCCCGCGGCCAACATCAACCTCGGTGCCGGAGGAAAGATGGAGCTCCGGTTCTTTCCATATGAACTCCAGCTTGCACACACTTTCACCGTAGCCACCTACTCCCGCAAAACCACTCCGGATGTCCAGGTAGAGATCCGATATGAAGGCCTGACAGGATATGGTGAGGCTTCAATGCCCCCCTATCTCGGCCAGAGCGTAGAGAGCGTCACGGCATTCCTCAAGAAAGTAGACTTGTCTTCCTTCAACGATCCCACGAAACTGGAAGACATCCTCGCATATGTAGATTCTATCTCCGAGGGCGACACGGCGGCGAAGGCAGCTATAGATATCGCCCTCCACGACCTGGTGGGCAAGATCCTGGGAGCCCCATGGTACCGCATATGGGGGCTGGACCCTCTAAAGGCTCCCGACACCACTTTCACAATCGGGATTGACACCCCGGAGGTGGTCACCCAGAAAACCCGCGAATGCGCCGACCGGTTCAACATCCTGAAAGTCAAAGTCGGTCTGGACAACGACAAGGAGATGATCCAGACCATCAGGAAGGTAACGCAGCTCCCTATCGCAGTAGACGCGAACCAGGGCTGGACCGACCGGTCCAAAGCCCTGGATGAGATTTTCTGGCTGAAAGAGCAGGGAATCGTAATGGTAGAGCAGCCGATGCCAAAGGAAAGGATGGATGACAATGCCTGGATCACCGAGCACAGTCCACTCCCCATTTTCGCAGACGAATCCATCCAGAGGCTCCGGGACATCCCGTCGGTCAAGGGGGCCTACACCGGGATAAACATCAAGCTCATGAAATGTACCGGAATGAGAGAGGCTTGGAAGATGCTGAACTATGCAAGGGCTGAAGGCATGAAGGTAATGATCGGCTGCATGACCGAGACCTCCTGCGCCGTCTCTGCCGCCGCCCAGCTGTCACCGGCCGTTGACTTTGCCGACCTGGACGGCAACCTGCTGATAACAAACGACCGATTCTCGGGCGTAACCGTCGAGAAGGGGAAACTCACCTTGCACGACCGCCCGGGAATCGGACTTGAATTGATCTGAGCTGTTAAAGTTTCTGACGCCTGATGAGAGCCTCGAGGAGGTAGTAATCTGCGTAGTTCAGAGGCACGTCCACTTCGGATTTGCCTGGTACGGTACTGCAAGAGTGCATCAGGATGAAGTTTCCGTTCTCGCCCGGGGCGGCACGGTACTCCGGCTTGGCAAGGGATGTGATGATCTTGTCAGCACTGTCAAGATACAGCTGCTTTCCGGTGATGGAATAGAGCTCGCAGAAAGCGGATGCCATGATTGCGGCGCAGGTAACTTCCCTATATGTGTTCGGAATGTCCGGGCAGTCAAAGTCCCAGTAAGGAACCAGGTCCTCGGGCATGGTCTTGTTGGTCAGCAGGAAGTTTGCGATATGCTCAGCCTGATCAAGGTAACGCTGGTCCTTTGTGAAACGGTAGGCCATCGTGAAACCGTAGAGTCCCCAGGACTGTCCCCTGGCCCATGCAGTCTCATCACCATATCCCTGAGCTGTCTGCTTGGCACGGATCTCACCGGTCTCGGGATCATAATCAACGACGTGATAGGTGCTGTAATCCGAACGGAAATGGTTCTGGAGGGTCTTGTCGGCATGGCTGACAGCGACCTTCCAGTAGGTGGAATCTCCTGAGAACTGGGTGGCCTTGAAGAGGAGCTCGAGGTTCATCATGTTGTCGATGATGACAGGGCAGAGCCATTTTTCCGAAGTATTCCAGGACTGGATGATCCCGGCTCCCGGATGGAACCTGGTGCAGAGGGACTTGGCAGACTGGATGAGGACATCCTTATATGCCTTCTGGTCAACCAGGTCGGGAGCGTACTCGAGTGCGCCGCCGAAGCTGGAATTCATCATGAATCCTATGTCATGATGCGAGGTCAGGAACTTGATTTCCTCCAGGTTGTCTGTCTGGCGCTTTGCATAGTCGGCGAAAGTCTTGTCACCGGTGAGGGCGTACATTTCCCAGAGAGTACCGGCGAAGAAACCTGAGGTCCAAGCCGATTTTCCGACGAATTTGATCTTCCCGTTCTGGAAGGTGTGAGGGATCTTGACCTCGGTGCCGTTGTCAGAAGCTGCGGCAAGAGCCTTTACCTGTACGTCGGCGACACGGACATGGTCTTTGATTACCTTCTTGATGGGAGAGCCACAGGAAGTAACCGCGAAAGCAAGCACGACCGCGCAAAAGTTGTAGAATTTCATGGTGTTGGATGGTTATTTGTTTTGACAAATATACTAATCTTTTTGCTATATTCGTAATTGGAGGACGGAATCTGATGGCATCGACCGCTACAAAGGCAAGAAACCAGGGAAGGCCTGACAACAGGACCTTCCTGACTACTGCGCCCGTCGGCAAAGTAATCTCCACGATGGCGGTGCCCACTGTTGTAAGCATGCTTGTGACAAGCATCTACAACATTGCCGACACTTATTTTGTGGGCCTGATAAACACCCAGGCTACCGCTGCGGTCGGAATCGTCTTCCCTGTAATGTCCATCATCCAGGCCATAGGCTTCTTCTTCGGACAGGGATCCGGCACCTACATATCCCGCAAGCTGGGAGCAGATGAGAAACACGATGCAGACCTGATGGCATCAACTGCCTTCTTCAGCGCCCTCGCTTCCGGACTTATGGTCACACTCCTGGGGCTCGCATGGCTCCGCCCCCTCTCCAGGGCCCTGGGTTCCACCCCTACGATCCTGCCCTACACCATAGAGTACCTGGGTGTAATCCTCCTTGGGGCCCCGCTGATGACATGCTCGATGGTTCTCAACAACCAGATGCGTTTCCAGGGCAATGCCGGGAAGGCCATGTTCGGAATGCTTGCCGGAGCCGGAATGAACCTCATCCTGGTGCCCCTGTTCATCTTCGGCTTCAAGATGGGAATCCTGGGCTGCGCCATAGGAACAGTCCTGGCCCAGGCTTTCGGATTCTTCACTTTGCTGGCCATGTCGCGGAGCAAAGAGAATATCAGCATCAAGGCCAAATCATTTTCCACTCATAGGATCTACTACAGGGAAATACTCCGCGGCGGCACTCCGTCCCTCACCAGGCAGGTGCTCGCCTGCATATCCACAATCCTCCTCAACGTCGCGGCCGGGGCATATGGAGACGCTGCAATCGCAGGAATGTCCATAGTAGGACGCCTGTCATTCGTCATCTTCGCTACCATACTAGGCATAGGACAGGGCTTCCAGCCATTCTGCGGCTTCAATTACGGCGCGGGGAACTACGACCGGGTCCGCAAAGGAATATTCTACAGCATCAAGCTCTCGCTCAGCTTCCTTGCCCTGCTCTGCATCCCCTGCTTCATCTTCTCGCCTGAAATCATCTATCTGCTCCGGCACGACCCGCAGGTAGTAGCGGTCGGATCCACTGCCTTCAGATGGCAGCTGTGTACCTATCCCCTTGCGGCTATAATAGTCGTGTCCACAATGGCCCTTCAGACAAGCGGACGCGCACTGATGGCCAACATCCTCTCCGCTTCCAGGAACGGACTGTTTTTCATTCCCCTGATCCTTATCCTTCCAAGGATCTTCGGGCTGCTGGGAGTAGAAATGTGCCAGGCAGTGGCCGATCTGTTCTCATTCCTGGCCACCATACCGATAATGTACCGCTACCTTGAGTCGATAAGGCAGCGGTAACATATGAATCTGCAGTCCGGTCAGAGGACTGCTACGGTCTGGAGTGAATTGTAGAGCGCCTCGATCACTGACGAGAAAGAATCTCCTGCAAATGTCTCGGTGAAAGTTCCGGCCTCGGTCACAATGCTCATCTTGCGGACTCCCGAAGAGAGCTGCTTGACCTGGTCGGCAGTCGGATAAAGGACAACCTCATTGTAAGTATCCCTCTGCTGCTTCATCTCGAGGATCGATCCGTCAGCGAAAGTGAAAGTCACTGGAATATCGAAGCCCAGCAGGCGCCTTTCAGCATCATTCAGCCTGATGCTCAGGTCGTAATCTTCCTTGTTGGAGGATTTGTAATAGATATAATTCATATTCACTCCGGTAACAAGGGATGCGCCCTCGACTTTGAGAGTCTTGGACACCACTGTCTTGGAGGAATTGTTGTCCGCATAGCGTGCTACGTTGTCAACCAGCTCTCCTGAAGGCTTGCCTGCCTTCTTGACAGTCTCGGCCAGCTTACGCAGATTCGAGGCAAACTCATCATTCGGGAAAGATTTCTGGATATATGAATCCGGATTCCAGCCGGTAGCCACATCGATGGACTTGACCCCTGAAAGGAGCCGGTTGAAATCGGAAGTTTCGTAAAGGTATTTGCCCACATTCCAGTAAACCCTCTTGCCCGAGCTGTTTACGAAGGCTCTCTTGTCACCGGCAGGAGATTCCATCTGCTTGCTGTTGACAACCTTGCTGTCATTGAGAGTGGCCCCGAGATTGACTCCCTTGGGAATGTTTACTGACGAAGCCTCTTCGAAATCCAGCTCCACTATCCACGCATCAGACTTGCCGTCAGGGAAGAGGATATACTCCAGACTCATCCAGAAAGGATGGACGTCGGTCTTTCCGCTGGCCACCCATATGCGTTCGGTGCGGACACGGGTGTAACCGTTGTACTTATAATTGTGTCTGAGGAGGTTCTGAGCTCCTGAGGGGAGAGCCATCAGAATAAAAGCGGCCGCAGCCGTTAGAAATCCAGATAATTTCATTGTCAAAAAGCCAGTTTTACTGTGCAAATTTATAATAATTCCGCTTTAAATTAATATCTTTACGGAACGTACAATCACATACACAGACTTTACTCAACAATAACCGCACCACTTCATGACCGCATTAATGATTATTGAGCTCCTGATCGTGCTCGCCGCATTGTATGTTGGATCCCGCTATGGAAGCCTGGCCCTCGGAGCCATTTCCGGAATCGGCCTTGCCATCCTGGTCTTCGGCTTCGGCCTCAAGCCCGGCACTCCTCCTACGGACGTCATCTACATAATCATAGCAGCAGTAACCTGCGCAGGAACCTTACAGGCATCGGGAGGTATGGACTGGATGATCCAGATTGCTGAGAAGATGCTACGCAAGCATCCCCAGCACATTACTTTCCTTGCTCCTTTCACGACTTTCTTCCTGACGGTCCTTGTAGGAACCGGACATGTCGTCTACACAATCATGCCGATCATATGCGACATCGCCCTCAAGAAAGGGATCAGGCCTGAAAGGCCCTGCGGAGTCGCTTCGGTGGCCTCACAGGTAGGAATCACCTGCTCCCCGATCGCGGCTGCAGTTGTCGGTTTCGTAACCATTTCCAACGCCAACGGCTACATGGTATCCATCCCTCAGGTGCTTATGGTAACCATTCCCGCATGTATGTGCGGACTGCTATGCGCCGCAGCGGCATCCTACAACAGGGGAAAAGACCTCGACAAGGACCCGGTGTTCCAGGCGAAAATCGCCAATCCGGAGCAGCGTGCATATGTTTACGGCGGTTCCGCCACAACCCTTGAGAAGGTCATCAGCAAGAACGCCAAGATCTCCGTTTACGTTTTCCTGACCGCACTTCTGGTGATTGTCGGCTTCGCTTTCTGCCAGATGATCCACGTCAACAAGGGAGGCGAGGAAGTCACCCTCGCTGCCGCCATGGGCATTCCGAAGATGAACATTATCATCCAGATCATAATGCTCACCGCAGCAGCCATAAACATCATGCTCTGCAAAGCCGACCCGAAGAAAGCAGTGGCAGGAGCCGTCTGGCAGTCCGGAATGGTTGCAGTGGTCGCTATTTTCGGTATCGCCTGGCTGGCCGACACCTACTTCGCCAACTACATGGATGAGATGAAGAGCATGCTGGCCGGAATCGTAGAACAATATCCATGGGCAATCGCCCTGGTCTTCTTCCTGGTATCGGTCCTGATCAACTCCCAGGGTGCAGTAGTGGTGGCGATGCTCCCCCTCGCCTATTCACTCGGGATTCCGGGGCACATACTTCTGGGTGTCCTTCCCAGCGTCTATGGCTATTTCTTCATCCCGAACTATCCTTCTGACATCGCCACGGTCAACTTCGACCGTTCAGGCACAACCGTCATCGGAAAGTACCTGCTGAACCATTCGTTCATGATGCCGGGACTGATCAGCGTCGTGGTTTCGACGATACTGGGATATATGATCACAACAGTCCTTTTCCCCGGCTTCTTCTCCTCATTCTAGTTGCCCAGGAACTTGGAATCTATATAAGCTGAAAGGGAGTCTTTGTAAAGGTCTCCTATAGGGAGGGTGACATCGCCCTCGAGTTGGACGTGCCCCTTGGTCACCGACTTTATCTTCTTGAGATTGATTATGTAGGACCGGTGGATCCTCATGAAGGAATCCGACGGGAGCCGGTCCTCCATCTTCTTGAGGCTCAGCAGGACTACGATAGCATCCTTCTGGCCCTCAAGCCAGATCTTTATGTACTCGCTCATGCTCTCTACATAGCGGATAGACGGGACCTCGACTCTGAGTACCTTATAATCGGTCTTGAAAAAGAGGGCGTTGTCGCTGTCGGCCTTGGAGACCAGGGACTCGGCATGAAGAAGGTTCCACTGTTTCCTCACTTTTTCAGCCACCTGCCGGAAATCATTGAAACTGAATGGCTTTAGAAGATAACCCAAAGCTTCGACCTTGTAACCCTCGACGGCATATTCCGAGTAGGCGGTGGTAAGCACCACCATAGGAGGGTCAGGCAGGAAACGGACCAGGTCCAAGCCGTTCATGTCCGGCATGTTGACATCCACGAACATCACATCAACCTGATTGGCCAAGAGATACTTCTGGGCTTCAACCGAGCTCTGGAACGAGCCTGCGAGTTCAAAGTAAGGAACTTTGCCTATGTAGGAAACCAGCTGTTGGAGAGCCAGCGGTTCATCATCTATTGCAACACAACGAATCATCATACCTGAGTGTTGGTCTGGGTCGGGGGTATTTCCAGATGTACGTGATAATCTTCCGGTTTCTTGTCAATATCCAGCACGTACTGGCTGCCGTAAAGCAAAGATAATCTTTTTCTCACATTCTCCATTCCAATACCTCCGTAATTGTCCCGGCTTTCATGGCGCTTGTTGCTGCAGTCGAATACCAGACCGCCTGAGGGGGAAGGACGCATGCTGATATCGATGGAACTGTCAGATGTATAGCTGATTCCGTGCTTGAAAGCATTCTCCACGAAATTGACCAGCAGAAGCGGCGGCACCATCACCCCCGGCATATCCTCGGGAAAATCCAGGTTGATCTTAACGGAATCCGAATACCTGATGCTCATAAGCGACACGTACTGACGAAGGAAATTCGCCTCTTTTTCATATGTGATCAGATTCTGGTCACCATCATAGAGGACATACCTCATCAGTTTCGAGAGCTCTACTATCACTTCCTTCGCCTTCTCGGGATCTATATCCACAAGGGAGTGGATATTGTTCAAGGTATTCATGAAGAAATGCGGATTGATCTGGTTCCTCAGATACTGCAGTTCCTGGGATATCTTCTCTTTCTCCAGTTCGGCTATCCGCTTGCGTTCATCCTCGACGGTCCTGGCATACACTATCCCGAAGTCGGCCATTACGAGCAACACGGCCAGCAGGGACTTCATCATTTCAGGCGACATCGGCCTGTTCTTCTCCCCGGGACGTCCTTTCCGCCCCGGCATCATCCTGGGACCTCCCTGCATATCTTTATGGGGAGGCATATGTCCTGGAGGCGCCTCATGCCAACGGGCCGGCTCCGGAAGATTTCCGGGCACGTCCTTCCTGACCTGGAGAAGGATGAAGCCCCCGAGGAGAAGGACGGTTATAATACCGGGAAGCAAGAATCTCCCCGTCCTGATCCACAATTGGACCGCAGTCAGTTCGAAAACGACCAGAAGGATCAGGAACGGAAGGAGAGCCTGGAATACAGTCTTGAAAGTAGACAGGATATCTATCTGATTCCCTCCCCGGACTGCTTCTCCGAAGCACATCACCACCACGAGGACCAGATAGATTGCGGCCGGGACTCCTAACACCTGGCCGGCACGCTTAATCAGTTTTTTGCCTTTAAAACCTGACATAACATTCCCGGTGCGAAGATAACAGCGCACCGGGGACTTTCAAAAAGGATTCAGCGAATCCTTTGTTCTTCTCTGCGAAAAGTTTACGCGAGGATTGTCAGAACAGATAGCGGATGCTGAGTACCGGGAAAAATATGTTTCCGGCATCGAACACATCATTCCAGAACTCTCCGTCGGAATATCCGAGGATCGGACGCACGTCAGCGGAGATCTGCAGCGGGAACCAGAACTGGAACTCTAGACCGAACTGGCCTACGACTCCGAACATTGCCTTGTTCTCCCAGCTTCCATCCTCCTGCTTCTTTGGCACGGACCCGACTGCGACACCGGGACCTGCGTACCATGACCAGCTACCGCGTGGAGTCCAGTCAGGCTGGGCGAAAACCCAGTTGTACGTTCCTGTAGCAAGAAAACCGGAATGATTGCTATAAGTATATGCACCCAGATCGATCTCCATGAAATTGGGGTCACCGATATAGTGCTCGTAGCTGGCCTCAAGAGGACCATAGCCGAATCTTCCACCGATAGCCTTGGGCTGGGCGGAAGCGACGGCTCCCATGGTAATTATCGCGACAGCGATGAGAATGATCTTTTTCATTTTCACTTTCTGTTTAGCATTACAGATACAAATATAACTTTTTTTCCTCAAAGGCAATTGTCTACCGGACTGGAATAGATGCCAAGGAAAATGTCTCTCAGGGCGTCCATGTCATCCACATCATATGTATCCAGGATCTTCATATGCTCCTCGAATGCCTTTTTCTGCGCAGACGTGTAGCGGGAGTGGAAATGCCTGGAGCCATAACGGATGTCATGGGCTATGAAATTGTTGGGATACAGACGGTAGCCCTTGAATATCCTCGAGTCTATGAGTGAAGCCACGGCACGGTTGAACTCCACCTTCGTAAGGGAGTCATATGCCTGCAGGTCGCTTTCGGTTATACGCGGACATATGCAATAATGCACCCTGCCCTTGAATGAAGTGATTCCGCTGAGGATGCTGCTGATGTCCTCTCCGGGCTTCTTGACATATTTCTGGCTTCGCGACTGATAGAGCTCCAGGGCCTTCTGGACGTCACAGGGCTCCCATTCATATGACACCGCCACAGGTACGATGTTCTCGCTTGCAAGCGCGCGGACCTTGTCGTTGGACTGGCTCATTCCGAACATCTTTATGATTCCCTGGTCGGTCCTGTCATTGCCATCCTTCGTCCTGCCGTTGCGCTGGGCGATCCAGACGGAAGCGCCCTTATCCACTATGACCTGCCTGATGTAATCGGAAAGATGACGGGACTTGTTGTAGAAATCCTTGGGCGAACCTCCCCTCTCTACGCGGAACATCTTGTTGGAACGGCCTATGTCAACTACCAGCTGGGGAGACATCAGGTTGGCTCCGAATGTGATTTCGCTGGTATCCATACCATTGTCCACCAGGATGTTCTGAAGCAGGGAAGCATCCAGCATGATGTCACGGTGGTTGGCAACGAACAGATGGGCCGCGCCCTTGTCCAGGGAATCGACCCCTTCATATGTCAGTTCAGAGATGCTTCGCCTGATTACCTGCTCATTGACGTAGTACATCACCTTGTGCTGGAACTCCCATACGGTCCTGATCGACGCGACCATCTCCCTCACGTCCTCCACGCTCCTGTCAGGAAAGACATATGCAGCCAGAAGGGCGAAGAAATCGCTGGAAGCGATACGCTTCATCGCATCCGGCACTTCCCCGTCCCGATAAGGCCTTATGTCGTCGTAAAGGTCCTGACCCATCTTTCTACTTTTTGCGCATGTCTATGAATTTAACCGGCTTGCGGCTCTTTGCCGGGAAGTTGATACGCTGCACCTCCTCTACCGGAGCCACTTCCACTCCCGGAGCGACGCGTAACCTTGCACGGAAACGGTTCTTGAGTTCGCTGACTGCATCCTCCTTCGCTCCCTTAAGTCCTACCTTTACAACCACTTCGTCGGTACCGGCATCCGAATCCTTCACATATATCACGTAGTTCTCCACGAAATCCGTATTGTCCAGCACATCATTTATTGCCGGAGGATACAGGGTCGTACCCTTGAGCTTGATCATATTGTTCTTGCGGCCGACAAGAGGTGTTAGCCTGTAGGAATTCCTCCCGCAGCGGCAAGGCTCGACCACCTTGGCGGCGATGTCCCCGGTACGGAAACGGAGCAGGGGCATTCCCTCTACGCCGAGGGTGGTCACCACTATCTCCCCGCTCTGCCCGTCAGGGACAGGCATGCCGTCTTCTCCTATGATCTCCACTATAATCAGTTCGGGATGGACATGTCCTCCCTTGCCTTCGGGGCACTCGGAGAAAGTAGCACCCATCTCGGTGGATGAGTAGGTCGCAAAGAGATCCACATCCCACTTATCCTTGATCTTGCTGCCGAGGAGGTTCAGGCTGAAATCCTGGTTACGGAGTCCTTCCCCAATCCCTATGATCCTCTTTATGCTGGAATTACGGTAGTCGATTCCGTGGTCCTCGGCGTACTGGACGAGCTTGAGGATGAAACTGGGAACGCACATTATGGAATCCGGGCGGATCCTCCTGATAGTGTCCCACTGCAGTTCAGGGATGCCGTTCCCGACCCTGATCACTCCGACTCCCAGCTTCCTGAGGCCCAGCCAATAGGCCAGTCCAGCCATGAACCTCTTATCGATGGTGCACATGAGCTGGAGGGTATCCCCGGGCTTCAGTCCGGCGCAGTCGAAGGATTTGGCCTCATTCCAGGCCAGCCTCTCCAGGTCCTTGTCGGTGCAGCAGAATGTAACCGGATCCCCGAGCGTGCCGGAAGTGGTGACATAGTCTATCACTTTCTCACGGGGGCAGCACAGAAAGTCCTCACTGTAAAGCTGGAGGTCCTTCTTCTCCGTAAAGGGGATCTTGACCAGGTCTTCAAGATGCCTGATCTGGCTTATGTCTGTACCGAACTTACGGAAAACCCTCTGATAGTAAGGCGAATTGGCCTTAAGATATCCCAAAGCTTCCTTCAGTTTTTCCTCCTGGAAGGACTTGATGGTTTCAACGCTTTGGAACTCAATGTCATTATCCTTATTGAACATCGTCTTTGCCTAAAGTATCAAGGCAAAGATAATCATTTTTTCATATGGAATTCCTGCCAGATATCCACCCATCCGGAGGATGGTTCCGGATTCACGGAGGAGGATACCCCATAACCGTGTCCTCCCTTCCCGTACTGCACGTACATATGCGGAATCCCCTTTGCGGTAAGGGCGCTGTCCATAACCTCGGAATTGCGCCAGTCCACTATCGGGTCATCCTTGCAGTTCGTAAGGAAGACCTGGGGCATATTGTCAGGGACATTTTTCTCCATGCTGAGACTGTCACGCAGGGATGCTTCCTTCAGGCGGCTGCCCAAAAGGGCCCGGCGGGAGCGCTCATGCACAATGTCTTCCCGGCACATGGTCACTACAGGATAGACAGCCACTATGAAATCCGGCCTGTCCCCCACCCGGGATCCGTGCCCGAAGAACGGCCGTCCGTTCCCGAAGAATTCACCGGAACTCAGGGCGAGATGCCCTCCTGCAGAGAAGCCCATAACACCTACCTTCGAATAGCCCCCGGAACGGACGGTGCGTATCGCATCCAGCAGGTCCTCATGAGCGTCAGGCCAGTGGTTCTGGGGGAACGCCAGGCCGCGGAAGAGGAAATACCTGGTCCCGGACCGGCGGTAATGAAGCACATATGCGGCATATCCCATATCCCTGAGCTTCCCGGCGACTTCGGTACCTTCCACCTTCTTCGACAGCCAGTGATAACTTCCGCCCGGACATATGATCACCGCCTCTCCGTTGGCCTTTCCGGGATCCGGGAGGAAGACTTTCAGGGAGCCGGCCCTGGCCTGCAGGGACAGCAGGCAGAGGAGGACCAGCAGCACAAGCCGAGGCATATGATTCATATTATTCATTGGGCGTCAATCGTTTCCTCGAGGCTGAAGTGCAGATTCGGAGGAAGGCAGGAGCAATGGGATGCTATGGCTATCTTGTCCGGATCAGGATCGGTAGCATATACCTTGGTCTCCGGATGCATCAGGGCGTAGATCCATGCATATTCTCCCTGTCCGCAGCCACATATGGTGACTGCACCGTCCTCCGCCTCAAGGCTGCCGTCGTGCAGCCAGGCCACTGAATCCATCCTGGAAAGGGCGCGGCGGGCCGAAGCCTCCACATCCGGTCCCTTGTAGATGTACTTGCCCATGACGTACGGCCTCAAGTATCCGGGAGTCTCGAGTTCCCGGCAGATTTCCCCGTAACGGGTCTTGAAGAAACGGCTGAAGGACTTAGTATCCTCCCTGTAATCTCCGGAAGGCTTCATCCTCTGTCCCACCTCGATGGACATCTCTCCCTTCCTCAACATGAAATCCTGTTTCGGAAGGACATGCCATGCCCCGTGGATGAAGACCGGCAGGATGTCCAGCCCGAGTTCCTCGGCCAGATAGAACGCTCCCTTATGGAAGCGCCCGGGCTTCCCGGTCAGGGTACGAGTCCCCTCAGGGAAAACCGCCGGACAGTAGCCCCTCTCCACCAGGCCGCGGATCTTGTCTATGTTACCGCTGAGATCATCCCCGACAGGCATATATTCGGCCTTCCTCAGCACATAGCTGTAAAGGGGATTGTTCCACGCCGTGCGGTTCGTGAAGAAAATCATTTTCGGAGACAGCATCATCAGGCACATCAGGTCCAGATGCGACTGATGATTGCATATGACTACGGCCGGCTTATCGAACAGGGGCAACACTTCTTCGAGGCTCTGGCGCATCTTGAAGCCGACTCCGGGGACATGGTTTGCGATGAAGGTGGCGACCTTCTGGAGGAAGATATGATAACGCATCTTCGACTTTTCGGTCTTCCCACCTACAAGGAACCAGAAGAAGGTGACCGGATAGACGAAGAGGAACATTATCACCAGGAAGAAAAGCATGGCCAGCAGGGAGCGCAGCAGGCGGCCCGCGGTAATCGGAACCGGCCGGGGCTCACCTCCCTTTGTAGTCAGCCAGCGGAAAATCACAGGAGGCAGGTAATAGGCCATCAGGAGAACCACTACCATTCCCACCAGGGTAACCTCGGCAAGAGAACGCATGGCAGGATGCTTCGCAACGATCAGCGCGCCTATGCCTATGAACATTATGAGGGCCGAATGCACTATGGAGTCCTTGTAAGTCGCGAAGCGCTTGCGGCCATATGCATATTCATATATGAGGCCTTCGGTGGTGAAGATGGTATAATCGTCTCCCTGGCCGAAGATAAATGTAGCCAGGATCACATTTACCACATTGAACTCCATGGAGCCCAGATGCATAAGTCCGAGTATCCACCACCAGCTGAAAGCCAGGGGCAGGAAGGCGATCAGACTGATTTCCAGGCGGCGGAAAGTCAGCAGAAGGAATATGAAGACTATCAGCGAGCATATGCTTCCGATCCAGTCGAAACTCTCCCTCATGACATTCACGAGCTGGTTGCCTACATCTGAACTGTCGAAAATCAATGCCTGCCCGCAGGATTCCCTGAGCGTGGAGGATTCCACGTCACCGTACACCCGGTTGACTATGCATGGCCTGCCGCCGACGTCCAGGATGTAAGTCCCTTTGTAATTGTCGATAACCGGCCTGAAATGCTCCAGCGGCACAGGCTCCCATGGAGCTTTTACTGCCTCCTCGAAAGGAGCGAAGGCTCCGGGACTGAAACCCAGCGAAGATGCTTCGCTACGCAACTCGTCCAGCACCGCATCGCCCCGGGAGGACCAGAATTCCTTCCATCTCGAGAGAGCCTCGGCCTGTGATTCAGCTGAAGGAAGGAAATTCCCTATGCCGGCCACCTTGGAAATGACTCCCTTTTCTCTCTGCGCCTCCAGGTTGGACGTCAGTTCATCATTGAGGCTCACCGCAGTCTCCAGGTCAGTCCCCTCACTGACGGCATATATCTCATTTTCATATGGTTCCGCGGTTCCGGAGGCAAGGAATTCCATGTCGCTCCTCTGCAGGGAAGTCATATAATTGATGTGCTGCAGGTCAGAATCGAAAGAGGTCTTCCGGCTGAGGAAGAACATCACCGCAGTCATTGCCAGGACACCCAGGAAAAGCCAGGTGCTTGTCGGGACTTTGTCGGGAAGTATCTTTCCGACCTCGATTCCACGGTGGCTGATTACATGCTCCGGCTTGACGAAAAGAGGAAGGACCACAAGGGTGACAAGTATGGTCGCCACGAGCAGGAAGGACCAGAAAAGACCGAGGTCCCTCATGGCCCTCGCTCCCATTAGCAAGAGGCTCAGGAAAGCCGCGACCGTCGTGATGTTCCCGATCAGGAGCGGAGCCACCATCTCTTCCAGATTCCTTCGCTGAGGCACTCCGCCACGGAGGCCGTCGATGTAATGGAGAGGATAATTGATCGCTATGCCTATGATTATAGTCCCCACTCCAAGCACTATTATGGACATAGAGTCCTTGAACAGTGACATCAAGGCTACTGCCGCGATCCAGCCCGCCGCGGTTGTCGCGAAGATCCAGGCTATGCTGCTGAAACGGCGGTAAGTAAGAGCCAGTAGCAAGAATATGAGCGCCAGCGCAATGACTGCGGCGGTCATGCTGTCATGCTTGATCCGCGATGCATTGCTTACCGCTATCAGCCCGGGACCTACCGCAGAGATTTTTACCGAGGGATTCGAGGCTTCAGTCTCCGCGATGACCTCATCCACTAACGAGGCCACCCTGGAGTTCATTCCAGACTCGCTGGAGCCATATGCTGAAGTCATGAAACCCAGGCCGACCCCTTTTGTGAAGAGGTATCCGTCCGACACCTCATATTTGTCGGTACCGGCAGTGGAACGAAGGCGCTGGAGGACCGGGGTGAACAGTCTGAGGGGGTCTCCCTGGATGTTTTCGGCCACCATGTCTCCCGGAACGAACATGAGAGTCTGGCGGTCTTCCGAAAGAGTATGCCGGATATATCCCGGAATATTTAGGAGAGAATCCGCCCTGCGGTAATCTTCCCTGGTAAGGAAGTATGGCAGGTTTGATCCGACGAAGGACATCAGGCCGACGGTCGCCCCGGCATCCGTACGAAGCTGCCGGGAGGGAATCAGCCCGGTGGAGTCGGCTGCGGCCCAGTTGGACTCGAAACTGTCCATGGCATCCTCCACAGAGAACCTCCAGTCCGCGGCCATAGTGTCGGTACGGAAGAGGAGAACAATGTTTCCCTTCGTACCAAGAGCCTCGTAAATTTCTGAATACCTTTCACTTCCCGGATCGGAAGGCAAGAATTCCGAAATATCTTCGGCATATTCCATACGTGCCGCAAGTGCGATGCACAAGACCAGAATGGCCAGCATCCCGACGGCAGACAGTCCCTTCCTCCTGGAAAGAAAGTCGAAGATATTCAGGAAAAATGCCTTCATGGGAATGAAGGGCTACTTGGTTTCAAGCCTGAGAGAAGGCCCCGTGGCAGTGGATGAAGGTTCCCCGCCGGAGACGTGAGGCCATCCTTCCTTGTCCCACTGAATCTTGTCCATCATCAGGCAGCGGCCTTTGTAATCGTTCCCCTTCCAGAATGCATGATAGAACATCCAGTCATCACCCTTGTCATCAGTAACGATCTCCGAATTGTGCCCCGTTCCGATGAATACCTTGTCCTGGCTGGCATGAAGCATGACATAATCATAGTCATCCTCAAGCATGGATTTCCCGGAAGGACTTACGAAAGGCCCGAGGGGAGATTTACTGCGGCCGACAATCACCCTGTAGGTGCTCTTCTCGCCCTCACAGCAGCTGCCGATGCTGGCAAAAAGATAATAGTCCTTGCCATGTTTGTGGAGATAGGCCCCTTCGGTATCAACCCTGGTAAGCTGGACTGCCGATTTCGGGTCTTTCAGGCTGAGTCCGTCCGACGAGAGTTCTGCCCCCCATATGCCCGAGCCTTTGCCGAAACTGCCCCAGCAGAGATAACGCCTGCCGTCACTGTCTTCGAAGAAGTTGGCATCGATGCAGTTGGTCACTCCTGTGGAAGCATAGTCCACTATCATCCCCTTGTCCTCAAAGGGCCCTGTAGGAGAATCACTTACAGCAACTCCGGCACAGCTGTGGATGTGGTCTCCCCAGACCCCCATCGCGTAATAAAGCACATAGTGTCCGTCAACATAGTTGGCATCCGGAGCCCAAAGACGGGCTCCTTCTACCCATGCCGGATGGCCTTCTGCAGTAAAGGCAGCCCCGCAAGGCTCCCAGTCCACAAGGTCCTTCGAACGGTAAACCGGAATGTATTTGATTGCATCCCCGCTGCCACTCTGGGTAGAATAAGCGTAAAAATATCCGTCCCTGCTCCTGTTGTCGAGAACGGAAGGATCCGGGCAGTTGCTTGGGATCACAGGATTGGAATACTCCCTGGAGACAGGCTCCGGCCTGCCACCGGAACAGGAGAAAAGCAAAAGGCCCAACAGGGCCGAAACCAGGAGATTCTTGAACGGATTGATATTCATCTTATTCATTATTTAATCTGTCGGCAGTTCAGCCTGGCCTGATAGCGCAGGAAGCGCGCAGGCAGGCCGTAAACAATGGCCAGGACACAGAGGACGCAATTCAGGACGCTTATCCTGGCAAAGTCCAGGAAAGGACGGAAATGTGTAACCCTCTCTCCTTCTGGAGGATACCATACCCCTACCGGGACCGAAAGGATCGGGACCCCTTTCCAGCATTGGAAGACCAGCAGTTCCAGTTCGGCTTCGTAACGGCTTGTCAGCAGGGGCATCTTTCCAAGTGTCTCCAGCTGGTAGAGCCTGAATCCGCTCTGGGTGTCCGGAAGGTCCACTCCGGTTTGGAACCGGAACCAGAAATTGGAGAAACGGTTGGCGAATGTGTTCCTTGCAGGCATCCCGTCAGCTGAAATGTTTCTTGAGCCCATGATCATTGCGTCAGGACGCATCGAATTGACTGACAGGAATTTCGGGATGTCCTCAGGGAAATGCTGGCCGTCCGCGTCCATTGTTATCGCCACCGAAAAGCCTTCGGCCTTTGCGGCGAGGAAACCGTCTTTAAGGGCCCGACCCTTGCCCCGGTTCCTGGAATGGGTGACAACCCTGAGCCGCGGTTCCTGCGAGCTGAGGTCCCGGAGCAAAGATGCGGTCTCGTCAGTGCTTCCGTCGTCCACCACAAAGACATCGGGGACATATGACAGGGCACCTTTTATGACAGAGACTATTGTCCCTGCGTTCTCAAACGCAGGGATTATCACGCATATGCCTTTGCTCCCGGCTGACATTACAGGACCTGTGATCCGTTGGCGACCGGAGAAGACGGGGTAATCACGCTGAGAGAGCCGTCTCCCTGCTCTGCAGTCAGGATCATTCCCCTGGACTCGATGCCGCGGAGGGTCCTGGGAGCCAGGTTGGCCAGGATGCAGACCTGCTTCCCTACCAGGTCTTCAGGAGCATACCATTTGGCGATTCCTGAAACTATAGTCCTGGTATCGAGCCCCGTATCGAGGGTGAACTTGAGCAGTTTGTCGGTCTTGGGGACACGCTCTGCAGTAAGGATGGTTGCAGTACGGATATCCAGTTTTGTGAAATCGTCGAAGGAGGCCTCTCCCTTGATCGGTTCTACGTGCTCGCGGGCAGCAGCGGCTGCTTTTTCCGCTGCTGCAGCCTCGTTGGCTTTCCTGATGGAGACAAGCCTGTTCACCTGGGCCTCGACTACGGAATCGTCTATCTTCGCAAAGAGAAGTTCAGCCTTACCGAGTTCGTGACCTGCAGGAAGAAGGTCTTTCCCTTCGCTGAGGGATTTCCAGTTCAGGATGATGCCGCCTTCGGGAGCGGCTTCTCCAGCATGCCTGGTATGAAGGGCGCAGCCTTCGTCAAGGCGATAGAAGTTCTCCCCGGCAGTCCCCTTGACCCCGAATTCACTTGCTGGTACGGAGCCGTCGCCCAGACGGTGGTCGGTACCGGCATCGAGACCTACGCGGAGGAATCCGCGGAGCTTCTCGGCCGAGAAGGGAAGGAACGGTTCGAAAACGACTGAGAGCCAGCCGCATATCTGGAGGCAGACATGCAGGATGGACGCCGTCCTGGCCATATCGGTCTTGGCAGTGTTCCACGGAGCCATGTCGGAGATGTACTTGTTTCCTATGCGGGCGATGTTCATCGCGTCTGCGAGGGCGGCCTTGAAGTGGAAGGTCTCGAGATTCTTCTCCAGGGACTCCCTGCAGGGGATGAGGGAAGCCAAAGTCTCGGCATCGATCGGTTCGGGAGACTCGTCAGCAGGCACTACTCCACCGAAGTACTTCTGTGTCAGCACTACCGCACGGTTGACGAAGTTTCCGAAAATGGCCACCAACTCGGTATTGTTGCGGGTCTGGAAGTCCTTCCAGGTGAAATCGTTGTCCTTTCCTTCGGGGGCGTTGGCGCAGAGGACATAACGGAGTACGTCCTGCTGTCCCTCGAAGTCCTTGAGGTACTCGTGGAGCCATACCGCCCAGTTGCGGGAAGTAGAGATCTTGTCGTTCTCCAGGTTCAGGAACTCGTTTGCCGGCACATTGTCCGGGAGGACATATCCGCCATATGACTTGAGCATCGACGGGAAGACGATGCAGTGGAAGACTATATTGTCCTTTCCGATGAAATGGACCAGGCGGCTGTCTTCGCTGCGCCACCATTTCTCCCAGTCCTTGGGCATAAGTTCCTGGGTGTTCGACACGTATCCCAGAGGAGCGTCGAACCACACGTATAGGACCTTGCCTTCAGCTCCTTCAATCGGAACCGGGATACCCCAGTCCAGGTCTCGGGTTACGGCACGGGGCTGGAGATGACCGTCAAGCCAGGACTTGCACTGACCGTAAACATTTGATTTCCACTCCTTGTGCTGCTCCAGGATCCAGTCACGGAGCCAGGGCTCATATTCATTCAGTGGAAGATACCAGTGCTTGGTCTTTACCTTGACGGGGGCAGCGCCGGAAAGGGCGGAATGCGGGTCCTTGAGCTCTTCGGGGCTCAGGGTCGAACCGCACTTCTCGCACTGGTCACCATATGCATTCGGGTTCCCGCAGCGGGGGCAGGTGCCGGTGATGTAGCGGTCTGCAAGGAAGACCTTGGCCTCAGGGTCGAAATACTGTTCCGACTCCTGGGTGACGAATTTCTCGTCATCATAAAGCTTGCGGAAGAACTCTGAGGCGTTCTTTCCATGGACTTTCGACGTGGTGCGGGAGTATATGTCGAAATTGAAGCCTATGCCGGTGAAGGCGTCCTTCATGATCCTGTGGTACTTGTCCACTATGTCCTGAGGGCTCACTCCCTGCTCACGGGCCTTTATGGTGATGGGGACTCCATGCTCATCGCTGCCGCACACGAAAACGACGTCCTCGCCACGCAGGCGGAGATATCTCACGTAGATGTCACCGGGCAGATAACATCCTGCGATATGACCTATATGCACAGGTCCGTTGGCATATGGCAGGGCGCATGTTACGATTGTCCTTTTGAATCTGTCTTCCATATTTCCTAGTTTTTCTTTTCCCGCCCGAGGGCCAGGTTGATTTCCCCGAGCCATCTGCGGTTTTCCTGTATTTGAGTTAATATTTCTGTCGTTTCTTCCTCTGAAGTGGCCTTGGCCATGCTCTGCTTCAGGCTCTCGATGCTGCTTTCCAGGCACTTGGCGTTGTACACCATGATTGCCCGGGGTACATATTTCACGAGCCATGACGAAGTCGCGGTGAGGGAGTCTTCGAAGTTCTTTATAGTCAGGCGGTACCGCGCCACTCCGAGATTCGCGCATATGTTCCTCACTTCGTCGTCGGGGCTGAAAAGCATATGCCTGATGATATCTTCCTGTCCGAGTCCCTGGGCGCTGAGTTCCATGTACGAGTCGAGCACTTTCCGGAAGGCAAGGTTGGAGAATGGATTGTCCTGGACCGCAGCCTGGATAAACTGGGCGACCGTGGCGGTTTCTTCAGAGTAATATGGGGAATCCGTCTCGAATTCGAGCTTCTCTTCTCCGTTGCGAAGGATGAACCCGAGGAGCTCTTCTTCGGAAGATGCTGTCGTGCGGTTGGTTACATATGCCGAGAACGGATCCGGTTCGGTGCGGCGGACCGGTGGAAGCGGGGTCCCTTCTGCCTCTGCGGCCTTCCCTGCCTCATATTCCTGCCTGTGCCTCTCGACCGCGGCCTTACGCTCGTTTTCGAGTATCCCGCCGCGGGACTGTTTCACCCTGGCGGCTATCATCTCTTCGCCTATGTCGAATTTCTGGGCGCAGGTGCGGGTATAGACCGAGCGGGTGATCTCGTCGGGGATGTTGGCTATGGTGTCGGCTATGTCGTTGATGAGGGCGGCCCTTTTCAACGGGTCGTTCCCGGCATCCCTGAGGAGGAAGTCGGTCTTGAACTCTATGAAGTCCTTCTCATTGTCGCGGATGAAGTCCTGCACTTCCTGGAGGGTGTGAGCCCTTGCGAACGAGTCCGGGTCGTCATCCCCGTCCAGAAGCACCACCTTCACGTTGAGTCCTTCCCTGAGCACGAGGTTGATTCCCCTGAGGGCTGCGTTGATCCCGGCCCTGTCCCCGTCGTACATTATGGTGACGTTCTGGGTGAAGCGGTGGATCAGCTTGCATTGCTCTTCGGTAAGGGAGGTGCCGCTGGAAGCGACTACGTTGGTAATTCCGAGCTGATGCATGCTCAGCACGTCCAGGTAGCCCTCAACCAGGATGCATTTGTCCGCGCGGGCTATCTCGTTCTTGGCGAAATACAGGCCGTATAGGTTGCGCTCCTTGAGGTAGATGTCAGTCGTCTTGGAGTTGATGTACTTGGCCGTAGGGTGCCCGCTCTGGAGTGTCCTGGCACCGAAGCCTATAACCCTTCCGCTCAGAGAATGAATTGGAAAGGTGACCCTGTCGAAGAATTTGTCGGCAAGACGTCCGTCTTCGTAGCGCACGCAGAGGTCGGCATCTACGAGATAATCATCATTGAAGCCCCTGGCCCTGGCCTCGTCCAGAAGAGCGTGGCGTCCGGACGGAGCCCATCCAAGCCCATATTTCTCTATGGTGGCGTCTTCCAGTCCCCTGCTGTGGAAATACTGCAGGCCGACATCCCTGCCCTCGCCGCTTTTGAGAGCGTCCTGGAAAAACTTCTCCGCGAAATCCGTGACTACATAAAGGGATTCGGTCCTCTGCCTGGCAGCAATCTCTTCTGCACTTTCTTCTTTCTCCTCGACCTTGATGTGGTATTTGTTCGCCAGCCATCTGAGGGCCTCCGGATAGGTCATGGATTCGTGCTCCATCAGGAAGGTTATCGCCGAACCTGCCTTCCCGCATCCGAAACACTTGTAGATTCCCTTGGTCGGGGAAACGTAGAATGAGGGAGTCTTTTCGTTGTGGAAAGGACAGCATGCGATCCAGTTGGCTCCGCGGCGCTTTAGCGTCACGAAGTCACCTATCACGTCCACTATCCTCGTGGCGTCCAGTATTTCATTAACTGTCGCCTGCGGGATCATCTGAATCTTCGACCTTTGTATATTCCACTTCCTTGGCCGTTTCCAGCGCGGTCTTGTCAATCTTGGCTGTCTGGTCCCTCTGGGCCTTGCGGATTTCCCACTGTTGTCCGGCATCCCTGAGCTTGTAGGTCTGGATGAGTTCCTGCGCCCCGTACATTATCAGGGCGATCCCGGCGATCCATGAGAGTACCGTCTGCCCGAAATTGCTGAACACTATCATTACACCTCCGATAATCGCCAGGCAGGACAGGATCAGGGAGGTGAAGCCCGCCCCGATCAGCGACATGGCCCCTGCCATCACTATGAACTGGAGGGCTCCGAAGCACAGGAGGGCTATTCCCACGAGGGTGATTATGAAGCCTGAAACTACCGACGGGAAGAAGAAAAGCAGGAGACCTATGATGAGGTCTGCAGCCCCGTTCACCCACATCAGGTCCACGGCTCCTTCTGTGCGGTGTTTCCATCCATATATGAACGTGACGACACCGGCAATCATCAGGAATGCCGCTATGATTTTCACTACTATCTCGACGGCGGAGGCGCCTTCGCCCCTGCCGGTCCCGAAAAGCAGGACAAGGCCTATCGCTATCGCGGAAAGGCCTCTGAGAATGCTGTTGAACTTGCTTTTGTATCCGAAGAGAATCATGTGACTTCAAAAAAATGATTATCTGCAAATTTACTCATTTTTAATGAAGATTCACATAGTCTCTGGCGGGGATTGTCCGTGCAGCTGAGGTTCCTCCCATTGGCTGTCCCTACGTCTCCTCTCTCCGGGCCTTCTCCACGGGCCGGGTAAGCCGATTTGGAGGCGTCAGGTTCCCGGCAGCACGAGCGGAGACGGCGCCCGCGGACGGCGAGTGTCTGAAGGACGTTATGCGCCGTCAGGCGAATAAAAGGACTGAGTTAGCCGTACGAGCCGGCGGAGCGAAGCGCTGCCCTGACGGCGACGCATGAGGCTTGTCCGGCCCGGGGAGCGGCGGCCAAAACGGCAATTCTATTTCCCCAGCACGTAAATCGTGAATGTGTAGGGCGGGATGACCGCCGGGAAAGCATTCCCTGAGCCGATGAAGGGGACCTCATGCGGCACGATTTTCTGGGGAAGGTCGAGGGTATTGTCCTCGTCAAGGGCCGCAGAAGACAGGACCTCGGCCGATATAGCTTTGATGGTCTCCTTCTTCCCCTGCCCGGAGAAATTGAGCTCTATCTCACGGGGTGAATCGGACGTGTTAATGACCTTGACATATATCTTGTCACCATCCTTGACCGCACTCGCGAACAGACCGTCCTGGTCGGGATTACCGGCCACGGGCTTTCCGCCCATCGTAAGCGGAAGCACATTCTCCCCGCGATACTTCCCGTAAAGATGCTGTACCTGCCAGCTCGCCGTCCTCATGCAGCGGAGGTTGTCAAACCATATGAGGTCCGGACGCCACTGCCATCCCTCCACATGTGCGAAAAGCGGAGCATATGTAGCCATATGCACTATGTCCGCATTCCTCTCAAGCCCGGTCATGAATGCCGCTTCCAGCAGGGAAGCATGGAAATGATTCCATTTCTTCCCCGCCCCATGGCAGGCATACTCCCCGGCAAACACCTTCGGTCCTTTCCTGTCGTAATTGTCATAGCGGTTACCCTGCGAGAGGAACCATTTCTCCGGACGGTAGAAATGCTCATCCACAAGGTCGGCACCCAGCCTTCTCATCTCAGGCCACAGGTAATCGAACCGATCCCCTTCGGAACCAGGTCCCGAAGATCCCACGATCTTGATTTCGGGATGCTCCTTCCTGAGGGCCTTTACGAAGGGCTCCAGACGCTCGGTATAAAGCTTGTCCCACTGCTCATTGCCGATACCCAGATACTTAAGGTTGAATGGGGCAGGATGTCCCATCTCAGCCCTGAGGCCTCCCCATTTGGTAGAGACATCCCCGTTGGCGAACTCAATGAGGTCGAGGGCATCCTGGATATACGGCTGGAGCTCATCAACTGGGACATGGGCCGAAACATCGTCATTCTGGAACTGGCACGCCAGGCCGACGCTTATGATCGGAAGCGGCTCCGAGCCGATTTCCTCGCTGAGGAGGAAGAATTCGTAGAAGCCAAGTCCGTAACTTTGGTAATAGTCAGGGAAGAAACGATATGCAAAGGTGTACTGCCAACGGTTCTGGTTGAGGGGACGGTTCTCCACAGGCCCGATGCTATTCTTCCAGTTGTAGCGGGTCTCGAGTTCGGTTCCTTCAACGATGCAGCCTCCCGGGAACCGGAAGATTCC
>JAEEGL015493172.1_pt1 | contig 37546 bp, 31 predicted proteins | sample 9134231 | NCBI WGS metagenome assembly JAEEGL01 (sample SAMN16246548, study PRJNA631951) | gut metagenome | biome: gut microbiome; feature: rumen; material: fiber-attached | host: Bos | place: Iran: Karaj | collected 2018-10 | reverse complement strand
CGGACCGAATGCTTGCCTGCTTATCCCGATAGCACTCATTCGAAAGCCTCAGCGTAGCCCGCTACGCCTGCGTTTTCGAATACGCACTCTCGGGCAAGCATTCGTCGCATTAGTCCAGTTATTTTGCGAACGCTACACTAGATGATCCAAGATCCTCATCCACACTGCCGCGCTTGCGTCAGAGGGCATCCGCAGATCGCCTCTGGGGCTTACTGCCACGCTTCCTACCTTCGGGCCGTCCGGCAGGCAGGAACGCTTGAACTGCTGGGCGAAGAAGCGGCGGTAGAAGGTCTTCAGCCACTTCAGAATGGTGACGGTATCATACTCGCCCTCGAAGGTCATCACCGCGATGCGGTAGATCTTGTCGGGAGCAAAGCCGCAGCGCAGCATGTAATACAGGAAGAAATCATGAAGCTCGTAAGGGCCCACCAGGTCCTCCGTCCGCTGGGAGATCACGCCGTCCTTGGGAGGCAGGAGCTCCGGGCTCACAGGGGTATCCAGCACGTCCGTCAGGACTGCTGCCAGTTCCGCATCGCCGCAGGTATCCGCATAATAGCGCACCAGATGACGCACCAGGGTCTTGGGAACGCCGGCATTGACACCATACATGGACATGTGGTCTCCGTTGTAGGTGGCCCATCCGAGAGCCAGCTCGGACATGTCGCCGGTGCCGATGACGAGGCCGCCGCACTGATTTGCCAGATCCATCAGGACCTGGGTCCGCTCTCTTGCCTGTCCGTTTTCATAGGTGACATCGTGGTTCTCCGGATCCTGTCCAATGTCCTCGAAATGCTGCATCACGCTCTTGCGGATGTCCACTTCCTTCAGGGTGCAGCCCAGGGCTTTCGCCAGCCGGCAGGCATTGTCGTAGGTTCGGTCGGTGGTGCCGAAGCAGGGCATGGTCACAGCCATGATGCCGTCCCGGTCAAGGCCCAGGAGATCAAAGCACCGCACGGTGACCAGGAGTGCCAGAGTGGAATCCAGGCCGCCGGAGATGCCCAGCACGGCTGTCTTGCATCCGGTATGCTCGTAGCGCTTCTTCAGTCCCAGGGACTGGATCATGAGGATTTCCTCGCAGCGCTGGTCTCTCTCCCGCTCGTCGGAAGGGACGAAGGGGGTTCTGGAGTAGTGGCGGTGGAGTTTATTTTCCGTCAGCTCCAGGCTGAAGCTGACGACGGTATATTCTTCCGCAGGTTCTGCACCGAAGGTGCCCATTCTGCGGCGTTCCATGTCGAGTCTCTGGAGGTCAAGGTCCGCATAGATGCTGCGGCTTCCGAAGGGGCCCGCTTCTTCCAGCATGCCGCCGTTTTCGGCGATCATGTTATGGCCGGAGAAGACGAGGTCCTGAGAGGATTCGCCCTCTCCCGCGGAGGCGTAGATATAGCCGCAGAGGAGGCGTCCGCTGGCGGACTGGACGAGCATCCGGCGATAGGATGCTTTGCCCACGGTCTCATCGGATGCGGAGAGGTTGACGATGACGGTGGCGCCGGCCAGTGCATGGCGGGTTGACGGGGGATCTGCCACCCAGAGGTCTTCGCAGATCTCGCAGCCCACGGTAAGTCCGGGGACGTCCACGCATTCAAAGAGGAGGCGGGTACCGAAGGGTACGGTCTCGCCCTCAAACCGGAACATGACGGTTTCTTCATTTCCGGGGGTAAAGTGTCTTGCTTCGTAGAACTCTGCATAGGCAGGGAGGTTGCGTTTGGGGACGAAGCCCAGAACGTCTCCGTTCTGAAGTACTGCTGCCACGTTGTAGAGGCGGCCGTCCCGCTCGAGGGGGAGGCCGACGAAGACGAGGCTGTCATGACTGATGGTGGCCTTTGCCACATGGAAGAGTGCTGTGATGGCTTCTTCCAGCAAGGGTTTCTGCAGGAAGAGGTCACCGCAGGTGTATCCGGTGAGGCAGAGTTCAGGGAAGACGATGATCTTGGCCCCCTGCCGGTAGGCCAGCTTGAGCTCGTCCGTAATCACTTTGGCATTGTACATGGGGTCCGCCACCCTGATATGGGGTGTGACGGCTGCCACCTTCAGAAATCCATGTTGCATGGGGTGTCCTCCTGGTATGCTACATGTTACGCGTCGCTACCGACGCTCATATGGATAAAAATCATACCCGGTTACAGCACACGCAACGGTTTTGGTCTCACAATGCACGTTTCGGGGGAACCGGGAACAAGGGTAACGTAGTACCCGATCAATCTCTGGAGCTTTGACGAAGTAGAGATTTTAACTCATCCACCTGGAAGGTGTATTGAGTGTTACAAAATTGGCAGCCGACTTCGACTTCGTGGCCTTCGTCGATCATGGACTGGAGTTCATTCCGTCCCAAACTGATCAGTACTTTTTCCAAGCGGTCGCGGCTGCAGTCGCAGTGGTATTCTGTGGGCATGGTACCGGTAAACTCGATGTCCATGCCGGCCAGAACCTTGCCCAGCATCTCTTCCGGAGTATCTCCGCCGGAGAGCATGGAAGTCACGGAAGAGATCCCCTTGAGGTTCTCCTCCAGCTTCTCGATGATCTCATCAGAGGCAAAGGGCATGAGCTGGACGATGAAGCCGCCGGCGCACTGCACGGTATTCTCTTTGGTCATGAGAACGCCCAGTCCCACGGCGGAAGGTACCTGCTCGGACACTGCGTAATAGTAGGTCAGGTCTTCTGCGATCTCACCGGTCTGGAGATCCACGGTTCCTACATAAGGATCCTTCAGGCCAAGGTCACGGATGACGGTGAGGTTTCCGTTGCCCACAGCGCCGGACACATCCAGCTTTCCGTTGGGCTTCGCGGGGATCAACACGGCGGGATTGGCGGCATAGCCTTTCACTCTTGCTTCGGAATCCACAGTGACGATGAGGCTGCCTGCCGGGCCGTTGCCGGACACTTTGAGGGTCAGCTTATCTCCTTCGCCTTTCATCATGCTGCCCATCATGGCGCCCGCACTGAGGAGGCGGCCAAGGGCTGCGGTGATGACAGGGCTGGAATTGTGCCTGCTGCGGCACTCTTCCACCAGTTCTCCGGTGGTACATGCAAATGCGCGGATCTGGGCTCCTGCCGCAGTCGCGCTCACAATATAATCTTTCATAACGTTCCTTAATTCTCTTCTTTCTTACAGCGGGCCACGGCATAGAGGCGCTCGGTCTCCTCGGTGGCTTCCGCTCCCGTATCGGAATCGATCATCTTCAGTAGTTCGAAACCCGTCTCCTCCAGAAGCCGGCGAATGGTAGCTTCGTCATACCCTCTCTGGAAGTGGGTCTCTTCAAAGCGGCGGTAGAGGCCGCTTTCTTCCTGCACATAGATGGTCACATCGTATTCGTTGATGCCTTCTTCCCCATCGTAGAAGTTCTCCCAGATGAAGCTGCAGTCCTCCCGGTTTTCCGCGATGGTGGTATCCCCGATGACATCCCGGTATTTGTAGACCGTGTTCACGTCAAAGAGGAACAGTCCTCCGGGATAGAGGTAATTGTGCACCAGTCCGAAGGTATCCTTCAGTTCTTCCTCCGCCAGCAGGTAGTTCAGGGAGTCGCAGACGCTGATGACTGTACCAACCGTGCAATACAGCTCCAGTTCCCGCATGTCCTGCTGCAGGTAGAGGATATCCGACCCGCTGAGGTCCCTCTTTTCCATGGCTTTCGCCAGCATGGCATCGGAGGAATCCACGCCGATCATGTCATAGCCTTCCCGGTAGAGGAGCTCCGTGAGGGTTCCCGTACCGCAGGCAAGATCCAGCACCAGATTCCGCTCGGACTCCAGGGGATCCGTGGCTTCCCGGTTGGGCTGGGAGATGCCCAGCTCCCGGATGTCCGCCACAATGCGGCGCTTCCAGTCCTCATAGGGGGTGCTGTCCATCAATTCGTCATATACACTTGCAAAATCGCTGTATGCTTCCATGCTTTCTCCGGTTTATGCCGTGATGCCAAACCATGCTCCCAGTCCCAGAGTGCAGAGGACACCGATGATGGTGCCTGCCAGTGCCACACCGCAGATGACGGCCAGGATGCTGTCCTTAAACTTCATGTCAAGAATGCTGGCTGCCAGAGTGCCGGTCCAGGCTCCGGTGCCGGGAACCGGGATTCCCACGAAGAGGAGCAATGCCACAAACAGGCCTCTGCCTGCCTTTTCCTTCAGCTTTTCGCCACCCTTGTGGCCCTTCTCCAGACAGAAGGTGAAGAACTTTCCGATCACGGGCTTGTCAGCGCCCCACTCCAGTACCTTTCTTGCGAAGAAGTAGATGAAGGGTACGGGAAGCATGTTGCCAATGGCAATGATGATATAGCCCAGGAGCAGGTTGATCTGAGGGTCGCCTGCCTTGTAGAAGTACAGCATGGGCAGGGCTCCTCTCAGTTCCACCAGGGGCACCATGGACCAGAAGAATACGATAAGATACTTTTTCAACATAAAAAACTGATTCCTTTCCTACCCGTCCTTACGCAAGGATGCCGGGCATTTGCTCCAGTGTTTCCACCAGAGTCTTCATCTGCTCGTCCGTTCCCACGGTGATCCGCAGATGATTGCTGATGCGGGGCTTGTTCCAGAACCGCACATAAATATTCCGTTCCCGCAGATAGTGGAAAATCTCCTCCGCAGGTACGGAACGGTGAGATGCAAAAATAAAATTGGCGGAAGAATCCGGGAAGGTGAATCCCAGCCTCGTCAGCTCCTTCTTGGTCCACTCTCTGGTGGCGACGATCCGGGCAGTGGTCTTCCGGAAGTAGTCTGCGTCCCGCACCGCTTCCGTTCCCAGGATCTGGGAAGGCATGTTCATGGTGTAGGAGTTGAAGGAGAACTTCACGTCATTCAGACGGCGGATCAGTTCTTCGTTGGCCACGGCAAAGCCGATGCGCAGTCCCGCCATGGAACGGGATTTGGAGAAGGTCTGAACCACCATCAGGTTGTCATATTTGTCCACAAGGGGCATAACACTGGTGCCGCCGAAGTCGATGTAGGCTTCATCCACCACTACCAGCACATCCGGATTGGCCTGCAGGATCTTCTCCACGGTCTCCACGGATTCCAGCAGTCCCGTGGGTGCATTGGGGTTGGGGAAGATCACTCCGCCGTTGGGTGCGGTAAAGCCTTCCGCGTCCAGACTCCAGTCCTCCCGGAGGGGCACGGTGCGGTAAGGGATCCGGTACAGATCCGCCCACACATCGTAGAAAGAGTAGGTCACATCGGGGAAGAGGATCTCCCGGCCGCTGTTGAAGAAGGTGAGGAAGACCATGCTCAGCACGTCATCACTTCCCACACCCACAAAGACCTCTTCTTTTTTGCGATGATAGAACTCAGCCAGTGCCTCGGTCAGGGGCGTGGCGTCAAAGTCGGGATACAGCCGGAGGGCATCCCAATCAAACTCCGCCAGGAGCTTTTCCACTCCCGGAGCCGGCGGGTAAGGGCACTCATTGGTGTTCAGCTTGATGACGTTTTTCGTCTTGGGCTGCTCCCCCGCCACATACGGAACCACCTTCCGTACATTGTCTTCTCTGATCATTTTTTCATCCTCATGACGAGCTTATGCGTCAGCTCAAATCGTACTTACTTCATCTCTTTCACCCGCTTCTCGATCTCGCGGATGAAGGTATCGGCCACTTCGGGCACACCCATGTTGCGGTATGCGCTGGCAAGACCCTCCGCCGCATCCTCGTTGGCTGCAGCCAGCCGCAGGATCGGGGTGGTCTCAAAGGCAGCATTGTAATACCAGACGGCTGCCTCTTCAAAATCATTGATGGACTCATAGAACCGTCCCAGTTCGATGCAGGCCTCGGAGGGTGCATCGTTTGCCATCAGCTTGGTGATGTACTTGAAGAAGGGGATATTGGATCCCGCAATCCGGGCCGCTCTTGCAGCCACAAGGCAGGCTTCCTTGTGCTCGTCCTCTCCTCTTTCCAGATCCTGTACGGAAGTGGTGAAGAATCCGTAGGCTTTCCGGAAGTCCTCATCGGTACCCACCAGAAAGAGCTCTCTTGCATACATGTTGTGGAGGTGCTTGGAGAGATTGACTCCGTTGCGCACCAGTCTCCGGAAATGATGGAGGTCACGGTCGCCGTGGTTCTCCGTGGGGGCGTGAGTGATGACGATATCGCTGTCGAAAACTACGGGATCCAAACGCACGGTCTCATGGATGGGCTCCACCCAGGTAAAGGTCCGGAGGCGCTTGAACAGCTTGGGGCGGTACTCTTCGTCGAAGTTATAGACGGTGCCGTTCTCCAGCTGATTGCCGTATTTCATCTGTACGATGTCGATCTCGGGAAGCATGAATTCCTTGAGGTCCATGAACCGCTGGCGGTTTTCCTCATCCAGGATCTCATCGGCATCCGCGGAGTAGATGTATTCCATGGTGCACTTGGAAAACGCAAAGTTCCGGGCTGCGGAGAAGTCGTTCACCCACTGGAAGTCGTAAATGTTGGATGTGTATCGGGCAGCGATCTCCTTGGTCTTATCCGTGGATCCGGTGTCCACGATCACGATCTCGTCCACCAGGTCCGCCACGGAATCCAGACATCTCGCCAGAACCGCTTCTTCGTCCTTTACGATCATGCAAAGTGAAATCGTCATGATTACCCTCCCTTATTGCCGTATGGCATGTCCCCAGATTAGTCACAACAGCGCATGGTTCTCCCCGGAACCATACAGAATCATCATACCACGGAATGCGCCTGCACGCAAAAAAGAGTTGCCATTTTACACTTTTCATTGAAAATGGAAACTCTTTTTGGGGTACATGGTGGTACCGGGGCTTTCCAGAGCAGATCAGGGATCAGATCACAAATGTACCACACCCCCGATCACCACAGCAGTAAATCCGGCTGCAATGTAGGGGAGGAAGGCCACGGGGTGACGGAGTTTGCCGTCACGGTCGATGTTGCGGCGTACAAGCTGCACGCCAAGAAGGAGGAGGAAGGATACCAGCATCATGCAGGTAGCCTCCCGGAGGCCCATACCGAGGGTGGCCAGGGTAAGGGCACAGATACTGAAGCCGTGACAGTCGGCACGGCCGTAGGAGCGGCACATGATCAGCTCCTGCACAAGGAGGAAAATGCCGGTACCGAACCAGTCTACCGAGAGGATGCCAAACTCCGCGATGCGGAGCCCAAGCATCCCCATGCCGGCAGCCAAGGCGCACCACCAGCACAGGTCGCAGACCGCGTGGGTACGAAGGTCGCTCACCACTGCTGCTGCCAGAACAGCAGCCGTGATAAGGAGCCCGATCACGATCCCAACGCAGGCTCCGGTTCGAATTCCAAGGGAATCTCCAACCGGAGCATTCTGCCAATTCTCAACCACAGTTCCCAACATCATTCGGTTTCTCATCTCTCCTCTCTATCGCAAACTCGTCACGATCTCATCCAGCACGGTCCCGTCCAGTTCCAGAATATGCACTCTGGGACGGGAGGTGAGGACAAGATTGCCCTTGCGGGCGGTGACGGAAATCTCAAAGCTGTCCTTCTCCTTCATCAGGGGATACAGGGGGATCATAAAGACATAGTCTTCCTTCTGCTCAAATTCCGGGCAGTCGGAGTAATCAAAGGTATGATTCAGGGTGGGCTCCACGTCGGTGAGCCCTTTGGGGAAGGTTACCTCCACGCTGTCCGCATAACCCGTTACCGTGATATGCAAGATGCCGCTCTCGCCCCGCTTGAAGGTACTGACACCGTCCTTGGCCTCCAGAACTCTTGTGACAGAAGTCTTCAGGTCAAACTCCGTGAAGGAGACGGTCTCCTCCGTCACATTTCCCACCCGGTCCGCGGCATGGACCGTGAGAGTCAGATCACCGCTTAACAGCAGATCCTTGGAATCCGCCAACTCCACCCGGATCCTGCCGTCTTTGGCTTCGATCTTCCGGGTGATCCGGTTGTCCAGATTGGTGATGGTCACATAGAACTCATTCGGATCCACACCGCTTCCGGAATCCGCCGCCGTAAAGCTTACCACGGCGGAAGGGGTCTTCTCCCGGTCGATGGTCTTGCCCAGACTCTGAGCCTGCTGAATCCCGCTGATCACAGGAGGTGTCACATCGGAGATCAGTCGGATCCCGTTGTTCAGATCCGCAGAGCGGACGGAGCCCATCTCCTTACCGGTGGAGCTTTCCACTGCAGTTGCGGTGGGGAATACCCGAAGGATCTCTCCCTCCCGCATGGCCCGCGGCAGGAGCTCCCGCACCACACGAACCTTCCGGGCGGAATCCGTCCGTTCGGCAGAGGCTACGTTTCCGGTTTGGAGCACGGTCTTGCCGCCGGAAGCCAGTCCCAGGCTGCCTGCCTCGTAACTTACATTCTTCCCGGCAGGATCGGAATAGGGCACGGTGGTCTCATGACCCGCACCGGTCTCTCTCTCCTCCAGCGTCACCTTCTGAACCTGATAGGTCTTTCTTGCAGGTCCCTTCAGTTCCGCCTCCATGGTAAATGTGAGCGGGTTCTTGCCGTCCGCCCGGATATAGAAATCTCCGTTCCCGGCATTGTGGACATAGGCCGCTTCTTTCAATGACACCTTACGGGTGACCACATCCCAGAGGATCTCTTCGTCATCGGGCTTGATCTCGATGTGAATGCTCTCACCCACATTCCCGGCTTTGTCTGCCGCAGCGATATGGACGTAAACCGTCGTCTTCTCCCGGGCGGAAGCCATGAAAGTCCTGCCACTCCGGAAGGTTCCCCTTCCGGGGCCCGCCTGGGTCTGAGGGCTTTCGTCCGTCAGGACATAATATCCCGCGATGCCCGTGATCATGGTATGGCTTCGCTCCTTGGAGGTGGCCAGCAGATCTCCGGACAGCATCTCGTAGCATTCCGCCAGGAACCGATATTCCGTACCCCGGTCTTCCGGTTCCTCCCAGGTGATCTGCACTTTTCCGGCCCCCGCAGCGGCGCTGTCACTCCGGGAGATCCGCAGGGGCGCGGCTTCATCGGAAGCAGTGACTCCCTTCATGGAGCGATCCGTCCGGTAACCGGTGGATTTCGAAAACAGCGTCATTTTGCCGTTTCCCACATTGACGCCGTAGTTTTCCGTGGCATCGTACGCCCGGTACAGAATGCGGCACCGTTCCGTCCAATAAGAGCTGACATAATTGGAGCCGCCTCCGGAGGGACGGGTATCCGACAGGTAAGACGAACGCTCCATCACGGTGTCGTCCTTCCCGCATTGCCAGCCTTCCGCGATTCCGCAGTTCATGGAATAGGTCACCTTCACCGGGTTTCCGCAGGCATACTCCGTAAGGTGGACACATTTACCATCCGAAGCCGGGCATCCGCCGGACTCGTCCTTACCGCAGTTGGGGCAGAATCCTCTGACGTATTTTCCCTGAGCGTCATCCCAGTGCAAACCTCCGCAATAATTCACGGGGCGCTGGGCACAGTTTTCATCATGGACATGGGGTTCTTCGTGACGTTCGCCGTAGCATCCCTCCCCGGTCTCCGTCGAGCCGGTGTGGGTATGGTATCCGCACAGTTCCTGGTTGTGGGTGTGTCCGCGGTAGGTCACAGATCCGGCCACACCTCCGACAAATCCGTCACCGCCGCCGGAGGCATAGACCTTCCTCCGGTCACCTTCCTTTACGATCTCTTCCGTTGCCTTGGCACTTTCCCCGGCAGCTTCCCGTTCCCGGAGGGCTTCCGAGGATCCGCCGGCACCGCCGTCGAAGCACTCGTTGGCCCCGCCTCCGCCACCGGCCACAGCCAGCAGCACAGGCTCCGCGTTTCCGTCCTTCAGATAAAGTCTCGTGGCACCGCCCCCGGTGGCGGGAGAGGTTTCCGAAACATCACTTCCGGCCTTGCCCGCTTCAACCGTCAGAACCTGTCCTTTGGTGAGCCACAGAACCAGGTCCACCTTACCCCCGGCGCCGCCGGACTTCTCTCCGTGAGAGCCTCCGGAAGCACCCGTCAGGGTGATCTCATAGCGTCCGTCGGAAGGGATTTCAAAGCGTTCCGTCCGGTCCGCATTTTCGAAGACCCGGCTCACTGTCTCTTCCCCTGTGAATTCTCCGGCGGAATGGATCACTTCACGGCCCTGTCCGGCTTTCTGCCGATACAGTATATAACTCACATCGTTTCGATCCACCGCCAATCCCCAGGAAAGGTTTACGGCGCCCTTTCCCTGATTGACACTCTTGTCATAAACGGCTTCGGATTCCAGGATCAGATCCACACTTGTCCAGACTGCCTGCAGGGTCACATCCCGATCCGGCACATACCGGTCTCCGGGTCCTCCCGCATACAGCTGCTTTCCGTTTCGGGTCTCATACCAGCCCTCCAGCACATAACCCTTCCGGGTCACGGCAGGCAGGGTCACAGCCTCTGCGGTCCAGGCCGCGGTCAGGGTATCCCGGGTTCCCTTCCGGGTGGAGGAAAAGGTGTAGGTCTTCTTCTCCCGGTCATAGGAACCGGAGAAGGATGAGCTCTTCTTCCACTCCGTGAAGGTGCGGCGGCTGAACGCTGTCTTTGTCTGAAATTCTGCCGCACCGTTTCCCCGGAAGGTCACCTTCAGATCCGGGAACTTCACAGTCCCCAGAGAAACCTCCGCACCATATCCCCTTTCCAGCAGGGTATCTGCCGTCTTTCCCTGAAAGGTGCCTCCGTTGGGCCGGACCAGAAGTCCGGAGCTCACCGGTTTCCAGACGGCATACAGATTCAGGACTCCGTCATTTTCCAGCCTCTCCGGGTGAAGATTCCGCTGCACGGTCAGCCAATCCTGTCCGTCCGCAAAGAGTACGGACCCGCCCTCGGTGGTACTCCAGCCCGCAAACACATAACCCTCCCGGGCGTACCGATTGACGGACAGGTTCAGGGAGGGAGTTACCGTCTTTCCCTCGTAAAGGGTATTGTTGTCATAGAAAAAGGAATCCGTCTGCATGTATCCGGTAACATCCCGGGCAGAGGGGTGATAGCACACCCGGTAACGGTTACAGGACAGAACCTTGCACCGATGGTTGGTGTGGATGGTCTGCTCGATGGTGTAGCTTTCGGGGCAGAGATAGAAGTAGTTGCTGTACTCCGAACCGGACTCCAGATAGCGCAGACTTCTGGCCATCTCCCGATCCAGATAGAAGAATCCGTCTCCGATGGCCTCCCCGCAATAAGCGCAGAAAGGAATCCACCCGGGGGGGTAGTGCTTTCCGCAGGTGCGGGCAATGGCACCGATCTTGTTTAACCCGAACTTCGTCGGGTTACCGCTGTGCACACAGGACGCAAAGGGATGGTCCAGCCGCCAGTATCCCACAGGCACGGAGCCGTGTACCAGATCCGTATAGTAATGCTGTCCGGCAGGTTCCGCCGGGAAATCCATCTTTCCGAAAACCGTCACTTTCAGATCCCGGGCAGAGGAATAGCTCAGGCCTGCCGTTCCTTTCACGCCAAGTCCGACTGTAAAAGCCTTCCCGTCCGGGGACATCGATACATAAGAGTTCGAGGCATAGATGGTCTGATCCTTGCGAGCCGCTTCCGCCCGGAGAGGCAAAAGCAGGCCTGCTGCCAGCGCCAGCCCCAATCCCATGATCCAAAACTTACCAAATCTCATCCGTCACCAGTCCTTCTTCCTCCGGTCCTTACTCGCACACCTTGACGATGCGCAGATTACCGGACGTGATCTCACGATAAAACTCTTCCACATCCTTCCGGTCCAGATACACATTGAACCGAAGGGTTGACGCCTCTGTCCCGGGCTCCACCCGGTTGCCGGCGGAATCAAAGGAAGACGCTACATAGAGGCTGTCCCAGCGCAGGGTCACCTCCCCGGTCTCCTCTTCCTCGGTGTACACATGGATCCGGTCACCCTGGCGGAGGACACCGCCCACCGCCTGATACAGATCTTCTGCCTTGATGCCCACCAGCACCGGCTCCCGCATACCGCGGGTGATCTCATCCACGGACAGGAACATGCTGTGGTTCAGCAAGGTGCCCGGCTCGATGTCACACTCGCTCATGAGGCCGGCCAATTCTGACACATCTGTCATCGCATCTGCGGATACACCCGCGGAATCCACGGTAGCAACGCGGGTATAGGTACTGAGGTTTTCCTCTGTCAGTTCCATTCCCTTCGGGATCAGAGCGGTGGTGAGGATCACTTCCTTTTTCTCGAAGTCCTCCATCACACTCTTTTCCGCATGGACCATCACGCCAAAAATGGAGATTGCCGCCACCAGTGCCGCCAGGATGCCGCCTGTCTGGATCCGGCCCACGGTCTTCGGATCCCTTCTTTTCTTTCCTTCCTGTTTCATTCTTGTTTTCATGTCCTACTTATCCTTTCTGACCTCCGCCAGCTTTCCCTTGCGGGCGGTAATGGTCATTCCGAACATCCCCTCCAGGGGATACGTCACTTCACTGTACACACCGGTGGAACGCACAGTCTGACCGTTGGGGGTCTTCACTTGTCCCAGCAGGCCGGTCCTATGAACAAATCCGCTTCCCTGCAGGCTGTCCACCGCCACGGTGCCTTTTTCCTCATCCACGTTGTAGATCTCATACCGCACCACGGTCACGGGTCCGGAGATCATCCCCGTCATTTCCGACGTACCGTTCTCCCGGAGCTGCAGATTGGTCTGCAGCGCTTTCCGGTAAGTGGCATAGGCTTCCTCCGGGTCCGGGATCACCAGCTTATGAGTCATGCCATACTCCCGGACATCGATGAGGGCCGAGGCCAGATCCCCGGCGGCCAGGGCATCCTCCAGATAATCGGAGGAGGCCCGGAAGGCAGCCAGCTGGAACTGGGCCATTCCCACCAGGATCAGGAAGCACATGGCATAGAATCCAAAGACGATATGCACCTGGCCGGACTCAGTATTTCGCAGTGCTCGTACGAACTTCGCAAAATTCATAGCTTCCTCCCAGTTTCCCGCTGATCTTCAGAGTGATGACTTCTCCGAAGGAGGCCTGCCGCAGGGTAGTCCCATCCAATGAGATCTCCTCCGCTCCCAGCCGGGCCAGTTCCTTTTTCAGCCCTTCCGCGGAGGAGGCAGGAAGAAATCCCACAGTCTCCATCTCAAGCAGATACTGGCGGCTGAGCTGCCGCACGTCCGCTTTTTTCTGCACCAGCTGGATCAGATCCAGAAAGGTCATCATCACCACAGCCATGGCCAGAACCATCATTCCCATCATCAGCACATCTCCCACATTGCCCCGCTCCCGGTGCAGACCGGAGAGCAGGCCTTTCCTGCGTCTTCTCATTACAGAAGAGATGCCAGCACCAGGACGGAGCCTACGGTGCTCGACAGGATCTGGTTTGCCTTGGCGGTCATGTTGGTGACGATGGTGGTGATGAAGCCGCCCATGGCGTCTCTCATGACGATGCAGAGCACCAGTGCGATGATGCACAGTCCGATGGTGACGAGGATACCGTCCAGTCCCTCCTCCCGGCGCAGGAAGGTCTCCTTTGCCTTTGCGGTGATCTTGTTCAGAAGCTTGGAATTGTTGATGTAGTTTTTCATGTTTTGTTCTCCTTTTGATAAATGATGTATATGTTTATGATCCTTCGGATTGCTTCGTTGCTGTGCAACTCTCGCAATCCGACACACATTCGCAAAACAGCAATATTCTGCTTCGCAAAACATTGCTGTTTTGCTCATGTTCTGGCGGGTCACAGGTCAAAATGCTCGTTTATGCAAGCATAACTCTCATTTTGGCCTGTGACCCTGAAGTCTCAGAATCCCGCAACCGCACTGAGCATGTGCTCCACGCAGGCGTAGATTGAGATTCCCAGCACCGCGCTGAGGATTCCCAGCTGATAGAAGGTGGTGCTGCGGTCCAGAGCCGCCTTCCGGCGGTTCATGACTTCCTGTTCCATATCCTTTACCTGCTCGGAGATGTCTCCCAGCAGTTCCACGGCCCGGCCGGATTCCATGGCACTGATGACCGTGATGCAAAGGCTGTCGATGTACCGGTTGTCGAACTTCCGCTGGAAATGATCCAGGGCTTCGAAGAGATCCGATTTCATCACGATGTCCCCGGCTAAAGCCAGCAGTCCGTCCCGCAGGCGCTCCTCCTCCACGGAGCTGTAACACTCCGCGAGGGCGTCCGTCACATAGACGCCGGACCGGATCTGCATGGCCAGCGCATGATAGATCATGCGGATCTCCGGCAACATCTTTTCGTTATCCGCCCGGTTCAGAGCCGGGAGGCACAGATAGGGCAGTGCTCCCAGCAGGAGCCCTGCAGGGATCCCCCAGAGTACATTCCCGAGACTGCTCCCTGCCGCGAATCCGGCGGCTCCCAGTAGCAGGGCCGCGATCAGCAGTCCCTCCGGGGTCAGTTTCGCGGAGTAGTGGTACTCCGCACCGTTACGGGTCATCCAGGCGGCCCGGCGCTCATGCCAGGTGCTGTCCGCCGCACGGCTTTTCAGCATGCCACCCAGCTCCGCGGTCTTCCGCAGCATTTTGGAGCTCCTGCCCCCGCCGCAGATGACGCACACCAGAGTAAAGGCCAACAGCGCGGCCGCCGCCTCGGATCCCCTGATCCAGATTTCATTTGTCATTGATTCAACCTCACAATCTGCCGGAGGAAGAGAAAGCAGATCACTGCCAGCACTCCGAGGCCGATGTGCCCCGCCATGGTGCCCAGCAGGATCTCCGAAAGGCTCTTCCCCACCAGGCCGCCCACGATCAGCAGCATCACTGCGCTCATGATGAGCAGCAGAAACATGTTGATGGCTGCCTCCCGGAGCATTCCCTTCCGCTCCCGGCTCTGCTGCAGGTATTCCCGCATGCTGCGGCGGCTGTCCATCACCAGAGGCAGGAAATCCGCGCTGTAGCGGGAGGTGATCTCCATGTTCCGCACCAGCTGCCGGAACATGGGATGCTGGATCTTCTCCGCCATTCCCAGTACCGCAAGGCTCACATTTCCCGTCAGCCGCCCTTCCATCTCACATTCCTCCAGAACGCTCCGCAGGGGTTCGTTCAGATAAGGACTGACGGAGCCCAGGATGCTTGTAAGTTCTCCGCTGCTGTAGCTGTAATTTCCGAGGAAATCCAGGAACTTCATAAGATCCTCATTCACGGCCCGGAGATTCTTCAGCTTTCCGATCTCGATCCGCAGAAAGAGGATCAAAAGCTCCCCGGCTGCCACCAGAATCCCCACAGGCAGGGAGAAAAGCACCCAGCATCCCACCAGACCGGCGGACAGGGCCGCCGCCAGGAGGGCCAGCCCCCGCTCCACTGTCAGGAAAGGAAATTGTCGTTTCAATCCGCTGTACTCCAGCTCCCGGTTCATCCTCTGCCAGAGGGTGTTATGCCGGGTCACGTCCAGCAGCTTTTGGCGCTCCTGTAGCAAGTGACGCCTCCCGCTCTCATCCATGCCGGCCTTTGTTTTCTGAAGGAGCTCCACCGCACGGCGTTCCGCCCCCAGCTTCCAGAAGAGGCCGATCATGGATGCCGCCAGCAGCAGACCGATCAAAACCCACTCAACGGATACGTTCATAATCCAGCTCTCCTCTCTCCTCATTCCAGCCTTTGCAGAAGTAGATCTCTTCCACCCGGTAATGCTTCATGAAGACCACCGTGCCGAAGCAATCCATCATCCGCATCAGTTCTTTTCGGGAATAGCGGCTTTCGTACATGGCGTAGTCCACCAGTTTGTCCGCCGCCCGGTCCGCCCGGATGGAGTGGATGGTGCCGGCGCATTGCTGACCGGTGCAGGCCGCATTCAGCAGGTACAATGCCTCCGCTCCCTTGATCTCACCAACAATGAAATAGTCCACATCCATGGTGAGTCCGGCGATGGAAATGTGCTTCAGATCGTAATCCACTTTGCTCTCCGCCGTTCCGGGGATGGAATGGAGGAACATCATATCCGGATGGGAATGGGTGGTGAGCTCGTCCGCCTGCTGGGCGATGAGCACCGCCATATCGTCCGGAAGGGTTTCCTTCAGGGCATTTAACAGCGTGGTCTTGCCGGAAGAGTTACCGCCGCAGATCAGCATGGATCCGTTACGGAACCGCTCCGTCAGAAGCTCTGCCGTCTCCCGGTCCATCATTCCGGCGTCGATGAGATCCCGTACTTTCGGGAAATCCTTTGGCACCTTCCGGATGCAGAGATAAGGCTCGTGATAGGTATTGACAATGGGCATGGACAGCGTGAACCGCAGGATAAATCCCGGATGAGAATCCGTGTCCGTAAAACGCTGAATCGCGTTGAGATTGGAAATACTGACCTGATTTTTGGTCGCGATATAATCAATGAACTGGCGGTACTCCCGCTCGGATGTGAAAGCCACCCGGGAATCCATTCGTTTTCCACGGTGCTTCACCCGGATCCGGTTGTAACTCACCACCCGGATGTCCGAGATCTCCGGATCGTCGATGAGGGCCGACAGTCTGGAATATCCAAAGATGTATTCCTCAAAGGCTTTCAGCAAAGTACGCTGCATGGGCGGTGCGATGCGGTACCGCATCCGGATGTGTTCTTCGGCGCCCTTCAGGAATTCTTCCTTCCCGAGAGTACCTTTCTTCAGTTGCAACAGGTCCGTCTGATGCTGAGTGATGTACTCATTCATCATCCGGTCCAGCAAAGCGTCCACCGATGGGCCCGTATCCGGCACCCGGCGCAGGACCGCTTCGCCCGGGGCTAGTCGTTCTGCTTCCATGTGTTCTCCTTTCCATGCGCAAACAGACAAAAAGAGCGCAAAAATACAAGGGTTCCAATGTTTCGTTTCAAAAACTGAAAGGGTAAATTCGGTCGAATGACCTTGATGCCGGCGATGTGCCGAACGAGTGATACCTTACTACAGGTTCTCTTTTTTCGTCAAGAGGGATTTTTCAATTCGTCGCTTTGCACAAAAAAGATTGTTCTTTCAAAAACGTTTTGTTATAATAAACCCATCGGAAAACCGAAGGAGCTTAAAGGAGGTACTCAGTATGTTTATTCTTCTGGCCGGTGGTTTATTAGTGATCATTATCGCAGTTGTCATCTCTGTTGTGTCCTCCGTGGTCTCCGCAGTCGCAGCGGATCAGGACGAGAGCGCAGGCGACTGATCGTGTCATAAAACTCATATAAAAATAGACAAAGATAAGGACAGGTTTCCATTCCGGAAGACCGTCCTTTTTTGTTGCCATCATTTTTCCCGTCACATCTGCTCCGCAAGGTCACCCTTCTGCAGATGCTTTTTCAGCACTCCATAGGAATGGAAGAAGGCGGGGATCAGGAAGGAATCCGCCAGGATCCATGCCAGGGGACCGCCCATGCACACGCCGGTAAATCCGAACAGGGGAACCAGCAGCACGCCTGCGCCGCCTCTTGCGATCATCTCAAACACACCTGCCAGAATAGCAAAGGTGGGAAATCCCATACCCTGAATACAGAACCGGATGGTATTCACCAGGCACAGGGGCACATAGAAAGCCGCGTTCCAAACGAGGCACAGCTTTACATTGCTGAGGATGGCCATCTCCTCCGCATCCAGGAAGAGCATGCCCATCTTGTCGCCGAAGAGCAGCACTGCTGCCAGAGCGAAGAGTCCGTAAACAGAACCGATAATGGAGGCACTCCGCAGTCCCGCCTTCACACGCTCCAGCTTGCCGGCGCCCACATTCTGACCGGCCCAGGTAGCCATGGTGGAACCCAGCGCGTCAAAAGGACATGCCAGGAATCCGCTGACACGGCCCGCGCAGGTGATGGCAGCCACTGCCTCCGTACCAAGGGAGTTGGTGGCAGCCTGCAGGATGACGCTGCCGATGGCGGTGATGGAATACTGCAGACCCATGGGGACGCCCATTCCGCAGAGGACGGACATCATATGAGTATCCGGACGCCACTCGATGCGGCGGATCCGGAGAATATCAAACTTTTTGATCATGTACAGCAGACACAGCACGCCGCTGATGCCCTGAGAGATGACCGTGGCGAAAGCCGCGCCCTGCACGCCCATTCCGAAGGTGATCATCAGGAGCAGATCCAGTCCGATGTTCAGAAAGGAACTGAGCAGCAGGAAGTACACCGGAGTCTTGGAATCACCCAGGGAACGGATGATACCGGAACACAGGTTGTACAGGAATACGGTGGGGATCCCGGCGAAGATAATAAAGATATATTCGTAGGATCCGTCGATGATATCCGCAGGAGTCTTCATCCAGACCAGGATATTCCGGCACAGAATGGTGGTCAGCAGGGTCATGCCGATGGAAAAGGCGATGCCCAGCCAGACGCAGTTGGCCACATATTTCCGCAGGCCCACCTGGTCTCCCGCTCCGAATTTATGGGAGATGGGGATGGAAAAGCCGGTGCAGACGCCCATGCAGAACCCGATGACCAGAAAGTTCACCGAGCCTGTGGCACCCACTGCCGCCAGTGGATCGGTGCCCAGCACCTTACCCACGATGATGGTATCCACCAGGTTATAAAACTGCTGGAACAGAAATCCCAACAGCAGAGGAAGAGAAAATCCCAGCACCAGGCGTGTGGGATTTCCGTTGGTCAGATCTTTTGTCATTTCTTCACCTAAGTCAAAACCCTAAAGACTGTCAATAGCTCCATATACGATCTGGCGAATCTTACGGGTGATGGGAAGGATCCCACCGCCGCCCCGGAGCTGTGTAAAATACAGGATCACCAGGTGGTTCACCGGATCCATGCAGACATAATTGCCGGTCCAGCCGTCCCAGCCAAACTCCCCTAAGGGAGCTGATGTGCCTGCCTTGCCCTGGTCCACCAGGACCCGCATCAGATTTCCATAACCATATCCCTGATTGCTTCCCCAGTCAAGAGCGGAAGTCTGTTCGGGTGTCAGCCGGTTCTGGCGCATGGCCCGGGCGGTAGCGGAACTGAGGATCCGCTGTCCCTTGTAAATACCGTCATTTACCAGCATCTGTGCGAAGTGGGCATAGTCGTCGATGGTGGACACCAGTCCGCAGCCGCCGGCTTCGTAAGCCACATCCTCACCGTACCACTCCATCAGATGAGAGCCGTCCGCCGGGAAGATCTCGCTCCAGTCGGGGCCGTTCTCCTTCCAGGGGTGCTCGTAGCTTTTGGCAAAGCGGTCCCGCTTCTCCGCCGGCACATAGAAGCCCGTATCCGGCATCTGCAGCCGGTCAAAGATCTCCCGCTTCAGGAAGGCACCGAAGCGCTCTCCCGTTACGGTTTCCACAATGGCTGCCAGTACATCCGCAGACAGTCCGTACATCCATTTCTCACCGGGATCAAAAGCAAGAGGCTGCTTTGCGATCTCCCGGATCATCTCCCGGGTTGAGATCCGCTGGCCCCGGTTCAGACCCTCCAGCAGCCGGTCAAAGAGCTCCTGCATTTTCCGACCGGCAAGAGTACATCCCTCCCAGTTCTCCCCGTAAGGGATCCCGGAGGTCATGTTCATCAAATCCTTCACCAGCATCTGAGTCCGGGTGGGGCGCAAGGTTCCGTCCTGCTCCAGCACCTGCATGTCGGCAAATTCCGGCAGGTATTTGCTCACGGGATCCGTGAGATCGATAAGGGCACGATCCACGCAGATCATCACTGCAGTAGAGGTGATGGGCTTGGTCATGGAAAAGAGTCGGATGATGCTGTCCCGGTCAAAGGGTTTGCCGGACTCCGCATCCGCATATCCACTCTGGATATAGCACTGTTCCTCACCGTCTTTGAGGACCAGCACGGAGCATCCCTTTACGATGCCGTTCTTCACATCTTCATCCAAAACACCTTGAATTCTGTCCTGATAGGTCATCTGATCTCCATTCCGGATGCTTCACATCCTCGCATACTCATTTCGACGGTCAACGCTTTTTCTTCCGTCCGTAAAACAGCTTGGTTCCGATCCCCAGCACTGCTGCCAGGAGCAGGAGCCATCCCCACAGGGGCACATTCTTCAGATTATAGCAGCGGACATTGATCCACATCCGGTTGATCCGGGCATTGGCATCCGCGTCAAAATACTGCATGACAGCACTGCGGTTCAGCACATCCGCAGTGGGATACTGGGCATAGAGCTGGCGTCTCGTCTGCTCTTCGGGAGCGGTGAGGACATAGGACTCCTCCCCCTCGGGATCGAAGAAATAGGTGACATCATAGTCCACCGCATCCTCTTCGTCATCCTCTGCCCCATAGTTCCACTCCAGATATTCGAAGACCTGGTCGCCGTCCGTACCTCCCGCGATGGCGGAGGTGTAACCGATGTAATACATGTTCCGGACTGCATTTTCCGGCATGGACAGGAAGTTGACAAAGGCTTCCGCTGCCTGCTGCTTTGCGGGATCACCCTCCACACCGCTGCGGAGCATGACCCAGCCGTCGAACCAGAGGTTGGTGCACTCTTCGGGAGCCACATACTCCAGGAAGAGGTCGTCATCCTCCGCCTGGTCCATGGCAAAGACCGCATCGCCGGACCACTGGAGATTTGCCAGCACCTTGCCGGTGATCATGTCCGCCTTACCGCTGTCGGTCTCGAAGGAATAGACATTATCCTTCACTTCCTGCAGATAGTCCTGCACCCGGTTCACGGATTCTTCGGAGACATCGTTCATCTCCTCCTGAAGCTGCTCGTGATAATCTTCCCGGGAACGGAAGGCATCGGAAAGGAGCAGATCAGCCTTTACCACTGCAAGGGCGGGGAAATAGGCATCCCGCACATTGTCCTTGATGGTGACCTGACGGAACAGATCCGGGTCGTTCAGGATGTTCCAGGTGGAAGCCTGCTCCCGGGTCACTTCCTCCGGATTGTAGAGGATGCCCGTGATGCCCCACATATAGGAAGCCATGTAGTCAGACCAGTACTGACCGTCGATATCGTTGGTCTCCAGAGTCTCCCGGATGAAGGGGGACACGTTCCGGATATAGTAATTCAGCTCGTTCTCTTCATTGAAGAACTCCTCGGAATAAGGTACCAGGAAATCCTCGGAGATCAGCTTCATGATCATGTACTCGGAGGGGCATACCAGATCGTACACATCCCCCAGAGTCAGCATATTGTACAGCTCCTCATTGGTACCGAAGCAGCTGTATTCCACGGAGACTCTCACTCCGTAATTCTCGTAATACCAGTCCTCGAACTCTTTGTAGAGCGGGTCTTCGCCGAAGATATCGCCGCTCTCAAGGTCGATGACTTCCTCCTCGTCCCAGTCTCCCAGGTCCATATACTCTTCCCAGTTGCAGACCCGAAGGGTGATGACTTCGTCGGAAGCCGCCCGAACCTCCCGGGCGGGGATCAGGGAAAGGGAACCGGTCAAAAGGGTACCGGCCAGGAGTGCCAGCAGGATTTTTCCGCGCATCATACCGTGCCCTCCTTTTCCTGTTTGTTCTGCTTTCCGGGCATGAGGTTCGCCGCCATCACAATAACTGCCACGATGACAAAGATCAGGGTGGACAGCGCCCAGAGGGCCGTCTTGATCTCCGTCTGGGAGCCCTTGGTGGCATTCACCACATAGGTACTGATGGTGTCGAAGGTGGCGGGCTTCGTGTAAGTCGCAATGAAATAATCATCCAGAGACAGGGTGATAGCCAGTGCAAATCCGGAGACGATGCCACCGAGGATCTGCGGGATCACCACTTTCCGCAGGGCATAGGAGGGGGAAGCCCCCAGGTCCAGAGCCGCCTCATAGAGGCTGGGATCCATCTGCTTTAATTTGGGCAGGACGGAAAGGTACACAAAGGGTGCGCTGAGGATCACATGTCCGATCACCAGAGGCACATAGCTCTCCTTATTCATACCAAACACAACCACCAGCAGAATGCAGACGGAAAAGCCCGTGACCACATCCGCATTCACCACGGGCACCTGGTTCGCCAGGCCCATGAAGTTCTGAGCCGTCTTTCTCGAATAAAAGGCACCGATGGCACCGGTGGTTCCAAGGATTGTTGCGATGAGGGCGGAGCCGATGGCCAGAGCCAGAGTTCCCCAGATCATCTCCTGCAGTTCTTCTGTGGTGAAGAGGGTCACGTAATTTCCAAGGGAAGGGCTTCCAAAAGCGCCGATGGTGGTGGCATCCGTAAAGCTGTACACCGCCAGGATCAGGATGGGCGCATAGATCAGGAGCAGCACCAGGCTGAGAACGACGATGGTGATGGCAGAATTCTTTTTCTTCACAGCAATGCACCTCCTCTCGCGTTCTCTTCCTCACCGCCGGTGAAGAGGGTAAAGAGGCCGATGATCACCAGCAGCACCACTGCGATCATGGATCCGCCGTGCCAGTCGTAAGCGGAGAAGTAGCTGCCGATGAGACTTCCCATGATATAGGTACTGTTGTACAGCATATCCAGCACCACATAGTTGGTCATGGCAGGCAGGAAGACCATGGACACACCGCTGACGATGCCGGGCATGGACAGGGGGATGGTCACCTTCCAGAAGGCCTGACGGTCCGTGGCTCCCAGATCGGAAGCCGCCTCCAGCAGGCTCTTGTCCAGACGGACGATGGTATTGTACAGGGGCAGGATCATGAAGGGCAGGAAATCATAGGTCATGCCGATGACGGAATTCAGGAAGGGATGGAATGCCAGGTTTCCCTCCAGAAGGGTCAGGATCTCCTTCAGCGCCGTGATGCGCAGGGTGAAGTTGATCCACATGGGCAGGACAAAGATCATGACCAGCACCGACTTGCGGCGGATGTTACTCCGGGCAAGCAGATAAGCCACGGGGTAGGCGATCAGCAGACACACCACCGTGGTGACGAAAGCCAGGAAAAAGCTGTAAAGCAATGTTCCCAGGGTATTGGGATCCGTAAAGAATCCGATGAGATTGTTCAGGGTGAACTGCCCGGAGCCGTTGGTGAATGCATAGTACAGGATCACCAGCAGGGGCGCCACCACAAAAAGCACCAGGAAGACCCCATAGGGGATCCCCAGCATTTTTCTGGAAAATTTCACGGCCGCTCTCCTTATTTCTTCAGGGAGAAGGACATCTTCTCCACCGGCATGATCAGACCTACCTGGTCATCCATGTTCCACAGATCCTCATCGTCCACGATCAGATCGTGACCGTGATCCGTGTGAATGACATAGCTGTAATGGTCACCCTTGTAGATCAGGTTGGTGATCCTTCCGCTGGTAAGACCTGCAGAAGCATCGTCCGTCAGCTCGATATCGCCGGGCTCGATGGAAACCCGGATCACATATTTCTCCACATCCAGCTCTTCTCCGTCCGCATCCAGCATCTTACCGTCCACAAAGCGGGTTCCGGGGATCACCTTCGTCAGATCGCAGGCGATCTCCTTGTCGTTATAATTCAGCTGATAATCGCTGTTCACACGGACTTCGAAACGGGTGGTGTGATCCTCGGCGATCATGATATGGATGCCGTCGGGATCCAGGCTCATGCCCACCGTCTCGCCAACCCTGGCGGATTTGGTGGACTGGATCACCATCTCGTACTTGCCGGATTCCACCGTGATCTCATAGTGGATTCCCTTGAAGATGACGCTGGTGACCACGCCCCGGACGGTACCCGTCTCGGGTGCTCCCAGGATCACATCCTCCGGACGCACCACTGCGTCCACAAGGGTTCCTTCGGGCACATCGTCCACGCAGGTAAATTCCCCCCCGCAGAAGCGTACCTTCTTTGTTCCGGTCATGATTCCCTTGAAAATATTGCTCTCGCCGATGAAGTCCGCCACGAAGGCATTCTTCGGCTCATTATAGATATCCTCCGGCGTGCCGATCTGCTGGATCCGGCCCTCGTTCATGACCACGATCTTGTCAGACATGGTCAGGGCCTCTTCCTGGTCATGGGTCACGTAAATGAAGGTGATGCCAAGGCGCTTGTGCATGTTCTTCAGCTCGATCTGCATCTCCTTGCGCATCTTCAGATCCAGTGCTCCCAAAGGCTCGTCCAGAAGCAGGATCTCCGGCTCGTTCACCAGAGCTCTCGCGATGGCGATACGCTGCTGCTGACCGCCGGAAAGAGTGGTGACCTTACGATCCTCGAAGCCCTCCAGATCCACCATCTCCAGAACCTTCTTCACCTTCCGGGAAATCTCCTCGGAAGACAGCTTTTTCAGCTTCAGGCCGAAGGCGATGTTGTCATAGATATTCATGTGGGGGAACAGAGCATACCTCTGAAAGACCGTGTTGATAGGCCGCTTATAGGGTGGCAGATGTGCGATGTCCTGGCCATTCAGGAGGATCTCTCCCTCTGTGGGCAGGTCAAAGCCTGCGATCATTCGCAGGGTTGTGGTCTTTCCGCAGCCGGAGGGTCCGAGAAATGTAACGAATTCCCCGCGCTTGACCTCCAGATTGAAGTCCTTCACGGCCACAAAGCCGTTGTCGTCAAAGCTGCGCTTGATGTTTTTCAGTTCGATGATATTGGATGTCTGTCCCATTTATTTCCTCTCTCTATGAAATCCCGCCGGGGCTACCGGCGGGATTTGTGGTATTGCTTATGAACTTTTATGCGAAGGGATTCTCAGTGGGATAAGGCAGGCTCTTGGGACGGTTGTAGTCCAGATCCTCAATGGGCACTCCCACATACTTGAATACTTCGAACAGGGTTTTGCCGTAGTGACCGAATGCAACGGCTCCGTGATGAGGGAAGCCCTTCTGGATCAGCACGTGGCGATAGAAACGTCCCATCTCGGAGATGGCGAAGACACCGATGCTTCCGAAGGAGCGGGTTGCCACAGGCAGAACCTCACCCTCAGCGATGTAAGCGCGAAGCTTGTTGTCTGAGGTGGACTGCAGGCGGTAGAAGGTGATCTTGCCGGGAGCGATGTCGCCCTCCAGAGTTCCGTTGGTCACTTCCACAGGCAGGCTGCGGGCCATGATCTTCTGGTTCCGCATCTCGCAGAATGCCAGCTTCTTGGAGCAGGTGTTGCCACAGTGGAATCCCATGAAGGTGTCCTTGTGAGTGTAAGGGAACTTGCCCTTGATGGACTCCTCATACATGTCGTTGGGTACGGAGTTGTTGATATCCAGCAGAGTGACTGCGTCGCGGCTGACCACAGCACCGATGAACTCGGACAGGCAACCGTAGATATCCACTTCACAGGATACAGGGATGCCCATTCCGGTGAGGCGGCTGTTGACGTAGCAGGGCACGAAGCCGAACTGAGTCTGGAATGCGGGCCAGCACTTGCCGGCGATGGCCACATACTTGCGATAGCCTCTGTGTGCCTCTACCCAATCCAGCAGAGTCAGCTCGTACTGAGCCAGCTTCTCCAGGACTTCGGGCTTCTTGTTGCCGGCGCCCAGCTCTGCTTCCATTTCCTTGATCTTTGCAGGGATTCTCTCATCTCCCGCATGCTTGTTGAAGGACTCGAAGAGATCCAGCTCGGAGTTCTCCTCGATCTCAACTCCCAGGTTGTAGAGCTGCTGAATGGGAGCGTTGCAGGCAAGGAAGTTCATGGGTCTGGGACCGAAGGAGATGATCTTCAGGTTGTTCAGCGCATAGACCGCATTGGCGATGGGCTGGAACTCGTGGATCATATCTGCGCACTCTTCCGCATTGCCTACGGGATACTCGGGGATATATGCTCCGACGCCCCGAAGCTTCAGGTTGTAGGACGCATTCAGCATGCCGCAGTAAGCGTCGCCTCTGCCGTCCAGCAGGTCTGCCTGGCTCTCCTCGGCTGCCGCGATGAACATCTTGGGGCCGTCGAAGTGCTTTGCCAGCAGAGTCTCGGAGATCTCGGGTCCGAAGTTGCCGAGGTAAACGCACAGTGCTTCGCAGCCTGCCTTGCGGATATCCTCCAGAGCCTGGACCATGTGGATCTCGCTCTCAACGATGCAGATGGGGCACTCATAGATGTCCTCTGCACCGTACTTGTCGGTGTATGCCTTCACAAGAGCTTTCCGTCTGTTTACAGACAGGCTCTCAGGGAAGCAGTCGCGGCTGACGGCCACGATGCCGACTTTCACCTTGGGTAAATTAGTCATTTCGTTTTTCCTCCTATGTTCGGGGGTCTCTTTCCCCTTTGATTCTTTGTCAGATTGCTTTGGGTTACGCCTCTTACGTTTCGTGATCGACGCTCACCACCTGGTTCTTCCCGTGGCGCTTGCCGTAGTACAGTCTGCGGTCGGCGATCTCGATGTGTGTCTCCATATTGAAGCCGGGCATGTAAGTAGCCACACCCATGGTCATGGTAAAACGGATGTCGCCCTTCGGGGTCTGAGTGGTCCAGCCCTCCGTACGCTCCCGCATACGCTCTGCCGCGGCAACAGTGGTCTCCATATCACCCTTCACCAGGATCAGGAATTCCTCCCCGCCCCAGCGGCACACATAATCTCCCTCACGGACAGAGCCGCGCATGATAGCGGAGGCAGAAACCAAAGCCTCATCTCCGCAATCGTGTCCGAAGGTGTCGTTGATCTTCTTGAAATCATCGATATCGCACATGATGAGTCCGAAGCGGGCTCCCCGGGTCCGGGCACTTTCCATGGCATCCTCCAGGAGGGTCTCCATGGCGCGCCGGTTATAAAGGCTGGTGAGGGGATCCACGCTGGCTTCCAGATCCAGCTTTTCGTTCCGGGATTCCAGATTGTCATACAGGGACTTCTGGTCCAGCAGGAACAGGTGGGACAGGCCGATATCGATGAGGATCATCGTCCAGAGGTTCGTCAGGAACAGGATCTTGTTGCTGGCGGGGGTGAGTTCATACACCGGAGGTTTCCGGTCCACATACAGGAACACTCCCGTAAGGAACAATCCCACCACCACCGATGCGGTTCCGGCCCAGAAAATATGCCGGACGGAATGGGCGTCCTCCGATCCCGCGGCGATGAAATAAAACAGGGGCAGCAGTCCAAGACCGAAGACATAAAATCCGGCACCGAGTCCGATGAGTTTGCTGGACAGTGTGATCTGTACCGCCAGTTCCAGGAAGACCAGCATCCGGACATTCTTCGTGGAACCGTACCGCGCCCAATTGTACAGTGCCACGTAAAACACAATGGCCATCACGTTGTACAGCACCATGACCCATACCTGAAATGCCTGGAACAGGGCGACGGAAACCAGCCGTACCAGAAGGATGGCAAGGATCACAAATCCCATCCGCTTCTCAGGCGGCAGTTTCCGTTCTCCGGTAATGATCTTTTTGATGTTTCGAAACCACGCTTTCATATCCGGCTCCCCCAAACCCTAATCTCTGTCAGTATAGCAAAAATTGAGAATTTTTACCACTGATTACCATCAATTATGAGAAGCGGATGCTCTCCAGATCAAAGCTGCTTCCGGGGAGGAATACCAGCTCGACTTTCCGGACTCCGAAGATGCTCTGAATGGGGAAGGTTACTTCTGCAGTTTCCTCTGCGTGAGGGAATTCCAGGATCTCCCGGATCGTTTCTCCCTCTCCCGTGAACAGCAGATGAATGGTGTTCACCGGCTTGTCCGTATAGCCGCAAATGGTGACGGTCTTGGTTCCGGTCTCGCCGAAATCCATGTTTTCGTAGGTCACGGTCACGTTGTTACCGATACCGGAGATGCGCTTTTCCTCCCGGGTGAACTTGTCACCGTAGACATTGTCGCACTCGCCTCCCAGCAGGGTGGAGAATGCCTTCTCCTGCTTTTGGAAGGAGAAGCCCTTCAGCTGCAGTCTCTGGCGGAACACAAAGCAGATGGTAGTGACGCCCTTTACCCGGCGGTTCAGGCGCACCGTCTCCTCCTGATAGACCTCCCAGATGCAGGGCTTGTGGTAGATGAAATCTCCCAGCAGAGTGCTGCCCTCTGCTTCCGGGATGCCCTCCCAGATCTCCACGGGTTCCGGCTGACTTGCCATCTCGAAGATGGGCAGGGTGATCTCGTCGGAACCGAATTCTCCGAAGTCCACATGGTCAAAGCCCACCACGCTCCGGGCATTGCGCTCGGTGGAGACGCCATGCTCCTGACCGTTTCCAAGCTCGCCCTCGGAATAGGTGTACATGCTGGCGGAAACAAAGCTGTAGGGATCCAGAGTCACCCGGCCGATGCCCCTGGCGGTAAACTCCAAGCGGGACATGACACGGACCTGATCCGCGCCGTTCTTCGTCATGCAGCGCAGCGCAAAGCTGCCGTCTCCAAAGGCTTCCACGATCGCAGTGTTGCCTTCTGTCTTCTTTACCTTGGCCACGGGAGAAGCCACTCCCGCATCCGTCACAGCTTCCCAGATGAGTTCCGCACCGGAAGCGTTCTCCGGAAGGATCTTTGCGGTGACGGTGATCTCCCGGCGGTCCGCGTCAAAGGCCCGGTCTCCCTCGCAGGAAAGCTCGATCTTCCGGACTCTGGGGGTGTCGGAACCCGCAGGCGCCACATCCGGGAAGATCTCCGGGATCAGGCTGATACCGGGAACCGGCTCGCCCTGCTGTATCGTGAAGGAATCGGATGCGGCGGTCAGGCCGTCGGAAGTGACGGAAAGGCGCACCTCTCCTGCCTCCGCTCCCGCTGCGATGATCACCAGCATTTTGCCGGAGAACAGTCTCTTGTAATGTCCCTTGTAGGGCTCTTTGTCCGTGGAATCTCCGTTGTCCAGGCCGGTGAGCCAGCCGGCTCCCTCCACGGTCACATGGCACAGGTTGCAGGCATTCTCCACAGGATAGCCTTCCGCATCCTCCGCCCAGACTTCATAGAAGGCCAGATCGCCGCAGCCGCTCTTTACCGGCCGGTCCGCTCTGCACCGGCGGATCTTCAGGGAAACTGCCTCTCCGAAGGAGTGACGGCTCTCCCGGGCGATTTCCTTGCCCGCAGCGTCATAAGCCACAGCCGTCAGCTCCCCTGCCTCGTAAGGCACGGTAAAATCTGCGGTCAGCTTCTTTCCATGGGCATGATCGATGGCCCGGCGGCCCAGACTCCGTCCGTTCAGGAAGAGCTCTGCTTCCGGGGCATCCGTAGCGATACGGACATCCACTTCCTGGCCGGGATTAAAGTCCCAATAAGGCCAGACGTGAACGAAGGACTGCTCCTCCGGACTCTTCCATGCGGATTTGTATAGGTAGAAGGAATCCTTGGCAAAGCCCGCGGTATCGATCTGACCGAAGTAGCAGCTCCGGGTCTGGTACGGGGTGGGCTCGCCGATGTAGTCAAAGCCGGACCAGAGGAACTGGCCCAGGGAAAATTCATGATCCCGCTCCGCGATGATACAGGACTCCGTGTTCACAGCGCCCCAGCTGGTGGTGGAGTTGCCGAGGGAGGAGCACTGCTCGTCCACCTCGGACAGGGTAGCCTGCCTCTGGGGGAAGTGATAAATGCCGCGGCTCTGCACCGTGGAAGAGGTCTCGGAGCCGAAGATGTACCAGTCGGGATGTTCGGTGTGATGCTCGTCATACAGCTTTTCTGCGTAGTTATAGCCCGCGAATTTCAGGATATCCGCGCACTTCTGGGCGCCCTCCCAGGGCATATAGTTGGAACCCAGGCCCACGACGGCAATGTTCCGGTAATCATGGCTGCGGACCAGAGTCTGGAGATCCAGAGTCACCTCCTGGCCCCGGGTTCCGGGAGCGTGGGTGTCATAGATCTCGTTGCCGATGCTCCACATGAGGAGGCAGGCGTGGTTCCGATCCCGGCGCACCCAGCTGCGGACATCGGTGGCGTGCCACTCCTTGAAAAAGCGGCCATAGTCGAATTCCGTCTTGTTCCACTCCCAGCAATCGAAGGACTCGTCCATCACCAGGAATCCAAGCTCATCACACAGATCCAGCAGATCCACGGCTGGCATGTTGTGGGAGGTACGGATGGCGTTCACGCCCATAGTCCGGAGGGTCTCCAGCTTCCGGCGCATGGCGGTGCTGTTGTAAGCCGCTCCCAGAGCACCCAGATCGTGGTGCTCGCAGACGCCCTGAAGCTTAATGTGCTTTCCGTTCACAAAGAGGCCCCGGTCTGTGGTAAAAGCGAAGGCCCGGAAGCCGAAGGATGCGCCGATATTTTCTGTTGACTTTTTGTCATTATTTAAGAGAGACAGCTGAACACCGTATAATTTCGGGCTTTTCTCCTCCCAGAGCTCCGGGGAGGAAACAGTCATGGTGAGGGTCACGGTGGGTGCCCCTTCGGGTCCCTTCTGCTCCAGGCACTCCTCCAGAGGCAGGGTCACGGACTGCTCCGGAAGGGTTGCTGCGGGATCCGTGAGTGTCAGGGAGACGAAGTGACCGGCCAGGTTTTCGGCCACTGTTTCAGGAAGCTCTGCGGAGGCGGTGAGGATCCAGTTCCCCGTCAGATCCGTCTCGGGAGTCAGCTCTTTTACTCCCTCCGGCAGAGCGGAGAGATAGAGGGAATCCGTTACAAAGGCTTCTTCTTCCTTACGGATCAGCCAGACATTGCGATAGATGCCGGCGCCGGAATACCAGCGGCTGTTGGGGGAGCGGTACTCCACCCGGAGGACGATCTCGTTCTCCTCTTTGGTCAGGTAATCGGTGACATCCACAAAGAAGCTGGAATAACCGTACTTCCACTCGAAGACCTGCTGCCCGTTGATGTACATCAGGGAGTCCATATAGACGCCCTCGAAATACAGCTCGGTGCGACCCCCTTCCTGCTTTTCCAGGGTGCGGCGATAAAAGCCGGTGCCGGTCTCATACAGAGCATCCGTCTGATAGATCATCCAGTCGTGGGGGATGTTTACGGGGGTGAAATCCCCGGGGCGGATCTCATCAAAAGTGGTATCCACGGGATATTTTGCAAAGGTCCAACGGTCGTTCAGAAGTCTCTTAGTCGACATGGTTTTCTTCCTTTCGGGTTTTTGTGATCACTTCGTCCAGCTGCAGGAAATACGATTCAAAGGTCTTCCGGCAGCACGCGGGATCCTTAATGACGATGCCTTCCGCACGGAGACCAATGAGGGAAAAGCCCATGGCCATGCGATGGTCATTGTAAGTCTCGATCCGGGCAGCCTGCGGCATTCCGGGATAGATGGTGATGGAATCCTCCCGCTCCTCGGTGCGGATACCCATGCGTCCCAGTTCGGTGGCGATGGCGGAGAGACGGTCGCTCTCCTGAACCCGGATGTGGCCGATGCCCGTGATGGTGGTGGGGCTGTCCGCAAAGGGTGCGATGGCCGCCAGGGTGATGGCCTGATCCGAGCAGGCGCTCATGTCCGCCGTGATGCCCCGGATCACTCCGTCTTTTGCAGGGTGGAGGACGATTCCTTCCGGCGCATCTTCTGCGCTGCAGCCCATCTGTTCCAGAATGCGGATAAACTGCGTGTCTCCCTGCAGTCCGTCAAAATGCACACCCTTCACCTGCACCGGGATTCCCAGCAGAGGGCTCATGGCGTAGAAGTACGCCGCCGCGGATGCATCGGGCTCGACGGTATAATCCAGTGCTTGGTATTGCTGATCCGGCTGACCTTCGGCAGCGCCGAATTCCTTCATCATGGCTCTCGTCATCTCGATGTAAGCCATGCCGTGGGTTCCCTCCACACGGATGTCGACTCCCTCCTTGCACAGCACGGAGGCGATGAGAAGGGCGCTGAGGAACTGGCTGCTCTGGCCGATATCGATGGTGATCTCCCGCTTTCCGAAGCCGTGGCTCCGGAGGGTGAAGGGAAAGAAGCCCTCCTTTTCCTCAAAGGTCACTTCACATCCCAGCTCTTCCAGAGCCTTCAGGAGGGGCGCCATGGGCCGGCGCTTCATCTGCTCGGAAGCGTCCATATGATAGGTGCCCTCGGAGACGCCCAGAACCGCAGTCAGAAACCGGGCTGCCGTGCCCGCGCTGCCCACATTCAGGGAAGCCTCCTGCTTCGGGATACTGCCGCCCTTTCCTTCCACCGTGACCACCCGTTTCTCTTCGTCCACGGTTACCGCAAAGCCCAGGTCCTGCACGCACTGCAGGAAATGTCTGGAATCATCGGAAAAGAGGACGTCCCGCAGGGTGGAGGTACCGTCTGCCAGGGTTGCCAGAAGCAGCGCCCGGTTGGTGATGGATTTGGATCCGGGGACGCTGACGGTCAGCAGGTCTTTGTTTTTCAGTTTTCCGGCGATGGGTTCCACTTCGTATTCGGGATTGAAATAGCCGAAAACATAGGTATCTTCCCATTTTCCGTTGAATTCCGCGTCGTGCTCGATGATCTCCTCCAGGGTAAAGCCCGCCTTCTCGTGAACCCGACGGCTGGCCATGTTGTAGCCCAGAACCCGGGCAAAGGTGCGATGCAGACCCAGCACCTTGAAGGCGTACTCCCGGTTCAGGAGTGCCACCGCTTCGGAGGCATAGCCCTTGCCCCCGGGGGCATTTTCGTCAAAGAAGACGCCGGATTCCATGCTCTGATCCTTCGGATCGAAATGCTGCAGATAAACGCAGCCGATGGGCAGATCCCCCTCCGTGAGGACCGCGATGAACTGATGGACAATGCCCTTGTCCACTTTCTCCCGCACCCATTTCAGGTGCTCCTCCGGGGTGATCAACGCCCGGTAGTAGAAATTGTTCCGGGTTCGGTCTGAATTGCGCCAGCGCAGGACCATCTCCGTATCTTCTTCCGTGATGGGGCGCAGGTACATGCGCTCGCCGTACACTCTGTAATTATGATCGGGTGCCTGTAAATTCTTCATGCAGGTCTCCTTTGTGAATCCGATGATCGAACCGGCCCATGTCCTCGGACGTTCTCCCTCACCGATTGATTTCCCTATCTCGTAAAAAAAGGCAGGACCGAAATCCTGCCTTACTATTTCCGTAGCTTTCGCCGAAGGGGCTGCGAATCTGACTTTGCTGCGATCCTTATGCCCGGATGATGGTTCCGGTTCTACCCTTCAGGGCTTCGGACACGCCTGCCAGAGAGGTGATCACTACCCGGCCGGTGGGAACCTTCTCCAGATATTCCACAGCCGCTTCGATCTTGGGAAGCATGGAACCTTCTCCGAACTGGCCCTCGGCGATGAGTGTCTTTGCCTCGGCAACGGTCATTTCCTTGATGGGCTCCGCATTCTCCTTATCAAAGTTGCGATACACATAATCGATACCCGTGAGGATCACCAGCTCATCGGACTCCAGCTCCTCCGCCAGTCTGCCGGCGATAGCATCCTTCTCGATGACTGCGGATGCACCCTTCAGCGCGTTCTTCTGCTCGATGACGGGGATTCCGCCGCCGCCGCAGGCGATGACGATTTGATCCGCATCCACCAGGGTACGGATGGTCTCGATCTCCACGATATCCAGGGGCTTGGGCGCTGCCACCACCCGGCGGAAGCCCTCACCCGGGAATTCCTGAACATAGTTGCCCTTCTTGGTCTCGATCTCCGCATCCTCTGCACTCATGAGTCTTCCGATGACCTTGCTGGGCTCATAGAAAGCCTCATCATAAGGATCCACCGTCACCTGAGTGAGGATGGTGCTGACGGGCTTGGAGATACCTCTTGCGAGGAGCTCTGCCCGCAGGGAGTTCTGAATATCAAATCCCACATAGCCCTGGCTCATGGCAGAGCATACGCACATGGGCGCGGGGGTGTAATCAATGTAAACGCGGCGCAGCTCGGTCATAGCCTTGTGGATCATGCTGACCTGAGGGCCGTTGCTGTGGGTGATGGTCAGCTGATAATCCGCCTCCACCAGATCCGCCAGCGCCCGTGCGGTCACCGCCACTGCGTCCTTCTGCTCATTCGTCGTATATCCAAGGGCCTCATGTCCCAATGAGACCACGATTTTCTTCTTGCTCATGTATGACCTCCGAAACTCTTTGATCGGGCCGCGCAGGGAGCGCATGCCACCTATTCAAGAATAGAGCAAACAGAGGGGATTTGCAACCGAAAATCACGGGATTTTAGCGCAATAAGTGCGCAATTACTAGGGCGCGAGCCCCTTGCCCCCGCCCTCCTTTGGTAGCACCTTGCTTTGATTCCTCCTTGATTCTCGGCAAATGTTGCCAAAAGTAGCGGTTTTGCGATTGTGGCAACACTTTTCGCTTGCTTTTCAATGATTTCCGGGGTTTCGAGAGTCACTTTGTTGCCATTCTTCCCATTTTCCGCGGAATGGCAACTTGTTCCCCTCCAGGGACCGGTTGCCATTTTGAAATTTTCTGCGAGTCTGGCAACAGAAGGGCAAAGCAAGCATGCTCCGCGCGGAGTGTAAGGAGGGAAAAGTGTTGCCAGGAGGCTGGAAATCCGGGTTTTGGCTACACTATCTGACCTCCGGAAGAGGATCTCGGTAATCTGACGAGAAACAGACACATGGTTTCCGGGATGTGCGAGCACGCAAAGAGACCGGAAGCATCGCTTCCGGTCTCCTGAAGATTTCATATGTATCAGTTTTCACGAACCCGCAGGCAGCGGATGGCGTTCAGGACCGCCAGTACCATGACGCCCACATCGGCGAAGATGGCCCACCACATATTGGCAATGCCCACTGCGCTGAAGATCAGGCAGAGGAACTTGACGCCCAGTGCGAATGCAATGTTCTCGTGGACGATCCGCAGGCACTTCCGGGAAATCCGCATGGCCAGACTGATCCGCATGGGATTGTCATCCATCAGCACCACATCGGCTGCTTCGATGGCCGCATCGGAACCCAGAGCACCCATGGCAATGCCGATATCCGCTCTGGAAAGAACCGGCGCATCGTTGATGCCGTCTCCCACAAAAGCAAGCTTCTCCTTCTCGCCTTTCTCAGCAAGAAGCTGCTCCACTTTATCTACCTTGTCACCGGGGAGCAGGCCCGCATGGTACACATCCAGTCCCATGCGCCGTGCCGCTTCTGCAGCCACAGCTTCGTTGTCACCCGTCAGCATGACAGCACTGCGAATGCCCTCGCTGCGCAGAGCGCGGATGGCATCTGCCGCTTCCGGCTTATCCACATCGGAGATCAGTAGATAACCCTGAAAGACTCCGTCTTTTGCTACATAGATAACGGTTCCGACTCCATCCGGTGCCGGGGCTTCCAGTCCATGGGACTGCATCAGCTTCGCGTTTCCGGCGAGAACCCGAGAGCCCTCCACCTTGGCGCGGACACCGTGTCCGCTGACTTCCTCCACATCCGTGACCAGCGTCTTATCGATGGTACCGCCCCGCTCCTCGAAGCGGGTACGGATGCTGCGGCTGATGGGATGGTTGGAGAAACTCTCCGCAAAAGCAGCGGCTTTCAGGACCTCATCCTCACGAACGCCCTCTGCGGGAACGATCTTTGTCACTTCAAACACGCCCTTGGTCAGGGTGCCGGTCTTGTCGAAGACCACCACCTTCGTCTCAGACAGGGCTTCCAGATAGTTGGAACCCTTCACCAGAATCCCACGGGAGGAAGCAGCGCCGATCCCCGCGAAGAAGCTCAGGGGAATGGAGATCACCAGTGCGCAGGGGCAGCTGATGACCAGGAATGTCAGTGCGCGGATCACCCAGGTTGCCCAGGCGGGATCGGTTCCCATAAGGAGCCGCACCACAGGAGGCAGCACTGCCAGTGCCAGCGCAGAATAGCAAACCGCGGGGGTGTAATATCTTGCAAATTTGGTGATGAAATTCTCCGAGCGGGACTTGCGCATGCCGGAGCTTTCCACCAGATCCAGGATCTTGGAAACCGTGGATTCGCCGAATTCCTTCGTGGTCCGGATTTTCAGCAGGCCGGACAGATTCACGCAGCCGCTGATGACTTCCTCGCCTTCCTTCACATCTTTCGGGAGACTTTCGCCGGTGAGCGCTGCGGTATCCAGACTGGCCGAACCCTCCAGGATCACGCCGTCGATGGGGATCTTCTCGCCGGGCCGCACCACAATGATGCTACCCACTTCCACATCATCCGGATCCACTCGCTCCAGCTCGCCATCCTCGCCGGGAATGTTGGCATAATCCGGCCGGATGTCCATGAGTGCGGAGATGTTCCGTCTGCTCTTGCCCACGGCCACGCCCTGAAAAAGCTCGCCGATCTGGTAGAAGAGCATGACCGCCACGCCCTCGTCAAAGCCCCCGGCCTCGCCCCGGGTGTAGAGACCCAGCGCGATGGCGCCGATGGTGGCCACCGCCATCAGGAAATTCTCATCGAAGACCTGTCGGTTCTTGATACCAAGCGCAGCCTTCCGCAGAATGTCATATCCCACGATTAGGTAGGGCACCAGATAGAGCGCAAACTCCAGCAGGTACGGAACCTCCACCAGTGAGGAGGTGACGCGGATTGCGATGAACATCACCCCCGAGAGGATGATGCGATATAACATTTTCTTCTGCTTTTTCGTCATTTCAATTCAATCTCGCAGTCGTCTTCAACCTTCTTGCATGCCTTCAGCACTTCCTGCATGACGGCATTCTCGTCGGCGCCTTCCTCGAACTCCACCTTCATCTTCAGAGCCATGAAGTTCACGGTAGCATCCACAACGCCCTTGACGGTCTTGGCTGCATCTTCCATTTTCTGTGCGCAGTTGGCGCAATCGACTTCGATCTTGTAAGTTTTCTTCATATTGATGTCCTCCGGAATGTGTTGTTGATAACATATGAATGATTGTTCATATATTCATTATACATAAACCGGGTGGGATGTCAACACTTTTCCCTCCTTACGCTCCACGCGGAGCACGCATGCTTTGCCCTTTTGTTGCCAGACTCGCGGAAAATTTCAAAGTGGCAACCAGTCCCTGGCGGGGAATAAGTTGCCATTCTGCTAAAAAGGGGAAGAATGGCAACAAAGTCACGCTCGACACCCCGGAAATTACGGAAAAGCAAGCGAAAAGTGTTGCCACAATCGAAAAATCGCTACTTTTGGCAACACTTGTGAAAACCCAAGGCGGACCCAAAGCAAAAAAGATGAGCCTGTAAGCTCAACTTTTTCACACACTTTCCTATACACTCCCCTACCCCTTCACGGAGCCGGAGAGGCCCTCCACGTAGAATCTCTGGAGGAAGATAAAGAGGATCACGATGGGCACGGCGACGATGACGGCGCCGGCGGCGAACTGGGTGTAGTACCGGTCGATGCGGCGGAAGTCTGTCAGCCAGAAGAGACCGACGGCCACCGTGTAGGAACTCTGCTTGTCGCCGAAGAGCATGCTGGGGAAGATGTAATCCGACCAGGCTCCCAGGAAGCTTCCCAACACCGTGTACACGATGATGGACTTGCTCAGGGGCAGCGTCACGTGAATGAAGATCTGCAGGCGGTTGGCTCCATCGATGATGGCGGCCTCGTCCAGCGCCTTGGGGATCGTATCGAAGAAGCCCTTGGTGACGTGATATCCCATGGCGGCACCTGCGGCGCCCACCACGATCAGTGCCAGCAGGGACTGATTCAGCCCCAGGCCCTTCAGAATGTTGTACACCGCGATGAGAGACATGAAGCCCGGGAACATGCCGATGATCATCAGAATGTTCATGAAGGCCTTGCGGCCGGAGAACCGGGTACGGCTCAGAGTGTACGCCACTGCAAGGATGATCAGCGTGTTGATGATACAGCTGCAGGTGGCCACGATCAGGGTGTTCACCCACCATCTGCCGAAGGGCAGGACACTGTCATTACCAAAGAGGTTGGCGAAGTTCTGAAGCGTCAAGCCCTTGGGGAAGAAGTATCCCACATAGTAGCCCTGCTCTGCTCTCAGGGAAGTCAGGACGATCCACAGCACCGGGAAGACCCAGATGACGCTCAGCACCGTCAGGACGATATAGCCCGTGTTGGTGTGAGTCGCTTTCATGAGAAAGACCAGGGTGACGATGGATGCCACCAGCCCCAGCCAGAAGCAAATGCTGAAGTCCTTTACCAGAACAGACTGTGCCAGCTGATTTCCCTCCAGGATCATCTTTCCCGCGAAGAGGAGGATGACCCAGGACAGGGTTGCGAAAACCTGTACCACCTGCCAGATACGGGTCTG
>JAEEGL015191944.1_pt1 | contig 37552 bp, 29 predicted proteins | sample 9134231 | NCBI WGS metagenome assembly JAEEGL01 (sample SAMN16246548, study PRJNA631951) | gut metagenome | biome: gut microbiome; feature: rumen; material: fiber-attached | host: Bos | place: Iran: Karaj | collected 2018-10 | reverse complement strand
TGCTACCGCTACCCAGAAGACCGTTGACGGTCCTTCCAAGAAGGATTGGCGCGGCGGCCGCGGTATCCTGGAGAACATCATTCCTTCCTCTACCGGCGCTGCAAAGGCCGTGGGTAAGGTTCTCCCTGAACTGAACGGCAAGCTCACCGGCATGTCCCTGCGTGTTCCCACCAGTGACGTTTCCTTCGTAGACCTCACCTGCGAGCTTGAGAAGCCCGCTTCCTACGAGGAAATCTGCGCCGCAATGAAGAAGGCCTCCGAAGGCGAACTCAAGGGCATCCTCGGTTACACCGACGAGGCCGTCGTTGCTACAGACTTCCGCGGTGACGCCCGCACCTCCATCTTCGACGCCAAGGCCGGTATCCAGCTGGATCCTACCTTCGTAAAGGTCTGCGCCTGGTACGACAACGAGTGGGGCTACAGCAACAAGGTTCTCGAGATGGCAAAGGTCATCATGAAGTAACCTCAAATCCAATGAATGGCGGCCTCCGGGTCGCCATTTTTTTTCTTATCTTTGCAGTATGAGAATTCTCCTTGCCAATGACGACGGCTACCGTGCAGGTGGCCTGCAGGCCCTCGCAGATACGATGGCCTCTTTCGGGGACATCACGGTGGTGGCCCCCAAGTTCCATCAGAGTGCTATGTCTATGTCCGTGTCCCTGGGGCGCAGGAAACTGGCGTTCAAGGATCTTCCGGAGATGGGACCGGGAAAGTGGCACTATCTTGACGCCACGCCCGCTTCGTGCGTCAAATTCGGCCTGGAATTCTTCTACGAGCACCGCAATCCGGATCTGTTCCTCAGCGGCATAAACCACGGCTCCAACGCCTCCACGGCCTCCAATTACTCGGCCACTATGGGCGCTGCGGAAGAGGCAGCTCTCAACGGCGTAAAGGCCATAGGCGTATCCCTCTGCAACTTCTCGGAGCACGCGGACTTCACAGTGGTGAAGAAGTACCTTCCGGCCATAGTTGAGTTCCTCCTCAAAAACTGGCCGGAGAACAGCTACGGGCTTTATTACAACGTGAATTTCCCTGACGTGGCGGAGCCCAAGGGCGTCCTCATCACCCGCCAGGGTCGCGGTCACTGGGAGAAGGAGTTCCAGGAATGGGACTCGGACACCCTTGACGCATACGCCTCCACTGGCTTTGGCCTGGGCTCCCATATGGTAGACGTAGAGCCGGGAGAGAGGGCATTTATGATGGTAGGTGACTTCATTGACGACGAGCCCGGCAACCTTGACGCAGACCACGTAGCCAACGAAGCCGGCTGGATCACCATCACCCCCTGCAACCTTGACCAGACAGATTATAAGGAATACAATAGATTAAAGGCATTACGCGTATGAGCATATTACCCGTGTGCGATAATTAGGCGCCTGCAGGCGCCCGGCCGGGCCGTGACTTTTGCTCGCAAAAGTTGGAAAGGCGAAAAGGCCGCGGGGGTGTATGAGGGGGCAGCGCCCCCTGTATTAATTGGCCACAGGTTTGTGAGACAATATACTCATATGGCTCTATTTATATGAAATATTACATCATAGCAGGTGAGGCTTCCGGGGATTTGCATGGGAGCAATTTGATTAAGGGCCTTCTGGCGGAGGATCCGGGGGCGGAGGTGCGCTTCTGGGGCGGGCCGCTTATGGCGGCTGCAGCTGGCTGTGAGCCTGTTGTGGACTACCGTGACGCTGCTGTGATGGGGTATCTGGAGGTATTGCTGAAGAGCTTCACCATCATGAAGAATGTGTCCTTGTGCAAGAAGGACATTGCTTCATGGAAGCCTGATGTGGTGATTCTTATAGACTATCCCGGATTCAACTTCAAGATTGCAAAGTATGCCCATGAGGCGGGTTACAAGGTATTCTGGTATATAGCACCAAAAGTGTGGGCATCTCGCGAGGGACGCATCAAGAAACTGAAGGCTTATGTGGACAAGCTATTCATAGTGTTCCCGTTTGAGAAGCCGTATTTTGATGCCCGTGGGGTTCCGTATGTGTATGCGGGAAATCCACTGGTAGATGCCGTGGACGGCAGCCCGGCGCTGTCAGAGACGCGGTCTTCGTTCCTTGAGAGGACGGGGCTTCCAGATGTGGAGTGGGTGGCGCTTCTGGCAGGTTCCAGGAATATGGAGATAGGCTCCATGATGCCCACGTTCATGGAGTTTGCAGATGCTCTTCACGCCAAGCGGCCGGAGCTTCATTTCGTAGTTGCCGCGGCGCCTTTCCGCACTATGGATGATTATGCTAAGTATCTGGGTGGCAGGGACTTCGTGCACGTGGTGTTTGGAGAAACCTATGGCGCTTTGAGGCATGCTAAAGCGGCCGTGATCAATTCCGGAACGGCGTCCTTGGAGGCTGCATTGATAGGTACGCCGCAGGTGGTGACCTACAAGGTTGCCGCCGCCAGCGCCTTCATCATGAGGCGTATAATAAAGGTGAAATACGTGTCGCTTGCCAACCTCATCATAGACCGCCTTGCCTTCAAGGAATTCCTTCAGGAGAACTTCACCGTGGAGAACGTCCTGGGCGAGGTCGAGTTGCTTCTGGACGATGAATCCTATCGTTCCAAGATGCTGGCAGACTACGCAGAGGTACGTCAGCTCCTTGGCGGCACCGGCGCCTCCCGCTCCGTTGCCCGCGCAATGATAAGCAACTTGCCCTGAGTGTCGCTCAAGGTTCCAAAGATGTGAAGCGAGCCGTCTCCGGGCTTCACGCCAAGGCGTTTTGCCAGTTCTTCTGATGTAATAGGGATGTTGCGGGCTGTTACATCTGCCTTAGGGTATCGTTTGCCCGCTTCTTTAATGGTTTTGCCTGAAAGGGGGAGTGCCTCCAGTATCTCAAAGCACTTTCCAAACGGCGCAATCTCCTCAGCTACAGGCTCCTGGCTTACATACAGATGCGTGTGTTTCCCCAGTTTGCAGAGTCCGTATTCGCACGGCAAATCAAACGCCCCAGCCTTGAGCAATGCCTTGCCCGGCTCAAATAGCCATGCTGCTTCTTGTATTGATGCAGCATGCATGTCATTCCGGACCCATTCTGCGTCATTCCGGACTTGATCCGGAATCTTTAACAGGGCGCCAGAATCATATATATACGTACTGTAATCACCCGTATAGCCTTTCTCCAGTAGCAGCAGCAACTCCTTGCACTCGCCGCCGGTGGCCACTACGTGCACTTCGCGTACGCCTGGAAGCTGTTTGCATACAAGGGTGATGTCGGCCATAGGGGAGAGTTTGAGCATGATGTTGGGGCATGCGTCATAGAGCTCCGGCAGCAGTTCAAGCACGTTTGGAGAGCAGTCTTCCAGCCGGAATACCTTGCGCCCTCCGTCCCCACGCCTTGCCGGATCCAGGAATAGCACATCCACATTGGTCATTGCCGGCTTGACCGGCAATCTTAAACCAGGCTCTATCTTACAGTTTGTAACAGTGATATTGTTAACCCCAAGCTCCTTGAAATTATGCTCCGCCGCCCTGCACAACCCTTCATCCATCTCATTGTACAGCACTTCCTCCGCCACCTTGCTGAATGCCCACGCATCCACTCCCAATCCACCAGTTAAATCAACTATCTTCAAGTCAGCAACTTGTGTAGTGCCCGGAAAACTGTGCCGCCCACGGCTCATGAGTGGGAGGGGCCCATTTATGGGAGGGACGAGGGGCGAAGCCCAGAAGGTTTTCAGGGCACTATACCAGTTGCTGATAACTGATGCTTTGTAATATGCTGTTTCTGTTGAGGAGCACTGCTCGGCGGACAGGGCTTTGGGATATTGAAGGGAGGGGATGGTGTACCATTCGGGGACTTTGTGGCGGAGTTTTGAGCGGGCTTGGAGGGTGCTCAGGGCAAGGTCCCAGTCAGGGACTTCTCCTGAAAGGGCGTTGCGTCTGAGGGCGAGGGCAGCAATGTCTTCGCCGTCATGGGCCAGTATGAAATCTTTGAATTCCATATTGCAAAAGTACTGATTATTTTTTATTTTTGTGGATACGAACAAACACTAAAACTTAATAATATGGCAGATTACAAGACTGTTGCTCAAAGCTGGCTTGACGGCAACTTTGACGCTGAGACAAAGGCCGAGGTAAAGCACCTTATGGAAACGGACCCTGTTGGCCTTGAAGATGCTTTCTACCGCAATCTGGAATTCGGTACCGGCGGCCTCCGCGGCATTATGGGTGCGGGTACCAACCGCATGAACAAGTACACCGTGGGAATGGCCACCCAGGGCCTTGCAAACTACATCAAGGCAAACGTTAAGGGTGCCGCCAGCGTGTGCATAAGCCACGACAGCCGCAACAATTCCCGCCTGTTCGCGGAAATATCGGCAGAAGTCCTGTCCAACAACGGCATCAAGGTATATCTGTTCGAGTCCCTGCGTCCCACCCCGGAACTTAGCTACTCCATCCGCCTCAAGAAGGCAACTGCCGGCATCATGGTCACCGCTAGCCACAACCCCAAGGAATATAACGGTTACAAAGTATTCTGGGAGGACGGCGGCCAGATTACCGCTCCCGTAGACAAGGATATCGTCAATGAGGTCGGCAAGATTGCAGACCCTGCCGATGTCCGCTTCGCTCCGGTACCCGGAGAGCCCAAGGCCCCCATCGAGATCATGGGCTCAGAGGTTGACGAGTGCTACCTCAGGGACCAGCTTTCCCTCATGCTCTCCCCGGAAGCTGTCAAGAAGCACGCAGACCTCAAGATAGTCTATACGCCCCTCCACGGCTGCGGCGTACGCCTTATGCCCGAAGCCCTGAAGCGCATCGGCTTCACCAATATTATCCATGTCCCGGAGCAGGAAGTTCCGGACGGCAATTTCCCCACCGTGGCATCGCCCAATCCGGAGGAGCCTGCCGCCATGGCCATGGCCCTTGCCAAGGCCGATGAAACAGGCGCAGACCTGGTTCTGGCTACGGATCCTGACGCAGACCGCCTTGGAATTGCGGTTCGTAATGACCAGGGCAAGATGGTTCAGCTTACCGGAAACCAGACCTGGAGCTTCCTTACCTACTATATCCTCACCCGCTGGAAAGAGCTGGGCAAACTGAACGGCAAGCAGTACTGCGTAAAGACCATCGTCACATCTGAACTCATCGCTGCAATCTGCAAGGACTTCGGCGTAAAGTGCTACAATGTGCTCACCGGCTTCAAATACATTGCAGAGATTCAGAAGCAGCAGGAAGGAAAGGCGTCGTTCATCTGCGGCGGTGAGGAAAGCTACGGTTTCAACCTGGGAGATTTCGTACGTGACAAGTGTGCCCAGGTGGCAGGCTGCGCTGTTGCAGAATGCGCCGCGTGGGCTGCAGAGCAGGGTCTCACGCTGTGGCAGCTCCTCCAGAAGGTCTACCAGAAGTACGGCCTGTACGTGGAGAAGATGGTCTACATAGTCCGTAAGGGCAAATCCGGTGCTGAGGAGATTCAGAAGATCATGGCGGATTACCGTGCATGCCCTCCCAAGGTTATCGCCGGCAGCCCTCTTGCCAAAGTCATCGACTACAACAAGCCTGAAGAGACCGGCCTTCCCAAGAGCAACGTCCTCCAGTTCTTCAACGAGGCAGGGGACGTAGTTTCCGTTCGTCCTTCCGGCACGGAGCCCAAGATCAAGTTCTACTTTGGTGCCACCGGCTCCACTGCCCCGGACAAGATTGAACAGCTCAAAGCCCAGTTCATCAGCTAGAACTAAGCTTAAATACTCAAGGGATTTCTTGCTTCTTTGCATGAAATCCCTTATTTTTGTGTTATCCTCCAAACAATTGATGGATAAGAAGTTGACAATACTGCTGCTGGCTGCGTGCCTTTTGGGTGCGTCCTGTTGCTCCGTGCGGGAAAAACGAGTGTTTCCGCTGGAGGAAATGGCGGAAGGTGACCTGGCCTTCAGGTGTGGCAGGGGAGTCTTCAGCAGGGCGGTCACCGCGGCGGAAGAGGAAGGCTTTTACAGCCACGTGGGAGTTGTGGTGAAGGACGATGGAAAATGGAAGGTGGTGCATGCCGTTCCCGGTGAGCGTGAGTCAAAGACGGATTTTGACAGGGTGAAGATGGAGGACCTGGAGGTGTTTTATTCCCGGGAACGTGCGTTAAGGGGATGTCTGGTGCATACTGGGCTAACAGACAGCGTACTGGTAGCCGGCCTGTGCCGGAGTGCCGTTGAAATGGCAAGGGACAGTGTCCGTTTTGACAACGATTACAACCTGGAAGACGCCTCCGAACTCTATTGTACGGAGTTTGTCTGGCGGCTTTACCGGGACTGCGGAATTGATATCTCGGAAGGCAGGCGCAAGTTTGTACGCGCCTTTCACATCAATGGAGACGTGCTGCTTCCGGAACACCTGCTTGCGTACGCTTATAACGATGTTTATTATTCATTATAACCTTTAATAATTACGCTTATGAAAAAGATTGTCCTGATTCTCGCCGCTGCCGTGAGCGCCCTTCTCTTCGTTGCCTGCTCCGGTTCTTCCAATGGCCCTGAGGCTGCTGCCAAGAAAGCCATCACAGCCCTCCAGAAAGGCGACTTCTCCGCCTATGCCGCTACATTCAACATGTCCGAGGATGACCAGAAGCAGCTTGCTGCCTTTGCAGAGGAAAAACTCAAAGAGGCCTACGCAGAAAACGGCGGTATCAAGAGCTTCAATATCACCGATTCCTCCATCGACGGTGACAACGCCACCGTCACCGCCCACCTGGTCTTCAAAAACGGCTCCGAAGAAGACCAGAAACTCTACTTCACCAAAGTAGACGACGAGTGGAAGCAGGAAATGAAGAAATAATTCTTCGCTATAAAGTATCGGGATTTCTTGCATCTTTGCAGGAAATCCCGTATTTTTGCAGTCCTTTTTTTGCTGGGGTATTAGCTCAGTTGGCTAGAGCGATAGGTTCGCAATCTATAGGTCAGGGGTTCGACTCCCCTATACTCCACAAAAACAGCAGGAAAACTCCTGCTGTTTTTGCGTAGTATCAGCACCTTCTGTGCTTTTATTCATTGAAGGGGCTTCGCCCCCTCAAACTCCCCCTTGTCGGCCTGCGGCCTCCGAAACTCTGCACCATTGTTTGAGTGGGCATTCCTGGCATTTAGGGGAGCGGGCGGTGCAGGTGTAGCGGCCGTGGAGGATGAGCCAGTGGTGGGATATGGCGCGTTTTTCCAGGGGGATGTGGCGTTCAAGGTCACGTTCTACGTCTAGTGGAGTTTTGCCGTCGGAGAGGCCAAGGCGGTGGGCTACGCGGAACACGTGGGTGTCTACGGCTATGACCGGCTTGTCATAAACTATTGAGGCAATGACGTTCGCCGTTTTGCGGCCAACTCCGGGAAGGCTCATAAGGGCGTCTATGTCAGAGGGCACTTCGCCGCCGAAATCGGCAATGAGTTTCTGGGCCATTCCAATAAGGTGGGTAGCCTTGGAGTTGGGGTAGGAGACGCTTTTTACGTAGGGGAACACATCGTCAAAGGAGGCCGATGCAAGGGACTCCGGAGTGGGGAAACGGTCGAACAGGGGAGGGGTGACCATGTTTACCCGCTTGTCCGTGCACTGTGCGCTCAGAATCACGGCCACAAGCAGCTGGAAGGGGTTTTTGAAGTGGAGTTCCGACTCCGCTACCGGGCGGTTCTCCGTGAACCACTCAACGATGGCGTTATATCTTTCTTTCCTGTTCATATCAGAGATTCCCGGGACAAGCCCGAGAATGACGATTAAAGGACTACGTCTATTCCTTCGTCGATGACTTCGGTGCAGGATTCGCCTTCGCAGGAGAAGACACGGCCGGGGTATTTTTCGAAGATGGTGCGGTTGTGGGTTACCATGACTATGGCGGTGCCTTCCTTGTTGAGGGACTGGAGGAGCTGGAGGATCTCGTCGGCGGTTTCGCCGTCAAGGTTGCCGGTGGGCTCATCGGCAAGGATAACTGAGGGCTTGTTCAGGAGGGCGCGGGCTATGGCTATGCGCTGCTGCTCGCCGCCGGAAAGTTGGTGGGGGTGCTTGTGGGCCTTGGTTTCCATGCCTACGGACTCAAGGACGTCCAGTATCCTCTTGTCCATGGCGCCGCGGTCTTTCCAGCCGGTGGAGCGGAGGACGAATTCAAGGTTCTCCTCTACGGTTCTGTCCTGCAGGAGCTGGAAGTCCTGGAAGATGACGCCCATGCTGCGCCTGAGGTAGGGGATGTCCCGGGACTTGATGCCTTTGAGGTTGTAGCCGCAGGCAGTTCCTTCTCCTTTCTGAAGCTTGTTTTCCGCCGTTATAGTACGGATAATGGAGGTCTTTCCGGAACCCACCTTGCCTACTATGTAGACAAAATCTCCGGGCATTATGTCCATGTTGAGGCCGTAGATTACGGGGCTTTCGCCGTTGAGGATATCGGCGTCTTTGAAGTGTATCAGGCTTTCCGTCATATTTTCCATAATTAGTGCAAATATAATCAGAATTTTTTGTATATTTGTAAATTCAGGGAAAATAGGATGCCCTCCCCTTTGGGGAGGGACCCCCCGCAAAAAAGATGCTTATGAAAAGATTCATCATAGCGGCCGCTGCCGCACTTATCGCCCTTTCAGCAGGTGCGCAGGACCTTTCCAAGGCCAAGGAACTCTACCAGGCCGGGATGTACAGCGAGGCATTGGCTTCTCTGGACGGCGTTTCCGGTGAAATGGCGGAGGGATATCGTACCCTCTGCGCCCTTTCAATGGGGTCGGACGGCGCATATACCATGGCCGGCAGGTTCGTCAACCGTTATCCTGAATGCATCCTTACTCCGCAGGTCCGTTTCCTATGGGGTATAGACCTGTTCGACAAGGAGAGATTCGAGGAAGCGCTGGTCCAGCTCAACTCAATTACCGCCAAGGATATCTACACAAGCATGGTCCCTGAGTACACGTACAAGCTTGGATACAGCGCCTATGGCGTAGGCGAGTGGGAGAGGGCAAAGAGCATTCTCAAGCGCATGCGCTCCATCCCGGAAAGCGATTACACTGCTCCCGCATATTATGCCATCGGCTATATAAACTATGCCCAGGGCAACTTCCGGGAGGCATCTGACTGGTTCCTGCTGGCCGCCAAGGACTACCGCTTCCGCGACCTTGCAAACTACTACATCCTGGAATGCCGTTTCAACGAGAAGGATTACCGCTATGTGGTCCAGTTTGGTGAAGACCTCTTCGATAAAGTCCCCGCAGACCGCCAGCCCCACATGGCAAGGATAATGAGCGAGTCCTATCTTGTCCTTGGAGACGCGGAGAAAGCCCGCACATATTACACGGAGAATCTCCGCAGCAAGGCCGCCCGCACCAGGGCAGACTATTTCTACGCTGGCGAGGTCCTGTATATGGTAGAAGACTGGCAGGGCTCCGTAGACAATTTCATGCAGATGGGCGAAAGGCGTGATTCCATAGGCCAGATCGCCTCCTATCAGCTTGGATACGCCAATATCAAAACCCGCAACAAGGTTGCTGCAATGCAGGCCTTCAAGGAAGCCGCAGACCTTGATTACTCAAAGGAAATAAAGGAAGACGCTTTCTACAACTACGCCAAACTGGCATTCGACCTTGGCGGAGACACCGCTCCCTTCCTCACTTACATAAACCGCTACGGCACAAGCGCCAAAGGAGACCAGATCTATTCATATATGGCAATGGCCGCCCTCCGCAACCATGATTACGAGGGTGCTGTGGAAGCCTATGACCACATAGAGAACCTGGAGCCCCGCATGCAGTACAACTACATGAAGGCATATTTCCTCAGGGCCATGGAACTTATGGAAAGCGGCTCCTGGAGGGCTGCGGTGCCTCATCTCAAGGCTGCCGCATATTATAGCCACCGTCGTGACGGCTTCAACCAGCTTGCACGTTATTATCTTGCAGAGGCATATTACCGCGACGGCAAGTACGAAGACGCCCGCGCCATCCTCAAGGATCTTTACAACCTCTCCGCCCTTTCCAGGCGTACGGAGGGAGACCTCATCTCATATCAGCTTGCCTATACGTATTTCAAGGAAGGTGACTATGAGAATGCAATCAAGTGGTTCGACAACTACATCGCCCTGGACAAAGTTACCATGGGAGCAGATGCGGAAACCAGGATAGGTGACTGCTACTTCTTCAGCGGTGATTATGAGATTGCAGTCCTGGCGTATGAGCGCCAGATGGCCAATTATCCCAATCCGGACAACCTATATCCGGCGTTCCGCGCAGGCCTTGCCGCCGGTCTTCAGGGGGACGATTCCAGAAAGATTGAGTTCCTGGAGAACGCCAAGACCGCCAGCCCGTCGGCACCGTATTACGGAGAGTCAATGCTCGAGCTGGGCCGTGCATATATGGCCGTCAATGACAACGAAGACGCTGAAAGGACCTTCAGGACCCTCAGGAAAAACACTTCAGATCCCACTTTGGATGCCAGGGCTCTCTTGGAACTGGGTACCATTGCCAGGGCTCAGGGTTCAACGGAAGATGCCCTGGACTGCTACAAGAGGGTAGTGGAACTCAGGGGCACATATACGGAAGACGCCCTCCTGGCCATCGAATCCATATACAGGACCAGAGAGGACCCTGAGGCCTATATCGCATATGTCAACTCCCTCGGCAGCCTTGCTAACCGCACGGAGGCCCAGAAGGAAGAAGTATATTTCTCCTCCGCGGAGCAGATTTATCTGTCCGGTGAGTGGCAGAAGGCAATCAACACCCTTGGAGCATACCTGGAGGCATATCCAGGCACTCCCAACTTTGCCAAGGCGCATTTCTACATTGCAGACAGTTACCGCAATCTCGGCAACAACCAGTCCGCCTCCGATGAGTATCAGATTGCTCTGGAAGGCGGTCTCTCCGGTGCAATGGAAGAAACCGCAACACTCAATTACGCCCGCGTAGACTACGCCCTTGGAAACTATGCCAAGGCGTTCACTTCATACAAGAAACTGGCTGGAATCGCCCGTATGGAAGACAATGTGGAGGCAGCGAATATCGGCCTTATGCGCAGCTCTTTCCGTGCACGTCAGTGGGAAGATGCCATTACTTACTCGGATGTGATGCTCAAGAAATCCGGCCTTCCGGAAGACCTTTCACGCGAAGCGCAGTACGTTCGCGCAAAGTCTCTCCTGAGCACTTCCAGGCGTACGGAAGCGATTGCCATGCTTCAGGTTCTTGCCCAGAAGCCTTCTACTGCTGAAGGCGCTGAGGCTGCATATCTCATTATACAGGACCAGTATGACCGCGCAGAATTCGACGGCATCCAGGATAAGGTCTATGCCTTCGCTTCAAGCGCAGGAGACCAGAATTACTGGCTTGCAAAGGCCTTCATCGTCCTTGGAGACACATTCGCGGAGCAGGGCAATACCGCCCAGGCCCGTGCCACCTTCGACAGCATCCGTAACGGCTATGAGCCTTCAGGTGCAGCAGACGATGTCCTTGACCAGGTAGAGCAGCGCATGCGTAAACTCTAGAGAAATGAAGAAAACATTATATACCCTGGCGCTCCTTGCGCTGAGCCTCGGAGCAGCCGCCCAGAACCTGAATCCAACGGTTGAGGTCACAAATACCTACAAGAGGGAAGCCTCCGGAATTGAAAAGCCGGACCAGCTTCTCCCTCTGCCGGATTCCGTGTCCCGTTTCAACTACGACTTCGACTATACGGTCCGCAATACTCCTTACCGCGGTTCCTATGAGTTCAAGCCTTACAACGTTCAGCTCAGGCCCAATGTGCGTCCTGATACCCAGAATGCGCTGTATGCCAAGTTAGGGGCCGGTTACGGCTTCCATCCGGAGGCCCTGGTAGTATGGACTCCATATGCCGGCAGGGCGCTTCAGGTAAACGTTTACGGCAGTTACAACGCTTATATTGGTACCTATCGCGATATCCAGTTCGATGCCACTGAGAACATGTTCATGGACAGCGGCGCCAAGACCGGCGGCTGGAGAGACAGAGTGGCCACGGCCGGCGCAGACATGCGTCTGGACTGGGACGGTGGAGCCATGAGGGCAGACGTCAGGTACACCGGTACTGCCGGGGCGGATGCGTGGGCCGTGGTGAACAACCATGGTTTCAGTGCCGATGCCGGCGTCTCCGGATCCTTCGGCAGGTCTTTCCGTTATTTCTTGTCGGAGCATTACAACTATACTGGAAACACAGGGTTGAATGAAAACCACAGCATTACGAACCTCCGTATTGGTTTCCCCATTCGCTCAAGCTTCCTCAGCCTGGCCCTCAATGCCCAGGTCCTTAACCACGACGGCGCGGTGACCGGTACTGCCGGCAACTTCGCCATCACCCCCTCGTACGGCCTTTCAATCGGCAACCTTATCCTCAACGCCGGCGTCAAGGTAGGGTTCATCCTCAGGGACGATGACACCTTCTGCCCCACAAAGGCAGGTGTTATTTTCCCGGACGTACGGGCTACTTACAGACTCATCGAAGATGCTCTGGTGTTACAGGCTTCCGTTACCGGCGGCAACACCATCAATGCATATGAAACCCTCCTTTCCAAGAATCATTTCCTTGGCAGCTTTGCATTTGCACCGGACATTTCCACGGAGCGCATCAACGTAATGCTGGGCTTCCGCGGCCATCTTCGTGAAAGGCTTCATTACAACGTCAAGGGCGGTTTCAAGAGCCTGAACAACATGGCTTCCTGGGGCTTCAGCACGGCCGGTGCCGGTTATACCCCTCTGGTGGGCTACATGAGCCCCCTAAATACATTCTATGTGGGTACGGAAATAGGCTGGAAGAGCGATCACATGGATATAGACGCAAATCTGCAATATCAGTATAGTATACTTTCCAAGACGGGTCTCAAGACCAACCTGTTCGGTCCTCCGGCATTTGCCGCATCCCTCAGGGCAGCTTACAGACTGGCAGGGCGCTTTGTCCCGGCCGTCACCCTGGATTCCAGGACGGACTGCCCCGGAGTAGATGCCACTCTTCCCGGATATGCAGACCTCGGCTTTGAGTGCAGTTTTGTGGTGAACCGTTTCTGGAACGCCTGGTTCAAGGTAGGAAATCTCCTGAACCAGAGTGTCCAGAGAGTTCCGTTCCATGCAGAGAAAGGAATCTATTTCACAGTAGGAGCAAGTTTGAATTTTTAATACATATTTTTAGATAGAAATGATCGAGAACGAAGAGATGAAACAGGCCGAACAGGAGTATTCGGCCAGCAGTATCCAGGTACTTGAAGGTTTGGAGGCGGTGCGCAAGCGTCCGTCCATGTACATCGGAGACATTGGAGAAAGAGGTCTGCACCACCTTGTGTATGAGGTAGTGGACAACTGTATAGACGAGGCCATGGCCGGTTATTGCACCGACGTGGACGTCAAGATATTGGAAGACAATTCCATCCGCGTTCAGGACAACGGCCGCGGTATCCCTACGGGCATGCATGAGAAGGAGCATCGCAGCGCCCTGGAGGTGGTTCTTACCGTCCTCCACGCCGGTGGTAAGTTCGACAAGAACAGCTACAAGGTTTCCGGTGGTCTGCACGGCGTGGGCGTATCCTGCGTGAATGCCCTCAGTGATCTCCTCATCGCAGAAATCCACCGTGAGGGCAAGATCTGGGTCCAGAAGTATTCCAAGGGTAAGCCCATCACGGAAGTCCAGGTAGTAGGGGAAACGGAGGACCACGGTTCCATCATCACCTTCCATCCGGACGCCACCATCTTTACCCAGACCATCGTCTATAAGTACGATACCCTGGCCGCACGTCTCCGTGAACTTGCATACCTCAATAAGGGTATCCGCATCACCCTCACTGACCTCAGGGAAAAGGTTGACGAGTTCGTTACCGCAGAGGACGGCGAGCGCAAGGCCACCGGTAATCTGGTATACCGCTCCGAGACCTTCTACAGTGAGCAGGGCCTCCGTGAGTTCATCGACTATCTGGATGCAGGCGCTCCCAAGCTCATTCCGGAGCCTATAACCGTAACTTCGGACAAGGTTATCCCCATCGACATAGCCCTCCAGTACAATACCGGCTTCTCCGAGAGGATCTATTCCTATGTGAACAACATCCACACTATCGAGGGCGGTACCCACCTCCAGGGCTTCAAGATGGGCCTTTCCCGTTCCCTCAAAAACTACGCTGAGAAGAACAACCTCCTTGCAAAGTTCAAGGGTGACCTTAGCCCGGAAGACTTCCGCGAAGGCCTCACCGCCGTCATTTCCGTGAAGGTGGCAGAGCCCCAGTTCGAAGGCCAGACCAAGACCAAGCTGGGTAATCCGGAGGCAACGTCGGCAGTGTCCCAGGCCACGGCGGCAGCCATCGACCAGTATCTTGAGGAACATCCCAAGGAGGCTAAGACCATTGTGGAGAAGATAGTCCTTGCCGCAACTGCACGCGCGGCCGCCCGCAAGGCCCGCGAAATGGTTCAGCGCAAGACCCCCATGGGAGGTGCAGGCATGCCCGGTAAGCTTGCAGACTGCAGTGACCACGATCCTGAGAAATGCGAACTCTTCCTGGTTGAGGGAGACTCCGCAGGCGGTACCGCCAAGCAGGGCCGTGACCGCAGAACGCAGGCAATCCTCCCGCTCCGCGGTAAAATCCTGAACGTGGAGAAAGCCGCCCAGGACCGCGCATTCGAGAGCCAGGAAGTTCGCAACATCTACACCGCACTTGGCGTTACAGTGGCCCAGGAAGACGAAACCGGTGAAAAACACATGGACTTGAGCAAGCTCCGTTACCACAAGGTAATCATCATGACGGATGCCGATGTGGACGGTTCCCACATCGCCTGCCTCATCCTCACCTTCTTCTTCCGCTACATGTTCGACCTCATCAAGAACGGCTACGTCTATCTGGCAACTCCGCCGCTCTATCTGGTCAAGAAGGGCAAGGAAGAGCGCTACTGCTGGACTGACGCCCAGCGTGAGGCCGCTACGGCAGAGCTCGGCCGCGGATCTGACAAGGGTGTAACCGTACAGCGTTACAAAGGTCTCGGTGAAATGAGTGACACCCAGCTCTGGGAAACCACCATGGATCCCAACCGCCGCGTGCTCCGTCAGATTACCATAGAGAATGCAGCGGATGCTGAGCGCACCTTCTCCATGCTCATGGGAGACGATGTCCCGCCTCGCCGCGCCTTCATCGAAGAAAACGCCCACTATGCAAATATCGACGCCTGATATACCAAGGAGATATATAGCTCTTGCAGTTGTCTTCGTGGTCCTGGTACTTTTCATGCCAAGGACTGCGAAGTTCAATTACGACTACAAGAAAGGATCGCCCTGGCCTTACGAAACCCTCATATCGCAGTTCGATTTCCCTATCCTCAAGACAGAGGACCAGATCAGGGAGGAGAGGGGACAGTCCGGTCCGGTGGTGATTCCATATTACAAGTACTCTGAAGAGATTGTATCCCAGGCCGTTAAGAATGTCCAGAGCCTTGACCTGGGCGTGTACAAGACTATACGCCCGGCCGTTGTGACGCGTCTTGAAGACATCTATTCCAAGGGCGTCATTTCCGATGCCAAAGTCAAGATAGAGCGCTCGTCGGCCCGCGTGTCGGACAATCTGGTGTACGTTCAGAAGAACAAGCGTGCCACGCAGACTGCCCGCTCGGAGGTCTATACGGTCTCTGAGGCTAAGGATCAGCTTGTAGCCCTTCTGGCCAAGACATACCCGTCCGTGAATCTGGACTCACTGTTCCGCAGGGGCGGAGTATACAGCGTGATCGTCCCCAACCTGGTGTACGACAAAACCATGACGGAGCTCACCCACGCGGAGAGCGACGACTACGTTTCTCCCACGCTGGGCTATGTCAAGGCCGACGAAAAGATAGTTTCAAAGGGAGAGATAGTCACCGCCGAGATTGCTCAGATCCTGGACAGTTACAAGCAGGAATATAACAAGGTTTATGGCTATGACGGTCCCAGGATACTCCTGATACTGGGGAACATACTGCTGGCCCTCACTCTCTGCGCCATACTGTTCCTGTGCATCCGTTTCTCAAATCCCAAGGTTTATGCAGACTGGAAACGCTACATCTACCTCCTGAGCGTATTCCTGCTGTCGGCCCTCCTCACATTCATGATGCTGAGGGTGGCCCCTTCATTCATGTACATGGTGCCGTATCCGGTCTTTGCCCTTTATCTGCTGGCTTTCTTCCGCAAGAGGGTAGTGTTTCCGGTGTACGTGACCATCCTTCTTCCGCTGCTTATCTTCGGCGGCGGCGGAATGGAGCTTTTCCTTATGTTCCTTGCAGCAGGCGGAGTTACACTCCAGACATTCGGTTTTCTGGGTAAAGGCTGGCGCCAGTTCCTTAACGCTCTCATAATCTTTGGAGTAGAGATCATAGTATTCTTTGGCTTCAGGCTCATAGATGTGGGCAGCAATTCTGGCTGGTGGCTGGATGTGATCCAGATATTCGTAGGCTCTATGCTCACGGTGGCCCTGTATCCGCTGATATTCCTCTTCGAGAAGATATTCAACCTGGTATCCTCCACCCGTCTTGCAGAACTTGCCGATACCAACAACTCCCTCCTTCAGGAGCTGTCGGCCAAGGCCCCCGGAACCTTCCAGCACTGCCTCCAGGTAATGAATATGGTGGACCACGTGGGAAGGGCTGTAGACGCCAACGTGCCGCTGCTGAGAGCAGCCGCCCTTTACCACGACATAGGCAAGATGAACAATCCGCTATGTTTTGTGGAGAACGAGTCTTCCAACCCAGGGGCAGTGAAGTACCATGACTCAAAAACCCCCATGGAGAGCGCCCAGGACATTATCCGCCACGTGGATGACGGCCTTGAAATAGCAAAGGAGCACCGCCTTCCCGAGGAACTCAGGTCCTTCATCCGCACCCATCACGGAACATCGGCCACGATGTATTTCCTGAACAAGTATCTGAATGACGGGGGAGACCCGGAGGATACATCGGCATTCTACTATCATGGTGCCAAGCCTCAGAGCAAGGAGCAGGTCATCCTCATGATATGCGATTCCATCGAGGCGGCATCCAGAACCCTCAAGGAGTATACTCCCGAGGCATGCGACCGCTTTGTGGAAGGAATTGTCGCTGCAAAGGAAAAGGCAGGCCAGCTGGAGGAAGCGGACATTACCATCCACGACCTCAATCATGTTAAATCCCTCCTTAAGACCTACCTGCAGCAGTTATATCACGGAAGGGTTGTTTATCCCAAAAGAAAGAAGTAACTTTGCCGTCCTTTTGAAATAAACCATACAATATTATATGAAAGTAACGAACAAACAGCCTGATGCACTCAATTATCAGGTTACAGTAGAGATTGCAGCAGCAGATTATGCAGAGCCGCTGAAAAAGCGCCTCAACGAGTACAAGCGCAAGGCGGACATCAAGGGATTCCGCAGGGGAATGGCTCCCATTGGCATGATCAAGCGTTTCTATGGAGAGCAGGCCCTTTACGAGAGCGTAAACGCCATCCTTTCGGAGCAGCTTGACAAGTTCATCGACGACAACAAGATCCGCGTAGTTGGCGAGCCCCTTCCTTCAGAGGACCAGCCCCAGCTTTCATGGACCGAAGGATCGGACTTCACCTTCAAGTTCGACATCGCCCAGACCCCGGAACTCAATTTCACCGTTAACAAGGACGATAAGATAGTCTACTACGACATCAACGTCACCGAGGCCCAGAAGAAGGCCACCCGCGAGCAGATGCTCCAGCAGTACGGCACTCTCCAGGAAGGCAAGAAAGCCGGTGAGGAGGACTATATAGTTGCCGATATCGCCAATGAAGGCCACAAGGCAGAGGGCGTATACGTTTCCATCAAGCAGGTCGCTGAAGAGGCCCGCGGAGCTTTCATCGGCAAGAAGGCAGGGGAGAAGTTCACCATCGACGTAAACGCCGCTTTCCCCAACGAGACAGACCGCGCAGCCATGCTCAAGGTAGACAAGGCAAAGCTTGCGGAACTTGATCCCATGTTCGAGTTCACCGTGGTCAACGTGAAGACCTTCGTAGCCGCAGAGGCCAACCAGGAAACCTGGGACAAGATGTTCGGCGAGGGCAAGGTCACCACTGAGGAGCAGTTCGAGGAAAAGGTTGTGGAGCGCATCAAGGCCGGTCACGAGCAGGATGCAAACTACCGCTTCGGTGCCGATGTACGCAAGTACTTCCTTGACAAGGCCGCTATAGAACTCCCTGAGGCTTTCCTCAAGCGCTGGCTCATCTACGTCAACGAGGGCAAGTTCACCGCAGAGCAGGTAGAGAAGGAATTCCCCGGCTTCCTGGAGGACTTCAAGTGGCAGATGGTACGCGGCTACATCATGAAGATGTTCGACCTCAAGGTCAGCCGTGAAGACATCCTCAATGCCGCCCGCAGTTTCGTCACTTACCAGTATGCTATGTACGGAATGGCCGGTATGCCTCAGAATCTCATAGATTCCGCTGCAGAGAACATGCTTCAGGACAAGAACCAGTACAACCGTCTGGAAGAGCAGTGCGAGGACAACATCGCAATTGCCCGCGTCCGTGAAGAGGTCACTCTCCAGAACAAGAAGATTTCTCTTGACAAATTCAAGGAACTCAAATAGTTCCGTCATTCCGGGCTTGACCCGGAATCTTTAGCAATTATGAAAGACTTTGATAAGTTTGCAGTGAAGGGAAGGGGCATCAGTTCGATGACCCTTTCTCGTTATACTTCCATCTACGACGGCTACATCAATCCCACTATCACTGAGGAGCGCAAGCTCAACGTGGCCCAGATGGATGTGTTTTCCCGCCTCATGATGGATCGCATAATATTTTTAGGCGTTCCCATCGACGACGACGTGGCCAACATCATCCAGGCCCAGCTACTTTTCCTTGCCGCCCAGGATCCGGGTGCAGACATCACGATGTATCTGAATACACCTGGTGGCCAGGTTACTTCCGGCCTTGCCATCTACGACACCATGCAGCTTGTGCAGCCTGAGGTTGCAACGGTTTGTACGGGAATGGCCGCAAGCATGGGCGCAGTGCTTCTGTGCGCAGGCGAAAAGGGCAAACGTTCCGCCCTTCCTCACTCCAGGGTGCTTATCCATCAGCCCCTTGGCGGTGCACAGGGCCAGGCCACGGAGATTCTCATCGCCGCCAAGGAGATTGAGAAAACCCGTACGGAGCTCTTCAATATCATAGCCACCCACACCGGCCAGCCCTTCGAGAAGGTCGCCGCCGACGGTGAGCGTGACTATTGGATGAACGCGGGAGAAGCCCTTGCCTACGGCATGGTAGATGAAATTCTCAAAAAGCGCGAACGCTGATGCCCGTAAAGAAAGACAAAGGCGGCAACGTCAAGAACCGCTGCATGTTCTGCGGCAGGAGTGATAGTGAGGTCCCGTTCCTTATGCAGGGCCTTCATGGTCATATCTGCCCGGACTGCGCGCGTCTTGCGGCACAGTATGCTGACGAAGTTGAAGGAGTAGGGAAGCCTGCCGGCAAGAAGGCTCCCGTAATGGGCCCGGCCCCCAAGCCCGCGGAAATAAAGGCCTATCTGGACCAGTACGTAATTGGCCAGGACAGGGCCAAGAAAGTGCTTGCAGTGGCTGTTTACAATCATTATAAGAGAATAAGCCACAACCTGGACCAGAAGCTGGACGACGGAGTGGAGCTGGAGAAGAGCAACATCCTTCTGGTTGGTCCCACCGGAACCGGTAAAACCCTCCTTGCCCGCACCATCGCCAAGATGCTGGACGTTCCCTTCACAATTGTGGACGCCACTGTCCTCACTGAGGCCGGCTACGTTGGAGAGGACGTGGAGAGTATCCTTACCAGACTCCTTCAGGAGGCCGATTTCGACCTTGCCCGCGCCGAGAGGGGAATCGTCTTCATTGACGAGATTGACAAGATTGCCCGCAAGAGCGACAACCCGTCCATTACCCGTGACGTTTCCGGCGAAGGCGTGCAGCAGGCAATGCTCAAACTGCTGGAAGGAAGCATAGTGAACGTTCCTCCCAAGGGCGGCCGCAAGCACCCGGAACAGGAGTTCGTGCACGTGAACACCCAAAACATCCTTTTCATCTGCGGAGGTGCCTTCGAGGGCATCCAGAGGCACATCGCCCTCAGGAAAAACACCCGCATCATAGGCTTTAACGCAGAGGAAAAGCAGCGCATCAGTGCCGATAATCTTCTGGAGTATGTAGACGCCATGGACCTCCGCGCCTATGGCCTGATTCCGGAAATCGTTGGCCGTCTCCCGGTCATCACATATCTGGACCAGCTGGACCGCGATTCCTTGAAGCGCATCCTCACTGAGCCCAAGAACGCCATTCTCCGCCAGTACACCAAGCTCTTTGAGATTGATGGCATCAAGCTGGAGATAGATCCTGAAGTACTTGATCTCATTGTGGATACTTCCATAGAGAACAAGCTCGGCGCCCGCGGCCTCCGCAGCATCTGCGAGAAACTGATGTCCGACGCCATGTTCGATGCACCTGGTTCAAAGAAGAAGACGTTCCACTTGACATTGGAGTACGCGAAGGCAAGGCTATAGTGATAAAAAGATTTTGCAAATAAAAACTTTTTATCTATCTTTGCATCCCCAATCAATGAGGGCTTAGCTCAGTTGGTTTAGAGCGCTTGCTTGACAGGCAAGAGGTCGGCAGTTCAAATCTGCCAGTCCTCACAAAAAGACCGGACACCGTCCGGTCTTTTTTATGAGGACATTTTCACTTTCAGTGTTTATTAATTGAAGGGGCTGCGCCCCCTCAAACACCCCCTAGTCGGCCTTTGGCCTCCGAATGGCTATAGTTTTCTTAATTAGTATTGCATACAATAATTATTTGAATTATATTTGTATCCCGGTTGAATCTAATCGGGATTTTTTATGTCCACAGCTATTCGCAGCGCGAGCCTTCGTTATGTTGGCTCGCAGCAAGATGCAAGCATATACCAGCTGAGCGCTCCGCAGCTGAGCAATAAATACTTCATTATCAGTGGAGAAGGGACCCGCCGCCTAATGGCCTTCCCTGAGGTCATCGGCTTCGATTCCTACCTCGCAATGCTCCCTGAAACCATCGCCGCCCTCCGTTACCTTTTCCCTTCTGGTTCGGAGGGCGACGTGGATATACTCACCATCCTCCGCGGCGGCCTCAATTATCCCATAGAGGAAGCCTGCCACCGCGATGGAATCAGAGTGAGGGACATGCATTTCATCTCCTGCGAGAGAAGGATTGAAGAACATATCATCACCGGCCTTGACATCAAGTACGAAAAACTCCGCATCACTAAGGACCGTACCCTTGTCATAGGAGATATCATTGCCACCGGAGACACCCTCAGGATGTGCCTGGACCAGGTTGTGGACCGTTTTCGCAGAAAGGGCGGAAGTATAAAGAAGATCATATTCTTCACCATAGGCGGTACGCGCGCGATTCCTTTAATGGAAAGGATGGCGGAGCAGATAAGCGCCTGGTTCCCTGAATTCGAGGGCTTCCAGTGCTTCTTCTACGAGGGCATCTTCTCCGTGTACAAAGATAAAGGCGTGAGCGGCATCAACGTCCCGGACATAGACTTTGGCTGGAACGACGGCATCGTCTCCCCGGAATTCCGCCGCTACGTCATTGATAGGCCCGATTCCCTCTTCGAAAAGTGCATCATATACGATGGCGGCGCCCGCAGGTACGAGATCCCCGTCCATTTTGAGGAAGTGTTCGAATACTGGAACGGCATCCTTGAAAGGGCCGATGTAATCGATATGAAAGCCCTAGTGGCAGAGAAACTTGGCTACGAAGGCCCTCTGGACTACGAAACCTGGCTGCAGGTTACCGGCCTTGCCGATCTGCCTCAGGAAGGCCTCCCGCAGCTGTGGGAGAAGGAACAGGAGCTTTGCCGCAAGGCAGCTGAGCTGTCTCTACGTGCCATAGCAGAACGCAGAATATCTGAATTAACTAAAATATCCCCGAATTATGAGTAAAAACAAAGGCATTGACGCAGATTACACGTCAAAGGCGGTTGACCGCGCAGGGCGCAAGAGCAACCTGAGTATGTTCATGGTGATGCTTGGCTTCACCTTCTTCAGTGCCAGCATGTGGGTTGGACAGCAGCTCGCAGCAGGTCTCAATTTCAGCGGCTTTGTTTGGGCGCTGCTCCTTGGCGGCCTCATCCTGGCGGCTTACACCGGTGCTCTTGGCTGGATTGGCGCTGAAAGCGGCCTCTCGCTTGACATGCTGGCCCACAGGAGCTTTGGCAAGAAAGGCAGCTGGCTTCCCAGCGCAATGATCAGCTTCACCCAGATTGGCTGGTTCGGCGTGGGTCTGGCCATGTTTGCAATCCCTGTGGCAAAGGAACTCCTTGGTCTGGATGTTACTCCTGACCACATGCCCTGGCAGGGTTATCTGCTTGTTGCCATTGCCGGTATCCTCATGACCGGAAGTGCCTATTATGGCATTAAGAGCCTTACAATTATCAGCTACATAGCCGTTCCGGCAGTGGCCATTCTGGGTACCGTGGCAATGGTTATGGCAGTGAACAAGGGAGACCTCGGCCTTATTGAGCAGTTCAATCAGGGAACCAAAGGCCTTGGAGTTATTGCAGGTGCAGGCCTGGTTGTGGGAAGCTTCGTTTCCGGAGGTACGGCAACGCCAAACTTCACGCGCTTTGCAAAGAGCGCCAAGGTTGGCCTCTGGACCACCGTGGTGGCCTTCTTCCTTGGCAACAGCCTCATGTTCTGCTTCGGTGCCATTTCCAGTATCTACGTTGGCGGTAACGACATCTTCGAGGTGATGCTGAACCTGAACCTCTTCTACCTTGCAGTGCTTGTTCTTGGCCTTAACATCTGGACCACCAACGACAACGCCCTCTATACCGGCGGCCTTGGCCTCTCCAACATCTTCGGCCTTAGCAAGAAAGCCATGGTGCTCATCTCCGGCGTCATCGGAACCATTGCTGCAGTATGGCTGTACTGGAACTTCTGCGGCTGGCTCAACGTTCTCAACTGCACTCTGCCTCCCGTGGGTATCATCCTCATCCTGAGCTACTTCATGGACAGGAAAGCATACCTTGACGGTACGGTAGAAATAAAGACCGTGAACTGGTTCTCCGTAGCCGGCGTAGTCCTTGGCGCAGTTGTGGCCAACCTGGTGCACTGGGGCGTTCCCGCCATCAACGGCATGGCCGTAGCGGCAGTCTGCTACATCATAGGCCGCCTGGTCCGCAAATAGAACCTCCAAGGTCGCAGTATCTTTGTATTACTATGGCAAGTTACCTGCAGATAGAGAATATATCCAAATCCTACGGGCCAAAGGTGCTGTTCCAAGGGATTGGGTTCAATGTTAATGAGGGCGATAAGGTTGCCCTCATTGCCCCTAACGGCACGGGTAAGACGTCTCTTCTTAGGATACTTGCCGGCAAAGACAGCTCGGACAGCGGCGGAAAGGTCCTTTTCCTTAAAGACATACGCATTGCGTTCCTGGAGCAGGACTATGATTACAATCCGGGAAAGACCGTCCTTGCCCAGATTATGGACAACTCGACGGAATGGACGGCTCATCTGGACCAGGACCATTACTGGGAGTACGAAAGGCGCGTTAATCAGCTCCTGACCCAGTTTGGGCTTGCTCCGGACACTATGATGAAAGAGCTTTCCGGCGGTGAAGTCAAGCGGGTTGCCATAACCCAGATGCTGGCTTCTGAGGCGGATTTCTATATAATGGACGAGCCCACCAACCATCTGGACACGGATGCCATAGAATTCCTTGAAAACCGTCTCAAACACAGCCGTTGCACGCTTTTCATGGTCACGCACGACCGCTATTTCCTGGACCGCGTGTGCAATACGGTTATGGAAATGGACCGCGGCAACATCTATATCTATAGAGGAGACTACACCAACTTCCTGGAAAAGCGTCAGGAGCGCATAGACAATTATAACGCGGAGACGGAAAAGGTCCGCAATGTCTTCCGCCGTGAACTGGAATGGATCCATGCATCGCCATGCGCCCGCACGGGCAAGGCAAAGTACCGTAAACAGGCCTTTGAGGCCATCAAAGAGCGGGCAGCTGATGCATATACCATAAAGAAGGTAGATCTTTCTGAAACCAAGGCAAAAGGCCCCACATACCTTGGAAACAAGGTCATTGACTGCAAGGGCGTGAGCTTTTGGTGGGAAGGGAAGTGCTACCTCAAGGATTTCACCTACAATTTCCAGCGCTATGAGCGCATTGGAATTGTTGGCCGCAATGCAGCAGGCAAAACGACATTCCTGAACCTCATCACCGGTGGCTGGGACCCTTCTTTGGGCGGCCGTATGGAAGGAGTGGTCCAGCTGGGAGAATCCCTCAAGATTGGATACTACCATCAGAGCGGAATGCAGTTCAAGCCCGGCCAGACCGTGCTGGAAACCGTGAACGACACCCATCTGCTTGGGCGCTTCCTCTTCACTCACGATATGCTCAATAACCCCGTTGAGAGGCTCTCCGGCGGGGAAAAGCGCAGGCTGTATCTGCTAACAATACTCAAGCAGGAACCTAATTTCCTCATCCTGGATGAGCCCACGAATGACCTGGACATCGTCACGCTTGACATCCTGGAAGAATACCTCCTTGAGTTCAAGGGCTCGCTGGTGATAGTTTCCCATGACCGCCACTTCCTTGACCGCCTCGTGGACCACCTGTTTGTGTTCTGTGGGGACGGCGTAGTGAAGGACTTCATTGGCAACTACACTGAGTACCGTTCGTTCATTAAGGACTATGAAGCTGCACAGAGTGCAAAACCCGAAGAGAACGTGTCTCAGGGCAAGGTAAAAACGGCAACAGTCCGCAAACTCACCTGGAAGGAGCAGCAGGAACTCAAGGCTCTGGAAGGCACTCTGGCTGCACTGGAGGCAGAAAAGTCAGAACTGGAAGCCAAGCTCTCAGGCGGTACTTTAGGCCTGGAAGAGCTGCAGACCGCGTCTGCAAGATATGCGGCGCTTAAGGATGAACTTGACACCGCAGAAATGCGCTGGCTGGAGCTCTCGGAGATATGAAAACCCTTCTGAACACATCCCTGGACCCGCATTTCAACATGGCCTTCGACAGCTATATGCTTGAGCATACGGATTTCGAGGGTTTCTATCTCTGGCAGAACAAGCCGTCGGTAATAATCGGCCTTAACCAGAGCGCATACGCGGAGGTTAATCTGCCTTTCATCGATGCAAACGGCATTGAACTGGTTCGCAGGGTGTCCGGCGGTGGCGCCGTATATCATGACTTTGGCAACCTCAATTACACCTTTGTGGGCTATGAGGATGGCCCTGCAAGGGTGGCTGATGCTTTACGTATACTCGGCGCTCCGGCAGAACTCACAGGTCGCAACGACATTATGGTAGACGGCCGCAAGTGCTCAGGCTACGCCAAACGCCTTGCCGGAGACCGCATCTTTGTACACGGCACGCTGATGTTCGATGTGAACCTGGAAATGCTCCTCAGTGCGCTTTCCACGCCTGGAAGCAAACTCTCGGCCGTCGGTGTGCAGTCCGTCCGTTCAAAGGTGGCAAATCTCAAAGAATACCTGCCTTACAACACTATTCAGGAGTTCCAGACAGCACTCCACGATGCTCTAGGAGGAGATATGCCAGAGCCGCTCCCGGAAAAGCAAATAGCAGAAATAGAGCACATTGCATCCTCCAAGTTCCGCTCCTGGGACTGGCGCTACGGCCATTCTCCCAAAACGGATTTCCGCAACACTCACAAATTCCCCTGCGGCACCGTCACGGCCAATTATTCAATAAAGCATGGTGTCCTCACTGAAGTCTCCTTCGAAGGCGACTTCATTGGTTCAAAACCGGCTTCAGAGCTTGCGGAAAAAATCAAAGGCCTTCGCGTGGAAGACCTTTGTACCGTTCCCGTAAGGGACTATTTTGACGGAGTAGACGATGTCTCCGTGCTATTCCGCTGACGCCAGCGTCTCCTTGATAATCTCTCCAACCGTAGGGTGGGGGAATACCACCTTGAGCAGATCTTCCACGGTGCAGCCGCGGGAAATTGCTATGGCTGCTGCGGCGATGATCTCAGAGCAGGGATTGCCAAGCATATGGACGCCGGTGACGCGGTCTCCGTCAAGGATAATCTTGCAGAGGCCTTCTCCGCGCTCGTTTTCAGCCACGAAGCGGCCGCTGTAGGCCATGGGAAGCTTGAGCTCCCGTTCCCCCTTGAGGGCGCCTACGCCGGCAACCTCCGGATTGGTGTACACGATGCCAGGGATAGCGTCGTAGGTCATTTCATCGTCCTTGCCAAGCATGTCGTTGATGGCCACTTCCGCCTGCCTGGAGGCCGTGTGGGCCAGCATGGAGAGGGCGGTGACGTCGCCTGCGGCATATACGCCCGGGACCGATGTGCGCATGTGCTTATCAACCTCTATTCCGCGTCCGCAGGCTACCCCCAGGTTCTCCAGACCGTAGCCCTTAAGGTTGGGACGACGGCCAACTGAGAGGAGGATCTTGTCTCCTTCAGCTCTGCATACTTCGCCTTCCGGGGTCTCATAAACCACGGCATTCCCTTCGATGGCGGTGACTTTGCAGCTCAGGTGGAACTCCACGCCCTTCTTGGCGTACTGCGCCTGGAGCATGGCGGAGACTTCATCGTCCATGGGCCCCAGGATCTTAGGCAGCATTTCCACTACCGTCACTTTTGTGCCGATTGAATTGAAGAAGCTGGCGAACTCCATGCCTATGACGCCACCTCCGATAACCACCAGATTTTCAGGCTTTTCCTCAAGCTGAAGGATTTCCCTGTTGGTAACCACGGCAGGGGAGTCTGCTAGGCCCGGAATAGGGGGCACGACGGCCGATGAGCCGGTGCAAAGCAGCAGCTTCTCCGCCTGGTACTCCGTCTCTTCCGCAGTGATGCTGAAGCCGCCTTCGCAAGGCCCGTTGATATAGGCCGATGCCTTTACCACCTCCACTCCGGCGTTACGCATACGGACCTTGATGCCGCCGACGAGTTTCTTGACCACTTTTTCCTTGCGTTTCATGACGGCAGGGAAGTCCAGGCTTGCGCCTTCGAAGTTTACGCCGTACCTGTCCCCATGGGCGGCATAGTCGTAAATCTTTGCGCTGTAAAGAAGCGTCTTGGTAGGAATACAGCCTTCGTTAAGGCACACGCCACCAAGTTCCCCTGCCTCGAACAGAACCACGCTCATTCCGGCCTTTGCGGCCTTTTCAGCGGCAACATAGCCTCCGGGGCCGCCGCCTATGATAGCTAACTTGTACATTACAGATAATCTTCAAAATAAAGCGTTACTTTGTCCATAAGGTGGATGCGGTTACGGCCGAATACGTTGTGCTGCGCAACCGGGTAGGGGAAGTAGTCCACCTGGATGTTGTTGTCTATACACTCCTGTATGAAGCTGAGGCTGTGCTCCCAGACTACGGTGTCGTCTACGGCGCCCTGGCATATGAGGAGCTTGCCTTTCAGATTCTTTGCCTTGTTTATGAGAGATGTGCTCTCAAAGCCTTCCGGATTGGTTTCAGGATTGTCCATGTAGCGCTCTCCGTACATGATCTCGTACCATTTCCAGTCGATGACCGGGCCGCCGGCTACGCCAACCTTGAAGATCTCCGGATACGTAGTCATGAGCGATATTGTCATGAATCCGCCGTAGCTCCAGCCGTGAACGCCTATACGGGAAGAATCCACCCATGGATTCTCCATGAGGCGCTTGATGCCAACAACCTGGTCTTCCATCTCCGCTTTGCCGCACTGGCGGTTTATGGCCTGCTCAAAGGCAAGGCCTCGGTTGGAAGTGCCTCGGTTGTCCTGCACGTAAACAACGTATCCGCGCTGTGCCATGAGCATCTCCCACATCCGTATCTGGCCCAGCCAGCTGTCCTGAACCATCTGGCTGTGAGGGCCTCCGTACACGTAAACTATTACAGGATACTTCTTTGCGGGGTCGAAGTCCTTGGGATATATGAGGCGGTAGTAGTTTTCAAACTGTTCATCGGCAGAAGGGACAGTTCCCAGTTCCACCTTGCAGGATGCATAGTCCTTGAGAGGATCGTCCAAAGAGAACAGTTCACGGCTCTTCTTGCCGTCAGTTGAACGCAGTGTAACAACGGTGGGAGTGCTGGTATTGCTGCAGTTGTCCAGGAACCAGGTGAAGTCTTCATTGAGGCTCACGTTGTGCCAGCCACGGCCGCTGGTGAGCATCACAGGCTTGTAGAACGATGCCTTTGCAACGGCCTTCTTTGCCGGAACGCGGAGTTTCATCTTGAAAAGGTGATTCCCCACGGGATTCTGTTCTCCGGAGGTGTAGAAGACGTTCGTGCCGTCGTTTCCGAGGTATTCAAGGTCTCCGTTAGCGGTGGGAAGATGTCTTATAGTGCCAAGTGTATCCACCAGGTAGAGGTGGCGCCAGCCGTCGCGGTTGGCGGTGCGGTACAGGAATACATCGTTCCTGCCCTTGATGAACCAGACCGGGTCCAGAGGTTCGATCCATGCATCGTTTTCCTCAGTGAGTATGGTCCTTACAAGCTTTCCCGTTGCGGTGGAGTACTTGTTAAGGTGCATGTGATGCTGCTCACGGTCAACCACCTGTGCGAAGATATAGGCATCGTCCGGACTCCAGGCAAGATTGGTGATGTAGCGTTCCTCGGAGAAATCCGTCACGTCCAGCCAGACGGTGCATTCCTTTTCAAAATTGTAGATACCCACGCGGAGCTTCTCTGAAGCCATTCCGTTCATGGGGTATTTTAGCTCGACCAGGTTGCCGGTGCGGGACTTGATGTCCAGGAGAGGGAACGCGGTTACGTCAGTCTGGTCCTTCCTGTAGAAGGCGATGCTCTTGCCGGAAGGGGACCATTCCCAGCCCTTGGAGAAGCCGAACTCATTGCGCATGGCCGTTCCGCCGTAGACTATGTTGTCATCGTCAGAAAGGCCGATAGGAATCTCCATGCCGTCCTTGCGGCCGTAGAGGGAACTGCCGTCCAGTTTGATGGCATAGCCGGCGGGGGAGGTGATCCAGCCGTCTCCACGCTTTCTGGGCTCCATCTTGTAAGCCTCTGTGACAGTGGTTTTTACGCTGCCCTTAATTGGGGCTTCTCCGCGGCCTTTCATGTAGACGAAGGTGTCATTGTCCAGCCAGGTGGCCTGAGCACGGCAGTAGCCTACGCCGCTGAATATGGCTTCCTCCATGGTGAGGTCCTTGCCGGGATGGGCTTCACGCGTGTCTATTACGCGCTGCGCAAAAATGGCGGTGCAGGAGAGCATCGTCCATAAAACTAAAGTGAGCTTTCTCATAGGAAGAGCGGTTCTTCTTCGTCGTAAACAGTTGATGCAGGAGCGGGCTCCGGATTCACGTAGTCCACGATGGATTTTTCATATCCTCTCCAGGGGAGGGTTCCTTTGTATTCCTTGTAGTGGACGGTGACGCGGTAGCCGGTCATCTTGGAAAGCTGCAGGGCAACCTCAGGGTCCTTTACGGAGAACTTGAAGTTCTTGGAGGTGACGCTGCCGTTGTTCTGCTTGCTGCCGTAGCCGCTGAGGATGATCTCTCCCTCGTAGGTTTTCCAGATATATCCGGTGTAGGTGAGGGAGTTGAGTTCGCCGGTCTTGGTGCCGTCGGAGAACACCCACAGGAACTTGAAATAGCCCCAGCCGCAGCCTACCAGAATAAGGATAAGCAGCAGCCACACCAGCCATCCCCAGCCGGATTTCTTCTTTTTTGGAGTTTCAGGATTCTCGTTCATGATATGATTAATTATATGGATTCAAGGAAAGAATGTACCATGCGGAAGCTTTCCGAGCCGGCCGTCTGCCAGAAGTTCTTGTAGGCTTCCATGTGGGCGTCGTCGTCACCGTCCGATATAAGGCGGAGGGAGATGAAAGGAACGCCTTTGAGGTAGCAGGTCTGTGCCAGAGCACCGGACTCCATGTCAACGGCAAGGGACTCCGGGAAGTGCTCCCTGATGGCCTGTACCTCTGCCTTGGTTTCTATGAAGCGGTCACCGCTGGTGATGAGGCCGGGCATGGCGCCATGCGCGGCAGCCTTGGCCACAAGGTCCTTTGGCGACGTAAACACCGCCGGAAGGCCCTGAACCTGGCCATAGGCATTGCCTTCGCCGTACCAGGCATCGTGATAAGCCACGGTTTCACTGACTACGAAGGAGCCGGTATGTACCTTGGGGGATGTGGCTCCGGCAACACCTGTAGATATCACTAAATCCGGTTTTTCACGTGCGATCATTTCCGTTGCCACTACCGCGGCGTTGACTTTACCCATGCCGCAACGTTCCAGCACAAGCTGGTGCCCGGGAACGCCGCCCTGTTCCAGAAGCTTTGCCATAAGAGCGTACTCGCTCTCCATAGCTACTATGATGCATATTTTCATTTCACAAATATAAGTAAAATAATGCTATCTTTGTAATCTGTATGGACAAGAGCAAGATAAAAGTCTGTGTAGGGCTTTCCGGAGGGGTAGATTCCTCTGTGGCGGCGTACCTCCTAAAGCAGGAAGGGTACGACGTGTTTGCCATGTTCATGCAGAACTGGCACGATGCGGACAGCACCCTTCACGGTGACTGCGAGTGGGAGGAAGACCGATTCGTGGCAGAGATGGTTGCCCGCAAGATAGGCATCCCGTTCTACTTTGTGGACCTTTCCAAGAAGTACCGCCAGAGGGTGGTGGACTACATGTTTGAAGAGTACGCCAAAGGCCGTACACCCAATCCTGACGTGCTCTGCAACAGGGAAATCAAGTTCGATGCTTTCTTGGAGGTAGCCCTCAAGTATGGGGCGGATTATGTGGCTACGGGACATTATGTGCGGAAGATAGAGATTGCCGGCACGGAGGCCGGCAATGACGATAAAGGGGAGGCCGGCAATGACGTGCTTTATAGCATCCTTGAGGGTACGGACCCTAACAAAGACCAGAGCTATTTCCTGTGCCAGCTCAGTCAGGAGCAGTTGGCCAAGGCCATGTTCCCCATTGGCAACCTTACAAAGCCGGAAGTCCGGCGGATTGCCAAGGAGGCGGATCTGCCGTCGGCGGAGAAGAAGGATTCCCAGGGGATCTGCTTTGTGGGAAAGGTGGATCTGCCAACGTTCCTCAAGCAGAAGCTGACGTCCGTGGAAGGGGATATTGTGGAAGTATTCGATGCCTGGTATGCCCAGGACGGCCTTTACAATGAGCAGCAGGCGCTGCTGAGTTCTCTTCTGAAGCCCGGCAAAGACCTGGACCGTACGGTTCACTACGCTCCGGAGGAGAAGATTCTTACAAGCGACGGTAAGCCTCTTGGCGAATGCCCGTTCCAGGGGCTTGAAAGCCTTTCGGAAGACCAGCTCCGGATGCTCTCCACGCCACTCAAATATGATATCACCTTTGAGACGGAAACCTACCGCAGCGGCAAGCACCACGTGAAGAAGACCCGCTGGAAAGCCAATCCCCTTGGTGTAATTGCCGGAAGGCACGAGGGCGCCCAGTTCTATACCATAGGCCAAAGGAAAGGACTTGGAGTAGGCGGCCATGCAGATCCGGTATTCGTAATATCGACGGATACGGAGAAGAATATAGTCTATGTGGGCGAAGGCCATAACCATAAGGGACTCAGCAGATTCTGCCTTGGAATTGCCCCTGAAGAGGTGCATTGGATAAGGACGGACCTGGCCTTGAAGCCTGGGGAAAGCGCCCGCATGAGGGTGCGTATCCGTTACCGTCAGCCACTCCAGAGCGCAACGCTCCTGATGCGGGAAAGCGGACTGTATATCGTCTTTGACGCCCCCCAGAGGGGAATCTCTCCCGGTCAGTTTGCCGTGTGGTACAGCGGAGAGGAAATGATAGGCAGCGGAGTAATCTGAGTTTAATTTACTATCTTTGTATACCATGAAAACTATAACTGATAACATCATCTACATCGGAGTCGATGACAACGACCTCGACCTCTTCGAAGGCCAGTACATAATTCCCGAGGGAATGGCCTACAATTCCTATGTGATACTTGACAATAAGGTAGCCGTAATGGATACCGTGGATGCCTCCAAAACCGCCGAGTGGCTTTCCAATCTGGAACAGGCCCTGGACGGACGCACCCCGGACTACCTTGTGATGCACCATATAGAGCCGGACCATTCCGGTTCCGCAGCGGCCTTTGCGGCAAAGTACCCGGAGGCAACCGTAGTGGCAAGCGCCATGGGTCTCAAATACCTTTCCCAGTTCGCCCCTGGCGTGGTTTTCAAGACCCAGGCCGTTAAGGAAGGGGACACCGTAGACCTTGGAAAGGGGAGCCTCAAATTCATCTCCGCCCCCATGGTCCACTGGCCGGAGGTTCTGGTAAGCGTGTACAAGGGCGTCCTGTTCAGTGCCGATGCCTTCGGCAAGTTCGGTTCCCTGGGTAAGTGCGGATTCTTCATCGACGAGGACGATGACTGGGCCTGCGAAGCACGCCGTTATTACTTCAACATTTGCGGCAAGTATGGTCCTCAGGTTCAGGCGCTTCTGAAGAAGGCTGCCGCAGCGGCCCCTTCCGTGATTGCACCGCTCCACGGCCCCATCCTAAGGGGAGACCTCAAGCCGTATCTTAACCTGTACGACATCTGGAGCTCCTATGGAGTGGAGACGGAGGGCGTTTTTGTGGCCTATGCTTCAATTCACGGAGGCACTGCTGAAGCCGCACTCAAGCTTGCCGATATCCTCAAGGCCAAGGGCTGCCCCAAGGTTGCCACAAGCGACCTCTGCCGCGACGACATGGCCGAAGCCGTAGAAGACGCCTTCCGCTACGGCAGGATGGTTCTCTGCGCCAGCTCCTACGACGCGGGACTCTTCACTCCGGCATACAACTTCCTCCATACCCTCCAGATGAAGGCATGGCAGAAGAAGAAGGTGGCCCTTGTGGAGAACGGCACCTGGGGCCCCACAGCCGGCAAGGTAATGAGGGATATGCTTTCCCAGATGAAGGACGTCACTGAAGTGGGCAACATGGTTACCATCCGGAGCCGCATGACTGAGGCCGATATTCCCGCCCTTGAAGCACTTGCAGACGCAATTCTGGCATAATGGTAATCCGCGCTAAAGCACCACTGAGGCTGGGCCTCGCCGGCGGCGGCACGGATGTGTCGCCCTATAGCGACATGTTTGGCGGCAACGTTCTCAATGCCACCATCAACCTGTATGCATACTGCACAATAAAGACCCTTAACCTGCCTGTAGTAAGGGTCAATGCCGCCGATGCCGCCATCCGTACGGAGATACCTCTTGGAACCGGCCCTATCTGCAGCGGAGCCATCCTTGTGGACGGCGTGGCAAACCGCGTGGCAAGGGACTTCGGTCCGCTTCCCGGCGGGTTTGAGATAACAACATACAACGATGCTCCTGCCGGTTCCGGCCTTGGAACATCGTCCACAATGGTTGTCTGTATCCTCAAGTGCTTTGCAGAGTGGATGGGTGTCCCTCTGGGGGACTACGAGTTAGCCCGTCTGGCCTATGAGATAGAGCGCAAGGACCTACTCCTTGCCGGCGGCAAGCAGGACCAGTACGCGGCCGCTTTTGGCGGATTCAACTTCATGGAGTTCCTCACTACGGATATGGTGATAGTGAATCCTCTCCGTGTAAAGGATTGGATAATAAGGGAGCTTGAAGGATCAATGCTTCTTTATTTCACCGGCCGCAGCCGTGACGGCGCCGCCATCATAAGCGAGCAGCAGAAAGCCACAAAGGCCGGCAATGCAGTGGCTGTAGAGGCCATGCACCGCATCAAGCAGAGTGCCGTAGACATGAAGCTTGCCCTTCTGCAGGGGGATATGGCTCGTTTTGCCCAGATAATAGGTTCTGCCTGGGAGGACAAGAAGAAGATGGCGGGAGCCATTACAAATCCCATGATCCAGGAGGCGTTTGACGCAGCTATGGGCGCAGGAGCCATCTCTGGAAAGGTTTCCGGAGCAGGCGGCGGCGGATTCATCATGCTCATGGTGCCTCCGGAGAAGAGGGTTGCCGTAAGCGAAGCTCTGTCTGTGCTTCCCGGCAAGGTGGTTCCTTTCCAGTTTACTCACGAGGGCGCCGTTTCATGGAAGCTGTAGTGCTTGCGGGCGGCCTTGGGACCCGCCTCCGATCCGTTGTCAAAGACCTTCCTAAATGTATGGCCCCGGTGGCCGGAGAGCCTTTCCTGAACTATGTCTTGGAGTGGCTGGCCCGGTACGGCGTGAGCCGCGTAATCCTTTCCGTAGGCTATCTGAAGGACGATATTGTCAATTGGGTATCGTCCCAAAGTTTCCCTTTCGAGGTAGATTATGCCGTTGAGGAAGAGCCTCTGGGAACAGGCGGGGCTATCCGCTTTGCCCTTTCCAAATGCCGGGAGAGCAGGGTGGTGGTTGTGAACGGAGACACTTTCTTCCCCGTGGACCTGGATGCTATGCCTTTTGACGGTCCTCTTACAGTGGCCCTTAAGCCCATGAAGGACTTTGACAGGTATGGTGCCGTGGATCTGGCTCCGGATAGCACTGTAACCGCGTTCCATGAGAAGGCACCGGTAAAGGAAGGCCTCATAAACGGCGGAGTCTATGCCCTGAATGGTCTGGACCTTGGTTCTTTCCCGGATAAGTTTTCCTTTGAGAAAGACCTTCTGGAGCCTCTTTGCGCACAGGGTAAGGTGAGAGGTTGGGTATCGGACCGATACTTCCTGGACATAGGCGTCCCGGAGGATTACTCCCTTGCTCAGACGCAACTTCCCCTTTACAGGGCCGTAAAGGCCTTCTCTGCAAGAATAATGGAGGCCGATGCGGATACACTTTTCCTGGACCGCGACGGTACCCTTAACGTTCGCATCGTGGGGGACTATGTTCGCACTCCAGAGCAGCTGGTGATGCTCCCTGGCATCCTTGAGGAAATGCCTCTCTGGGCGGGGAAGTTCCGGCATATAATAATCGTCACAAACCAGAGGGGAGTGGGCAAGGGGGTAATGACCGATGCTGACCTTGCTGCCGTCCATAGGCACCTTCTCTCTCTTGTTCAGGCCGCCGGTGGCCGCATAGACGCCATTCTCACCTGCACATCTGTTAGTGACGATGATCCCCGACGCAAACCCAACCCTGGCATGTACCGTGAGGCGAGGGAACTGTTCCCGGATATAAAGAAGGCCGTGATGGCAGGGGACAGCCACTATGACCGTGACTTCGCCGTCAATGCGGGAATTCCTTTCATCTGCCTGTGAAAACAGTAGCCGTCATAGGAGCCGGAGCCGCCGGATGCTTTTGCGCCGCCAATCTTAGGAAGATGGCGCCTGAGCTATCTGTAACCGTGTTTGAGGCCGGCTCCAAGCCAATGGCAAAACTTGCAATTACCGGCGGTGGACGCTGCAATATTACCAACTCTTTCGAGGGAATAAAGTCTCTTAAGGAGGCATATCCTCGCGGTGAAAGGGTAATGAAAAGGGCCCTCAAGGAGTTTTCCGTTCAGAATACGGTGGATTGGTTCACGGAAGCCGGAGTGCCCCTTAAGCTTCAGGAAGACCACTGTTATTTCCCCGTATCACAGGATGCCATGGACGTGGTCCGCTGCCTTGAGCGTGGGATGAAAGGCGCCGAGCTGCGTCTTAAAAGCCCTGTGAATGACCTTAAGGCGCTTTTGAAAGAGTTTGATGCCGTGGTAGTTACTACCGGCGGAGCGCCAAAAGGACTTCCTTTCCTGGCAGGACTTGACGTAGAAACCGTTCCGCCCGTTCCGTCGCTTTTCACATTCAATATAAAGGACAAGAGCCTGACATCGCTAATGGGACTTGTGGTGGAAGCAGGTGTCAGTATTCCCGGCAGCGGTTTCAAAGCGGAAGGCCCGCTCCTGATTACGGACTGGGGGCTCAGCGGCCCTGCAGTGCTTAAACTGAGTTCCTATGCGGCCAGATTCCTTAACCAAAATAGCTACAGGGCGCCTCTTACGATAAACTGGCTCAATCGTCCGGAATCCGAGGTCAGAGAGGAACTATTGGCCCTTGGAAAGGATAATCCGGCCAAGATGGTGGTTTCTACTCACATCCTTCCGTCCAGGCTTTGGGAGCATATCGTGCTCAGCGCCGGCCTTCGTAAGGACATACGATGGGGTGAAATGGGAAGCAAAGGCTTGAACAAGCTGGTTTCAACGCTGGTTTCAGACAGCTATACCATTGAAGGAAAGAGCCGTTTCCGTGATGAATTCGTTACCTGTGGAGGCGTTTCTCTGGAAGCAGTTGAGCTTGGGACCCTTCAAAGCAAACAGTACCCGGGACTATATTTCGCCGGAGAAGTGCTGGACATAGACGCAATAACGGGCGGCTTCAATCTCCAGGCCGCCTGGAGCACGGCTTATATGGTGGCTAAGGGGTTATCCTGTAAGCTTTCAGCTGTTTAGCCAGTTCCTTGTGGCCGGGGCAGACCTGCTCCAGCAGGGCATGGAATTCCTTCCCGTGGTTGAGATACTTCAGGTGGCAGAGTTCGTGCAGGATAACATAGTCCCGGAGTTCTTCCGGAAGTGTAACCAGCCGGAGATTCAGGTTTATATTTCCCTTTGCTGAGCAGCTGCCCCAGTTGCTCACGTTGTTCTTGATGAAAACCCGGTTGTAGGTGAATCCGTGAACGTCTGCAAGTTCCTTGAGACGTGAGGGGAGGGTCTCTTTTGCAAGGGCCCGCAGCCGTTCAACCTCCGCGTTCACGGGAGTGCGGCGCGGTTTCCTTCTTGCTATTATCCGGTAATACAGCCCTGTTAGAGGGTTGAAGAAGATCCTACTCATCCTCTTCCGGCAGGACTATCTGCTTGTACTGGTTCTTGCGCTTGAGCCAGCGCTCACGGGCATACTGCTGCATGTCCGTAATGGTATCGTTCTCGTCGATGATTTCCATGCCCAGAATGGTCTCCATAATGTCTTCAAGGGTTATGATGCCCTGGAAGCAGCCGTAATCGTCAATGATGCAGGCAATCTGGTCCTTGGTCTTGAGGAGGCTTTCCCAGATGTCGGAGACGGTGGTTTCTTCGTGGAAGGCGGCAATCTTGCGCTTGATGGATTTAAGGCGCATGTCGAATTTGTCTTCCGCCAGGTTCTCCAGAGCGTCGTAGCGGAGGATGTAGCCGGTGATGAATTCCGGGGAGTCTGCGTATACGGGGATGCGGGAGTTGTGTGACAGTTCCTCCTGTTTGTAGAACTGCTTGAGGGTCATGCTCTCAGGGGCGATTGCCGCCACTACGCGGGGAGTCATGACGTCGTATGCCTTGATGTCGTCCAGCTTGATTATATTCTGGATTACCTTGTTCTCATTGTTGTCCAGCACGCCTTCTTCCTCTCCGATATTGGCCAGGGCCGATACCTCTTCGCGGGAAATTCCGGTGTCCGGGTCTTCATCGTTGATGGAATTATGGAGCTTCTCTATGATCCAGACAATAGGGTAGAGCAGGTATACCAGGAAATTCATCACCCTGCACAGCCACATAAGGTCTTTCCAATGGGATGTGCCGATGGATTTGGGGAAGATTTCCGAAAAGACCAGGATGAGAAGGGTCATCACCGCGCTTATTATACCAAACCAGTATTCGCCGGTAAGGAGCGTGGCCTGATGGCCCACCGCCGCTGCACCAAGGGTGTTGGCTATGGTGTTGAGGGACAGGATGGCGGAAAGGGGACGGTCCGGATCGTCCTTCATCTTCGAGAACAGCGGCGCGTTCTTGTCTCCTTCCTCCTCTTTCATCTGGATATATGAAATAGGAGTGGACATGAGCACTGACTCC
>JAEEGL017192767.1_pt1 | contig 37557 bp, 28 predicted proteins | sample 9134231 | NCBI WGS metagenome assembly JAEEGL01 (sample SAMN16246548, study PRJNA631951) | gut metagenome | biome: gut microbiome; feature: rumen; material: fiber-attached | host: Bos | place: Iran: Karaj | collected 2018-10 | reverse complement strand
CTTCCATATAGCGGATGCGTCTGCACTTCCGACCTTATCTATGACTACGAGCCAAAGCAGATTCATGGAACGAAGAAGCTGGAGATTGGTCAGAGACTTGCATACATGGCTGCCGTGAGGGACTATGGCGTAAAGGGTATTGCTGCTGATGCTCCTGAGTTTGACTTCATGAAAACGGTAGAGGCAAATGATGAGGATAAGGCTGTCATTGCAGGTACGCCTGTTGCCAACAACCCTAACGACAAGGGCAAGGTGACATACCTATACTTCAAGAATGCGACTGACGGCTTTGACCGCCTTGAGAATATAGAAGGATTTGAGGCAGCAGGTGCTGACGGAACATACCACCCAGCCATCGTGTGGGCAGCATCCGACTGGAGAACACAACCGCAAGGTTGTTTCCTCAAGCTCGTGTGTCCAGAGGTGAGTGAGGTGAAGAACGTGAGGTACTGCTTCAAGAACTTCGCCATCGGCAAGCTACATGGAATGCGAGGATTGCCAGTCGTTCCTTTCCGTACAGACAAATAACTAATTCAAGTTTAGCTTGTAGTTAAATTGTAGTTAAAATGGAGTTATATAGGAAGTTAAAAAGACGTTTGATTGTTCGCGGATTATCTTGTAAAACCACTTTGCGATGGACATTCGTCTTTTTTACTCCACTTTAACTACTCTTTAACTCCTTTTTAACTCCTTGCAAGTAAAGCGTCAGCAGAACTTGCGAAACTTGAATAACTAATATTTCAGCCCTGTGGCGAGCATATACACATCTCACCACAGGGTTTGTCGGGTGCGTATAAAGATACATTTGTTTAACTTCCATGTCTATTGTATGAGACGAGCAAACTTACCATACAGTATTTACCAAGATATAATTGCAGATTTACTCATTCTCCTTGACAAATATATGATTTTGTAGGCAGTGGTTGCAAGGCATATGTAGTGACATTTGCTGAATGTGTGCGCTGCATATTTCCAAAAAGATTGGTATAAGTCTTTAAGTAAATGCTCTGGATATCCGTTTCCTCTTCCACCATCTACGAAAAGTGGTTCATAGGTATTCATGGATTCCTCACGCCTGCGCTTCATTAGTGCCTTGCGCATTGATTCAATATCCGCACCATCCATTCCGGAAACTATTTGTGTCAGAAGCATCAATTGCTCCATATATAGTAAAAGCCCGTGTGTTTCGTCAAGGACAGATGACATTTCAGGTATAAAATAATTGACAGCCTTTTTCTCTGCATGCCTACGGACATATTCCTCCAATACTTTCTGTCTCATTGGCATACTTAAGGCTATAAGTATTGCCAATTCTGATATACTGTTAGGACAGCATTTCTTTGCAGCATCTTTGAATCTTGAGTTAGACATATATGATACTCCATCTACCTCTCCATTCCATATTGCCCTATATGTGTCCTCGTCATCAAGAGGAATACTGTCTTTATCCATCATGCCAAAGGGACTACATAGCAAGCATTTTAGAAGACTTAAGTCCTTATCTAATACAATCCTTTGTTCAACGACTCCCTTACCAATAAGGTCACGATCATGTTCAACGACATACCTCTCAATAGTGTTGGTTTTCTCGTTTTGTCTTTCTTCAACAGGAATATAGAAGTCAACATCCATATCCGCTATAATCAACCTATGAATAGATATGTGTTCTGGGATTTCTGTATTATTCCTTGTTGTTTGTTTAGGCCAAATTTGACGCGCTATTCTTTTTCCATATCTCTGAATAACCAGACTCTTAAATTTTTCATGGCTGTCAGAATCTATGTGAATATCTATAGTAGGCACATGATTCGTTTTCCAATTGACAAACTTTTCAAAAGGAAGATTGTATTCAATAGGGTCAATAGCAGTTATGCCTAAAAGGTAATTGACTACAGAACAACATTCGTTACCATTTCCAGGTCCAAACAATGGAGAGTCTAATGTTTCCTTTCCATAGCTTATGATATCCCAAATAAAAAGAATATAACCTGCCAAATGCTTCTGCTTCAGTAGGAGCAATTCTTCTTCTATTCTTTTACCTATAGTTCCGTTTTGACTTTCGGCATACTTTCTTTTTGCCGCCTCACACACCACGAATGACAGGTATTCGTCCTCATTACCAAACTGCTCTGGTATATGAACAGATGGAAATGTCTCAAAATACTCATAAGGCCTACCACCTGTGCTTTCTCCATAAAAAGGATTAACTCCCTGAAACATCAGTTCATCAACATTTATTCTTTCTATCATATCAAAATAAAATTAAGTTGCTGCAAAGGTATCTTGAATGTGTGCAAAAATTCTGCGTACCAAATCATAAAAACGAACAAACACAAGTTTTTTCTGTAATAATTCATATTTTTCATGGGGTATGCGGTGTTTTTGCATACCAGTACAATATCTTTGCCGATGTAAACAAAAAACAAAGAGTTATGATCAGCAATACATATAAAAAATATCTATGGCTGTTGAATACATTACTTCGGTATAAGAAGCTAACCTTTGCCGAGATACGGGACAAATGGATGTCTTCGTCGTTGAATGACGGCACAGAGTTGTCACTTAGGACATTCCATGACCATCGTAAGGCTGTCCAGCAACTTTTCGATGTGGAAGTCATGTGTGACAAAGCAAATGGATATAAGTATTACATAGAGGGACATGATTCATTAGCACAGGATTATGCACGTAAGTGGCTGATAAACTCGTTCAATGTAAGAAATATGGTGAGTGAAGGAAAGTCTCTCAAAAATCGTATTATACTTGAAGACATTCCGCAAGGAACAGAATTCCTTCAGCTTGTTATTGAGGCGATGAAAGAAGAACGTGAGCTTGAAGTTGACTACCATCCTTTCATGGGTAAATGTGGAGTACTACATATCCAGCCTTATACTCTAAAGATGTATAACAGAAGATGGTATATTCTCGGATACATGAAAGAAGAAAATGGCATCAGACATCTGGCACTTGACAGAATTGAGGAACTGAATATTACCAAACAGACATTCAAGATTCCACATGACTTCAATGCCGAGTCTTATTACAATGACTCTGTCGGAATATTTGTAAACGAGAATCTCAAGCCAAAGAAAGTAAGAATCCGTGCTTTCAAGCCCTATGATTCATACATCAAGTCACTTCCTTTGCATCATTCTCAGGTCGAAATCAAAGACGATAATAAGGATTATGCGGATTTCAAACTTGATGTTTGCCTCACTCCAGACCTCACGAGCCAGTTGCTCGCCATGGGAGATAAGGTTGAGGTGTTAGAGCCTGAGGAGTTGAGAGAAGATATGAAGAAAATATTAAAAGAATGTTTAACTTTATATAAATAAAGATATGGAAAAATATCAAGAACCAACAGACATGCAAACCGCATTGGATTGTGCAATTAGAGAATCAGAAGGAAAGACAGGTGGTTATATTATGAAAAAAAGTGGTATTACCTACTGTAATTATATGAACAATGCAGAGTGGAACGAGTATCTAAAAAATATGAGCCAAACTCATAAAACACAATATAATTGTGGTGGAGGTGGAGAACTTTATCCTGGTAAATATCCGCCCAAGATGGCTTCATTTGGTTCATCAAGTCGTTTCATATATGAATTGTCTAAAGACATTTCTGAATTCAAATTTGAGGAGAAACTTGACACTAAAGTTGGAGGAGTTGCGAATTTAGATGGATTTATTAAAAATGAAGATGAATACATCTATATTGAAGCAAAGAGACGAGAAATATATGGTGCATCACATGCTAACGAAAAAATAAAAGTTGTTTACGAAGATGTTTATACAAAAATTCATGATGCAGTAAATGATTTCAAGTTTAAAATGTATGGTGAAGAAGACGATGAAGGATACAAGAAATGTACTTTCATAATCGAGGATAAAGAAGTTAAATACTTTGATTTGAAACAATTGATATGTCATTTCCTTGGTATCACGTATGACATTGCTAAACATAACATAAAAAATGCCAAAGTGAAATTTATTTATCTAATTTACAACCCAAATGAAGTAAAAGAGGAAATAGATGAGAAATATAAAGACCGTATAGAAAAAAGGTATAAAGAGGTAACTGAGTTTATTGATGGAAAAAAGAAAATAATAAATTGCATATTTAATGCTGTTTTAGAATATCAGATTCAAACGCACAAATTACCAGAAACAGGCATTGAATTTGAGTTTGTTCTGGCAGATCAGAATGATTATAAAGATAAATTAAATTAAAAACTATCAGGTGTTGTATAATTATATTTAATTAACAAATAGGTTTTTATAATTATTTCACGAAAATCAAATAATTATGACAATCCTTCACGTATCTGACACGCATAATAGTCACAAGGAACTGGGAAAGTTGCCTGAGGCGGATGTAATCGTTCACTCAGGCGACTTCACTCGTGAAGGTACAGAGGCAGAGGCATACGACTTTATGGACTGGTTCTGCGACTTGCCATACAAGCATAAGATATTCATTGCAGGCAATCATGACACTTGTATGTTTGGGGCAGAAAGCATTGAGGGCTTGCCAAATGACGTTCACTACCTTTGTGGCACAGGGATTGAAATCGAAGGTATAAAGTTCTGGGGAGTTCCTATGTTCATGAATGACCTCGTGAATGGTAAGTTGTCTGAATACTATTCACAGATACCTGACGACACAGATATTCTCATAACTCATCAGCCACCAAAAGGAATGTGTGACCTTGCAGACTATGGCAATGGATTGGAACATAAGGGTAGCGTTCTGCTGTTGGAACGAATAGAGCAACTGCACATTCGTTATCATCTATTTGGACATGAACATGACGCTTATGAAGTACATAAGCAAGGTAATGTGGTATTCTCTAATGCATCGGTAATGGATAGCAAATATAACTTGATTAACAAACCGAGATTGTTCGAAATTAATATTTGAATAGAATAAGTTCTCAGAGGTCGCAAGTGCTCCATTGAGGGCACGGAGGAAGACCCACCCTATCCAACCACCGTCGAACATGGCACTGTTCTCCCCTCATTTCAGGACAGAGAGACATTTAGTCTCTCTTCTACGCCCTTATTCGCCCTACAGGGAGGGGACTGAGTTACTCTGTTCGTCAACTTATCAGCGATAGAGCATTCTTTCTCCTCGCCCTGAAAGGGAGAGGTTGGGTGAGGGTCTTTCTCTGCACTCTGTGTTTAAGATAAGTCACGACTTCGTATTTTTCTTTTGATATCGCAAGTGACAAAAAGAAAGCGGATGTTCGTTAACTAAAAGCATAATGACAAAACGAATATGCGAGGCAGAATTATCTGCATCACGTAGAAAAAATATTTTGTACGCGTACAAAAATTTTTTTCTGCGCGTACAAAAAAATCGCCCTCTATATACGATGACAATAGGCAATAGACGCAATGAAAGCAGATTGCCACAAAAAGTAGCATTATGTCACAACGAAGTGATTACTAAAGTGTCATCATGTCAAAAAACACGACTCGAAGGAATCCCGAACCATTCCCGAACAAAACCCGAAGTATTCCCGATGTATCATAATGTAACTTCGTAGGATTAAAAATTTAATCGTCGCACAGAGTTTTACATGTACGCTTGTTTTTGACGAGTCCACGAAGGTCGCAGGTGCTCCGAGGAGTACAGAGAGCCATTCGGAATAAGGCGTAAGTTACTTTTTCTTCTCAGCGAGTTTAGAGTGAACTCAATGGAGCACTTGCGACCTCTGAGAACTCAAAACAAATCAGAGAATTAAGCAAAAAAAACTTAGAGTGCCCTCCGTGGCTCCGTGGGGTCATAAAATTCAACCGTACAGTTCATAAATTTTTCCCGATAATTTATCATTAAATATTTATGAAAATTCGTGGTCAATTTTTGATAATTTATGCTAAAAAAAACAAATAGCAAGATGGGTAATTTAGTCACCTTACAAAAAATTTACGTCAAATTTAGGGCAGAAATGCCCCGATTTGGCGTTCGAGTTACAAAATCGACACCCCCAAACAGAGGGGCGAAATATGAAAAACATGCCAAATTTGGGGCAGAAATGGCGTTTTTAAGCGTTTTTAGCATTTTTTAATATAGCATGAAGAATATTTTGCCTATCTTTGCCCAAAATAAATTACAAACTAAAAAAATAAATGGCAGAAGATTTAGACAGAATTATTAAAGTTGACATCAACGAGACGATGAAGAAGTCATATATTGACTACTCTATGTCAGTAATCGTGGCTCGTGCTCTCCCAGATGTCCGCGATGGATTCAAACCGGTTCATCGACGCATACTTTTCAGTATGGACGAAAACGGCATCACATCAGACAAGCCAACACGTAAGTGTGCTCGTATCGTCGGTGATGTACTCGGACACCTCCACCCACACGGTGACTCTTCAGTTTATGGTGCCCTTGTACGTCTCGCACAGCCTTGGGCAATGCGTTACACTCTCATCGACGGTCAGGGTAACTTCGGTTCAGTGGATGGTGATGGTGCTGCGGCAATGCGTTATACAGAGGCTCGCTTGAGCAAGATCGGTGAGGCAATGTTGATGGATATCGACAAGGAAACAGTCGATATGATGAACAACTTCGACGACTCACAGCTTGAGCCAACTGTTCTTCCTACACGTATCCCTAACTTCCTCGTAAACGGTGCAACGGGTATTGCCGTAGGTATGGCTACCAACGTGCCTACTCACAATCTCGGTGAGGTAATCGACGGATGTGTTGCGTTTATCGACAATCCTGAGCTTACAAGTCTTGAGCTCATGCGTTACATCAAGGCTCCTGACTTCCCAACTGGTGGTATCATCTGTGGTATTGATGGCGTAAAGGATGCTTACGAGACTGGTCGTGGTCGTGTTGTCGTACGTTCAAAAACAGAAATCGAGAGCGATGGTACTCATGAGAAAATCGTCGTAAACGAGATTCCATATAACGTAAACAAGTCTGAGCTTATCAAGAAGATTGCTGACCTCGTGAACGAAAAGCGTATTGAAGGTATCAGCAACGTAAACGATGAGTCTGACCGTGAGGGTATGCGTATCGTCATCGACGTTAAGCGTGACGCTAACGCAAACGTAATCCTCAACAAGCTCTACAAGATGACTGAACTCCAGTCAAGCTTCCCTGTAAACTGTATCGCTATCGTTGACCAGCGTCCTAAGCAGCTTACTCTTGCAGAGTGTATCCGTCACTTCGTCAACCACCGTCACGACGTGGTTATCCGTCGTACAAAGTATGACAAGCGCAAGGCAGAGGAGCGTGCTCATCTCCTTGAGGCTCTCATCATAGCAAGTGACAACATCGACGAGGTAGTACACATCATACGTTCTTCAAAGGAACCATCTGAGGCTATCGCACGATTGATGGAGCGTTTCAGCTTCGACGAGCCACAGGCTAAGTTCGTAGTAGAGATGCGTCTCCGCCAGTTGACAGGTCTCCAGCAGGATGCCCTCCACAAGGAGTATGACGAGCTTCAGGCTCTCATCAAGTACTTGCAGAGCATCCTTGATGACCCAGAGCTTTGCAAGAAGGTGATGAAGGACGAACTCATTGAGGTTAAGGAGAAGTTTGGCGACGAGCGTCGTTCTGCTATCGACTATACAGCTTCTGAGAACTTCAACCCAGAGGACTTCTATCCAAATGAGCCAGTAGTTGTAACTGTTTCACACCTCGGCTACATCAAGCGTACATCACTCAGCGAGTTCCGTACTCAGGCACGTGGTGGCGTGGGAAGCAAGGGAGGAAGTGCACGTCAGTCAGACTTCATAGAGCACATCTATCCAGCGATGACTCACAATACGATGATGTTCTTCACACAGAAGGGACGTTGCTTCTGGATGAAGGTTTACGATATTCCAGAGGGCGACAAGACATTCAAGGGTCGTGCTATCCAGAACCTTCTCAACATCGAGTCAGACGAGAAGTGTACAGCATTCATCTGTATCGAGGACATCAACGACGAGGAGTTCGTAAACAGCCACAACCTTGTATTCTGTACTAAGCAGGCTGTAATCAAGAAGACTGCATTCGAAAACTACTCTCACCCACGTTCAAACGGTCTTATCGCAATCAACCTCAACGAGGGTGACGAGGTAATCGACGTACTCCTCACAAGTGGAGAGGACGAAATCCTCATCGCAAACCGCAACGGTCGTGCAATCCGCTTCAACGAGACAACAGTACGTACTATGGGACGTACCGCTACAGGTGTTAAGGCCATGCGTCTTGACGAGGACGGCGAGGACGAGGTTGTCGGCATGATTAGCCTCACTAAGGCAGAAGGTGCCAATGCAGCAGCAGAGGCAACTGATGACGAGGTTGAGAACAATGAGCCAGAGACAGAAGAGGTTGTTGATAATGATGCAGAAGACAAGACAGTACCAACAATCCTTGTACTCTCAGAGAAGGGTGTCGGTAAGCGTAGTGCCGTTGACACATACCGTATCACAAACCGTAACGGTAAGGGTGTCAAGACAATCAACATTACAGACAAGACTGGTAAGCTCGTTGCATTCAAGAAGGTTACACTCGAGAATGATATCATGATTATCAACAAGAGCGGTGTTACAATCCGTCTTGCTGTTGATGACATCAAGAAGAGTGGTCGTCTCACACAGGGTGTCAAGCTTATTGACATCGCTAAGCGTAATGACGTAATATCAAGCGTCTGCGTTGTTGAGCACGTTGACCCGACTGAAGAAGCAGAGGTCGAACTCGATGAGAATGGAAATCCTATAGTAACGCCTCCAACAGAGGAAACACAGGAATAATTATACCAATTACTAAAATGCAGGTTCCGGGAATCGAAAGATTCATCGGACCTGCCAAAAACAATCTAATTATGAAGAAAGTATTTTTCTTGTGCGCAGGACTCATAGCCCTCAGCACAACAATGAATGCACAGGACAAGGAAGCCCTAAAGTTAGAGAAACAGGCTATCAAGGAGGCAGAGAAGACTGTAAAGAAAGCTCGCCAGGAATATGAGATGTCTATCCCTAACCCGACGTATGGACGTAAGGAGACAAACTTCGAGAAGCTTGACGGAGCAAAGGCTCTCATTGAGCAGGCTGTCACAAATAAATATGTGCAGAACAACAAGGACACATGGAAGGTTGCTGCCGATATCATGTACAAGTACTATGCAAAGTACAAGACTGAAGCAGAGAGCGACGAAACAAAGAAAGCTCTTGAGGCAGAATATGGTTACAAGGTAGCAACATACACTATTAAGTATGACTCCATCCTTAACATTATGCCTAAGAAGAACGAGATGGAAGTAAAGATGGTTGAAGCATCATATCTTCCAATGGCTGTTCAGGGTATCGTTTCATGTCTTCAGACTGCACAGAATCTCTCTACAAGTGAGAAGCAGGAAGACCTTATACTCGGCAAGAAGTACGCAAGACTTGTAGCTGATGCTTGTACAAGTGCTCACATCCTCCAGAACTATGAAAAGGACAAGAGCACTAAACAAGATTGGGCTGTCTATGGCAAGGCTTTCTATGCACAGAGCTTAGGAGGTATCAAAGGTTCAAACGATGACGAGGTAGAGGCTGCATACAAGGAACTCTACGGCACTCAGTACGAGTCAGTAGCATATAGTGCACTTATCAACCGTTATCGTGAGACAAACAAGGAAAGATACATGAAGATTCTTTCTTACGCAGCAGAGCACGCTAAAGGTGAGAACGCTCCACAGTTTGCATTCATGTACATCCAGACTCTCTATACTGAAGGAAAGAAGAATGAGTGCATCCAGCAGATTGACAAGTTCGTTGAGAAATATGCAGATAACGACAACGCTGTTAATGCTTACCTCATGAAGGGACAGATCTTCTTCGAGGACAAAAAGTTCGACGATGCAGAGAAGGTATTTGCTGATGCTGTTGCCAAGTTCCCAGAAGAGGAGCGCGCCATCACTATGCCAGCTAAGTGTGCATGGATGAAGGCTCAGGCAAGTGCAACAAAGGCTGACCGTGAGAAGGCTATCAAGCTCTTCAAGGAACTTGAGACAAAGTACCCAAACAATCCTGACTACTGGGGTGAGCCACTCTACATCCTCTACAACAACAATGGACAGCTTCAGTTGCGTGACAAGTACAAGAAGTACTACAACGTCAACTAATGTATCGTAACATAAATATTATGTAGTTAATGGGGAGTTAAAAGGAAACAACCTTTTTAACCCCTCTTTAACTACAAAATATACGACATAAAAATGCGGAAATATTTATTATTACTTTTTTTAGGTTTATCACAGATTGTTTACGGACAGGAGGCGTCGAAAGACAAGTCCGCTGAACAGCCTTACAAGAAGTCTGCCATCGTCAAGTCGCTCAAGGCTCAGATGAAGGCGGGCAACTATTCCGCTGTTGTGGATGAAACAAACAAGGCGTTCAAGAAATATACAGAAGCTGATGGAGATGCCGAACTCCACAACTATCAGGTCAAGGCACTCGAACAGATGGTGCTTGCAGAAAACAAGAACATGTATCTTGCCACAAGACCAGATACTACTAAATACTTCGGCTACATGTACCAGATGTATGAACAGGCTCTTTTCTGCGACTCTCTGGAACAGATTCCTACTCTTGACGGCAAGACAGTATTCCGCTATCGCTATGCCAATGCGGAAACACTATTAAAATACAGGAAGAATCTCAAGATGTCATGCCGTTACTTCTATCGTAAGAAGGACTATAAGGATGCTTTCAAGTATTCTGACCTGTATTACAAGTCAAAATCAGCTCCAATCTTCACAGGAAAGAAGGGCGAAAGCCTCATGCCTGATGAGAAGGATAACATCGAAATATCAGTCATGGCAGTTGTCTCTGCCTACGGCTCACACAATAACAATGGTGTAGTCAGCTACCTCCATGAAGCCATGAAGGACAAGAACATGTGCTACACCGTCCTCGAACTCGGTTGCAAGGCTTACCTTGCACTCGGAGACACAACAAACTATCTTGAGCATTGTACCAAGGGATTCAATGAGAAGCCAGAACAGGAGTTCTTCTTCATGTCACTCCTCAAGTACAACATAGACAATGCACAACATAGCAAGTGTCTCGAACTTGCCAACACAATGGTACAGAAGTTCCCTAAGAACAGGAACTACTGGTTCATCAAGGCCAAGGAAGAAGAGATACTCGGTAAGGGCGATGATGCCATTGCATCTTATTACAAGGCAATAGAACTGAAGGAAGACGATGCAGAGGCTTACTCTTACATCGGCTCTATATACACTAACAAGGCACAGGATATGTACAGTCGCAACACGCTCTCTGTCACTAATCCTGGATACAAAGAGTTCAAGTCAAAGCTCAAGGCTGTATATACAAAAGCAAAAGAAGCCTACGAGTCTGCCCGTAAATTCGCGCCTAAGAACAATGCTCTCTGGTACGGAGGTCTGAAGAACTCATACTTCAAACTGAACATGGGCAGGGAACTTAAACAACTCGAAGCACTAAAGAAATAAACAATAATCCCAATGAGGACTTTTTCAGACGGTTCCGCCTTTAGAGAAACGAAAATTTATAAAATTAAAGAAAATGTTTTCTTTTGTTTTCCTATGTTTTCTTTTGTTTTTCTAATTGGCCGCTTGGCGGCAAAAATCAACAACACGAAACCGTACAGGTAGAACAATTTTCTTTAATTTTCTAAATTTTCGTTCTAAAAAAGAGACCTCAATTGGGTTATATGCGACACAACATTATGATAAAAGACTTCAACAAAGTAGCAATCATCGCTGGACAGAAAAGAATAATGTACAGCGAGATGCTCCAGCGCATCACTCTCTTTGCAGAACAAAGTCCAAAGGAAGCAGGTGCAAAGACAATCATTCTCAGTGAAAACCGTGAAGGATGGATTTATGCCTTCTTCGGAATATGGGCAAACAAGGGAATTGCCATTCCTGTGGATGCCACATCTACGGTAAGTGATATTTCTTACATCATCAAGGATTGTAAGCCAGATTGTATATGGACATCAGTTCAGAAACTCGACACAGTCAAGGAAGCATTAAAGGATGCCCAGATAGACACGAAGATTCTGATTATTGATGACTACGAGTCTGTTGAAGTAAACAAGGAAAAGGCTGCCATAGAATACTCAGACGAGGATGTGGCTGTCATCATCTATACATCAGGAACAACAGGTAGCCCTAAGGGCGTAATGCTCACATTCGGCAACCTCATGGCTAATATCCACTCCGTTGCCGACGAAGTTCCTATTTTCAACGAGGAACGTCGTGCACTTATTCTTCTTCCACTCCATCATGTACTTCCACTTCAGGGTTCTGTCATTGCACCTATCACACGTGGAGGTGGTGTTGCAATATCACCATCCATGACAGCTCCTGACCTCATGAATACGCTCAAGGATGGTAAGGTGAGCATCATCATCGGTGTACCTCGTCTCTACCAGACACTCTTCGGAGCAATGAAGAAGAAGATTGACTCCAACTTCGTCACACGCTTTCTCTTCTGGATGTGTAGCAAGGTAGGTAGTCGCTCACTCTCTCGTACTATCTTCAAGTCAGTACGCACGAAGATGGGCGGTCATATCGACTACCTCGTTTGTGGTGGTGCAGCACTTGACCGTGAGATAGGTGTTGGACTCAAGACCCTCGGTCTTGACGTACTCGAAGGCTACGGAATGACAGAGACTGCGCCTATCATCGCCTTCACACGTCCTGACGATATCGTTCCAGGTTCTTGCGGTAAGCCAATGCCATCAGTACAGACCAAGATACTTGAGACAGGCGAGCTATGTGCCAAGGGTCCTAACGTGATGAAGGGATACTACAATCGCCCTGAGGAAACAGCAGCCATTCTTGACAATGAGGGCTGGATACATACAGGAGACCTTGCACGTTTCGATGACCAAGGTCGTCTCTACATCACAGGACGTACAAAGGAGATTATCGTTCTCTCCAATGGCAAGAACGTCAATCCAAGTGAGATAGAATACAAGATTGAAAAGTATGACTCAATAGTCAAGGAAGCAGCCATAGTACAGGACGGTGATATGCTCCGTGCCATCATCGTTGCACAGAACGAATGGCTCGGTCAGAAGACTGACGAAGAGGCAGAGGAAGCACTCAAACGTGAGGTACTTGCACCATACAACGAGACGGTAGCACAATACAAGAAGGTGATGAGTGTATTCCTCTATCGTGGTGACCTTCCACGTACCAAACTCGACAAGATACAGCGATTCAAGCTCAAGGGCATCATCGAGTCAGGTGTACGCAAGGAGATTAAAAAGGATGTTGTTGAACCAACATTCGAGGAATACAAGATTATCAAGCAATACATAGAGTCAGAGAAGAAGATAACAGTACGTCCAACAGACCATATCGAGACTGACCTTGCCTTCGACTCACTCGACCGAGTTGGACTCCAGAGCTTCATCGAACAGACATTCGGTACAGAGCTCAAGGCTGATGTCATGGCTTCATTCAAGAATGTGACAGAGATAGCCGAGCAGGTTGCAAAGGTCAAGACACGTCAGGAAGTGGAACAGGTAGAATGGCACAAGCTGTTCACTGAGCACAAGTCTAATCTCAAATTGCCAGACTTCTGGTTCACAGGCCACATATTCACATGGTGCTGCAAGGTATTTGCACACACATACCTCAGTATGGAGGTCAAGGGACTTGAGAATCTGCCAAAGGATCGTTCATTCATCATTGCTCCAAACCACGTGAGCTATATGGACGGACTCCTTGTAGTGACAGACATACCAAACGCAATCCTCAACAATACATACTTCTACGTTAAGGAAGACCATGTACGTGGCAAGCTACTCAGATTCCTTGCAAGTCACCACAACATCATCCTTATGGAGCGCATGAACCTCATGAACTCCATCCTCAAGATGGGTGAAGTGCTCAGGTCTGGCAAGAATCTCGTTATCTTCCCTGAGGGAACACGTACACGTAACGGAGAGACAGGACAGTTTAAGAAGACATTTGCCATCCTCAGCAAGGAACTTAACGTACCTATCGTACCAGTTGCCATCACAGGAGCATACGAGGCAATGCCAAAGGGTCGCAAGTTCCCACTTGCAAAGAAGGTGACAGTAGAGTATCTTCCACCTGTCACAGCAGACTCTGCAATGTCTTACGTAGATTACTCTGAAAAAGTAAAACAGATGATTGTTGAAAAAACAAAGAAATAACAAGTCATAACCTTGATAACAGCAAAGAGGTTACAGAGTACACCTTTACATGAGTACTTTGCAACCTCTTTACTTTTATTAGATAAAGCAGATTATAAGTAGGTGTGTATAATTATTTTTACAATCCTTGCACCGCCTACTGCGCATCTTCAACGCCTAAAAACAATTGAGTAGGAGTCACTACACTCATTTATTTTATGCGCTGAACCTACATCATTAATCAATACAATCATTATAAAAATAATTCTGCGCACCTACTTATCTACAATACAATAATAACTAACCAATCAAACACAATTTCAGACGTATGAAAAGAAACATTATCACATCACTTCTCATGGCAATGCTCATGATGACAGTTACTCCTGTTTCTGCACAGGAAAAGAATGGATTCAAGAAGATTAACGTAACAGAAGACTTCAAAGACAATGGTTTCCAGTGGTTTCGTGATGCACAACTCCTTGCCTCTGGCGACAAGACAAAGAGTAATGCCATGACTATCGGATGGGGCGGTATCGGTACATTGTGGGGACGCACAGCCATGACTGTTTATGTTGCCGAGAAGCGATATACAAAAAGTTTCATGGACAAATACGAGTACTTCACCGTAATGTCATTTGATGTAAAGGACAGTAAGGTACTCAACTATATGGGAACAAAGAGCGGACGTGATGGCGACAAGGCTGCTGCTCTCGGTCTCCACACCGCTTATACAGCAAACGGCACTCCTTACTATACAGAGGCAACAATGGTCATCGAGTGCAAGATGATGTATGCTGCACCTTTTGATCCTAAAGGATTCAAAGACGTGCCACAGAAGATGTATAGTAACTTCCCTCCTGGCATCCACTCCATGTACATCGGTGAAGTCGTTAACGCATGGGTAAAGTGATGTTTTTCATTCTAATAATGAAAGCAAAAACAAAGGCTTGAAACATTATTGTTTCAAGCCTTACTTGTGTTGGGGTGGAGGGTGGGACTCGAACCCACGACATTCAGAACCACAATCTGACGCTCTAACCAACTGAACTACATCCACCATGTTGGGGAACTTATTTTAATCATAATGTTAACTTCATGCGTTCCTAACATGAAAATGATATAAAGTCATTGACCATATACCTAACATTATTGGGGGTGGAGGGTGGGACTCGAACCCACGACATTCAGAACCACAATCTGACGCTCTAACCAACTGAACTACATCCACCATGTTGGACAAATAAGAGAGTTACCTTGGGGTGCTCCCCTTTTTGCGAGTGCAAAGGTACAATCTTTTTTTGAACTGACAAAAAAATAAATGACTTTTTTTATTATTACCCGATGTTTTGTCCTTTAACAATCATGGGAGTTAATAAATGTGTATAGGAATTAACTGACGAGACTTTGTTATATCTCAAATTTATGCCTTCATTGGGTGATTTCAGGACTAATATATACAAAGAATTCAAGTTTCGCAAGTGCTCAACTTGTTAAGGTCATTAGGTTTAAGGTTATCGGGGTGCTACGCTTTTAGGTTTGAGTATTCTCAACTACAAGTCTCAAACCTGATAACCTAAGACCTGATAACCTAACAACCTCTCAGATGAAGCTTGCGGAAGTTGAGTAAGGAACACTACAAAAAACAAAAAAGGAGCGACCACCCTTTGTCTTGTTGGATGGTCGCACCATTAGTTTCCTGCGGTCTGTGAGACCGTTTCGTTAAGTTGAGGAATAGAACTGACTTAGTAGCCGAATACCTGTTCTGGTGTAAGTTCGGTTACTGGGCCAAGAGTCTTGAGCACGTTGAAGTCGAGTGCTGACTTCTTGCCTACGATACCATAATGGTATGGCTTACCCTTGACATACTTCTGCTGGAACTTGACGACATCGGCAAGGGTCATGTCCTTCACCTTCTCATATACAATTGCATCAGGGTCGGTGTCAAGTCCACGGTCACGTGCTGAGAAGTATGCACGGATAATATCCATGCCCGTAGTACGTTGTGTACGGAGACGTGCGATGACTGCTTCCTTTGCTATACGGAATGACTCCTTCACTTCTGGCATATCGTTGATGATACCATTGAATGTAGCAACGACATCATTAAGTTTGTCACTCTGTGATTCTGCGTATGACACGAAGTACATATAGTCATTCTTGCGTGAAGGAATAATAATACGAGCATTTGCACCATATACAAGTGCTTTCTTCTCACGCATATCCTGGAATACGATTGAGTTCATTCCACCACCGAAGTACTCCTGATATAGGCTTACAGCAGGAAGGATTGACGAGTCATACTCCTTACCCTCGCTTCCGTAGTGTGTGAGGTCAAAGTTCATTGTATCGTCAAATGGTACGAAGAATACACGGTTATCCTTTACGATGACATTCTTCCATTCTTTGTTTGCAAGTGGTGCCTTGAGTGAGGCTGCCACATGATGATTATCTGCAAGTACCTTTACAGCCTCATCTACTGAACGTGGTCCATAGTAAGCCACCTCATGCTGATACTGTGAGAGGTTCTTCAAGTTAAGAAGAAGTGTATCTGGTGAGAGGCTGCGAAGGCGTTCATTACTCAAATTCTGTGTCTTTGACCACTCTTCACCCCATGCAAGGTATGAACGCATTGCACTGAGATAAGAGCTGAAGTCGCCAAGCTGCATCTTACGTGCCTGTATCTGTGCATCGAGATATGTGTTCCATGCGTCCTTGTCTGTACGAGCATGTGTCATGAGATGGTCAAGAAGGGCCACAGCCTTATCGAGATTCTCATCAAGTCCACGCAATGTAACATAGATACGCTTGTTACCTACATTTATGTTGTAAGAACATCCAAGACGATAGAATGCCTCAGACACCTGCTCTGCCGTAAGGCTGTCTGTACCTACATATTCGAGGTAGTTAGATGCAAATGGCAATGTAGGATCAGCAAATGAACCCATGTCGTAGATGTAGTTGAGAGTAAAGAGCTTGTTGATGCCATTCTGACGATATACGACAGGCAACTTGTTTGCTGTCTCTGCCTTTGTGATGTCCTTTGAGAAATCGAGGAACACTGGTTCGATAGGTTCAACCTTTGAGTCGCTGACAGCCTTTACGAAGTCGCTTGTCACATCACGGTTCATGACGATAGGTGTGATGGCTGGCTTCTCAACTGGCTGTATGTTAGGGTCAGTACCCTTACGCTTATATACTACTACATAATTGTCCTTGCGGATATGCTTGTTAGCGAATTCCACAACGGCATCCTTGCTAATCTTTGCCTCACGGTCAGTCATTGTCACTACATCGTTCCACTGCTGGTCGTTGATGAAGGCATTAACCATCATAGTCACACGCTGTGAGTTGCTTTCGAGTTTCTTCTGCTCAGACAGTTTCTCATTATTGATTACTGCCTCCATGAGTTCCTTAGAGAACTTACCCTTGCGGAGCTTCTCTATCTCATCGAGAACGATAGTCTTCACGTCATCGAGAGTCTGTCCTGGCATTGGATATGCACGGAGTTCCCAATATGAGTAGTCGGCAGCATCATTCACACCACTCTGTGCATAGAGCACCTTGTGCTTGAGGTTGAGGTCAAGGTCAAAGAGACCTGCCTTACCATTGCAGACAATATTATCAAGAACAGAGAGTGTATCCAACTGATGACTTGCAGTACCGTCAAATCGCCATGCAATAGACACATATTCCTCCTGTGGAGTAACAACAGTCTTGCTTACAGATGCCTTCAACTCAGGGTCACGCTTGAACTCGAACTTCTTCAATGACTCGTTTGGCTTCATGTCACCAAAGTAACGCTCGATAACTGCTATCATTGAGTCAGGAATGAAGTCACCAGACACACAGATAGCCATATTGTTTGGCACATAGTATGTCTCAAAGAACTTCTTGATATTGGTGATTGACGGATTCTTGAGATGTTCCTGCTTACCGATGATACCACGACGGTAAGAGTGGCTTGGATAGAGAACCGTAGATATTGTGTCATGAAGCTTGTCCCAGTCCTCAGTAAGTCCACCATTATACTCCTCATATACTGCTTCAAGCTCTGTATGGAAACCACGGATAACCATATTCTTGAAACGGTCTGCCTGTACCTTTGCCCAGTTGTCTATCTGGTTGGATGGTATGTCTTCCACATAACAAGTAAGGTCATAGCTTGTGTAAGCATTTGAACCATCTGAGCCTATAGTAGCCATCAACTTGTCATACTCATTAGGAATGGCAAGCTTTGATGCCTCATAGCTCACACTGTCTATCTGGTGATAGATAGCCTTACGCTCTGCAGGGTCAGATGTCTTACGATACACCTCATAGAGACGTTCTATCTCATCAAGCATAGGCTTCTCCTTGGCATAGTCGAGTGTTCCGAACTGCTCTGTACCCTTGAACATCACGTGCTCAAGATAGTGAGCAAGACCAGTACTTTCCTCTGGCTCGTTCTTTGCTCCAGCATGTACGGCTATGGCTGTCTGAATGCGTGGCTGTTCCTTGTTGACTGACATATAGACCTTGAGACCATTCTTGAGAGTGTACATCTGCACTCCCATAGGGTCGCCTTCTACTGTCTCATAATTGTACTTTGAATTGTTACAAGCTGTGAGAAACATTGTTGTCACAGCACCAAACATAACAGATTTAATTAATCTTTTCATCGTTATATCATATATGTTAATTAAGTTTTTAAGTTTCTATGTTCGTGAGTTTTTATGTTTGTAGGGGGTAATGTAGAAAGCATGACATTAATCATCTGCAAAAACATAATGATTTCATATCATCAACAGCCTTCTACCTGTTTTTACCAGCGCAAAGTTATACTTTTTTAGTTCAATAATAGCAGAAAACACAAATAATTATGTTATAAAGCATGATTTTAAGTGATAAAAATTGGTAAAAGAGTCATTTTGTCGTAACTTTGCACCCGATTTAAACCTGTATTCTTCATACAGGAGTTAACAATTAACAGTTAATAGTTAAAAGTTGAGTTGAGAAATTTGAAGTTCTTGAAAAGAATCTCAAATTCCGAATCTATGATTTATGCCTCCGGTTCATGTCGGTACGCATAGACTTGACATTATAGATTTAACATGACAAATGAGTAATCTCCAATTTTTAACTTTTAACTCTTAGCTTTTAACTCTTGCATTATGAAGAATGAATAATGCAAGGTAAGGTAGATTGTTTTTTTAATAAGCAAAAATATTATGATGCTCAAGCAGACAAAGATTGTCGCATCCATCTCCGATTTAAGATGCGAAGTTGACTTCATTCGTTCACTCTTCGAGGCAGGAATGAATGTAGTACGTATGAACACAGCCCACGGAACACGTGAAGGTATGGATAAGCTTATCCATAATGTACGCGAGGTAAGCAACCGTATCGCCATCCTCATCGACACAAAGGGTCCTGAGGTCCGTACAACAAGGATTGCAGGATTGGAAGACTCAGAACAGCTTCAGTTCCATATCGGTGACATCGTGAAGGTTGTAGGCAACCCTGATATCGAGACTACTCGTGAACAGATTGCCGTGTCATACAAGAACTTCGTAGATGACCTCAAGGTAGGTTCTTACATCCTTATTGATGATGGTGAGCTTGAGTTGTTCGTACGCGAAAAGCATACTGACCACCTCGTATGTGAAGTTCAGAACGAGGCTTCAATGGGTCATCGCAAGAGCGTGAACGTACCTGGTGTACGTATCAACCTTCCTTCGCTTACAGACAAGGATAAGGCAAACATCAAGTATGCCATCGAGCGTGACATCGACTTCATCGCTCACTCTTTCGTTCGTACAAAGCAGGACGTTCTCGACATCAAGGAGATTCTTGACGCATACGGTAGCGACATCAAGATTATCGCCAAGATTGAGAACCAGGAGGGTGTTGACAATATAGACGAAATCCTCGAGGTGGCTGATGGTGTAATGGTTGCACGTGGTGACCTTGGTATCGAAGTACCACAGGAACGTATCCCTGGCATCCAGCGTATTCTCATCAAGAAGTGCGTACTTGCTAAGAAGCCAGTCATCGTTGCTACACAGATGCTCCACACTATGATTAAGAATCCTCGTCCAACACGTGCCGAGGTAACAGATATCGCAAACGCTATCTACTACCGTACAGATGCTATCATGCTCTCTGGTGAGACAGCATACGGTAAGTACCCAGTAGAGGCAGTACAGACAATGGCTAAGGTAGCAAAGCAGGCAGAAATAGACAAGCTCCCTGACAACGATATCAAGATTCCTCTCACAGAGAATACTGACGTTACAGCCTTCCTTGCCAAGCAGGCAGTAAAGGCTACTAACGTGATGCCTATCAAGGCTATCATCACCGACAGTTTCTCAGGAACAACAGCTCGCAACCTTGCAGCTTTCCGTGGTAAGTACCCAGTACTCGCCATCTGTTACAAGGAGAAGACAATGCGTCACCTTGCTCTCTCTTACGGAGTGGAAGCTATCTACATGCCAGAGAAGGCAAACGGTCAGGCTTACTACTTTGCTGCCCTCCAGAAGCTCATGGACGACGGAGTACTCAAGGGTACAGACATGGTTGCATACCTCAGCAGTGGTAAAAAGGGAACAAAGACATCATTCCTTGAAATCAACACAGTAGGTGATGTTCTCAAGGCTGGTCTTGACTACGTATTGCCAAACAGGAACAGGTATCTGTAAAGCCAAGCCCCCCGACCCCCAAAGGGGGCGGCCTCAGGGTTATGTGGTAGGAACACACGAGGATATAATAAGACAGAAGCAATAAATTCTACACGGATAGAATTTATTGCTTCTATTTTTATTATTGTTCCGGATGGCCGCCCCCTTTGGGGGTCGGGGGGCTTTCGGTGGTCTTGTTGGCTACCTCTGCCACCTCTTCATCCTGCACATGATAAGCTCGTCATTATCTCCACGCTGGTGCATTCCCCCACCCTCGCAATAGCGGAAGAAGGAGCAATCGGAACATGGCTCTTTCTTTGCCATCCATGAGTGGTCACGATACAACTGGAACTTGGTATTCCACGCCTCCCAAAGGTTATCGTGGTATATATTGCCTTGGTGATAGTCACTACGGATGCTTGAACAAGCAGATATAGAGCCGTCTATAAGGACGGAGACAACATTTATTCCTGCTATGCAATTGAAGAAATGACCTCGTGACTCATTCTCGTAAGCCCCAAGAAAACCTTCACAGCCGAAATAGCAAAGCATTGGAGTCTTGCCCGCAAGCTTGTCCAGCCTCTTCTGCTTAATGAACTCCATAAGTTGTTCAAACTCTTCGTCCGTGATAATCATATCCGGGTCCTTACGGGCACGTCCCATAGGGAAGATGGAGAGGAGACGCCAACGAGGTACACCTTCTGCCTCAAGGGCAGCGAATATCTTGTCAAGCGACTTGATGTTACGACGGTTTACACAAGTATCCACATCCCACGTGAGTCCTGTAGTATGGCAAAGAAGACGGATAGCATTCCATGTCCTTGCAAAACTGCCCTTTCTGCCTCGCATCCAGTCATGGTCATCCTCCAGTCCGTCAAGACTTATCGTCAGGCTTCGCATACCAGCTGCAAGGAGTGAACGAAGACGAGCCTCATCAAGCAACCAGCCGTTTGTGACAAGTCCCCAGTTATATCCACGCTTCACCACTTCACGACCGACATCCTCTATATCCTTACGTACAAGCGGCTCACCTCCGGTTATGACGATAAGCACCTCACTTGTATTTACATTAGGAGTTATGGTGTCGAGTGCCTTGAGAAAATCCTCCGCAGGCATATCCTCATGAAGGGCAGTAGCCGTCTTACAGTCGCTACCACAATGACGACACTGGAGGTTACAACGCAAGGTACATTCCCAGAACACCTGTTTTATCGGGTGCTGTTTCTTGTTGATGTTACGCATCTGACGGAACACCTCCAGTTGCAACCGTTTCCTCAATCCTATTTTTCTTTCAGATATCATTATTTTGCTTCGCTTGCTTTCTTATGAAGGGTGAAGTTAGCCGTAGCTGTAGCCTTGAACTTATCCGTAGCTAAGCTGTCCAACTGAACGTCAACGTACATGGTATCATTCTCATACACGCCCGACTTGTCGGAAGCAATAACCTGAAGCTGTTTGAATGTCTCGCTTACGCTACTATTTCCATACTTCTCGATACGTGAGTTTGAGAAGTACTTGCCATTACCGTCAGATGCCACATTTTCCACGCCTCTAACATTATAATAATTAACATCAGTAGGGAAAGACACTACTTGCACATTAGGCACAGGTTCGCCTTCGGTATTAAGTACAAGACCAGTCGTCTCACTTAGAATCTCAGCAGTAGGAGGAATCGTTCCGTATTCACATGGACTATCAAATTCACAACCAGTAACGCCCATCAAAGCGAGCAGGCATCCCAAAACACGTGTCAGTTTTGACAACAGATAGTTGTTAAGTTTTTTTGTCATAATTATATAATGTGTTTATTGTTGAAATTTTACAATTATTCGCATGCACGACGTTTTCACCCACCAATTACACGAATTTTCACGAACTTCAAGTCCGTTATTTTTATTACACTAAGACAACTCGTGTTGTCTGCGAATAACACGAATGCCATCCGGATTATGACGGGCTAAAAAGATTCGTGATATTCGTAATTGCACGAGCAATTCTTCGTGTAATATAAAAAGTCTTGAATTACATTTTCGTGCAAATTAGTGTAATTCGTGGTTAGAAAGACTCTTGTAAAACCATAGTTAATTAATTCTTTTTCTTATGGAGCACAAAATCAGCTGTGGCAATTGAAGTATAGTTAAAATATTCATCTCCATCCAACCTATCCAACGCATAATCTATATATAATGTATCATTCTCATACACGCCTGTACTATCAGTAGCAATAGCCATATATGAAGGGAAATAGTTCTTAAAGCCAGCCACATCCGTACCTTCAGGCATGCCACAAAAATACAAGACAAAACTTTTATATTTTCCGTCTTGACCTGTAACTCCAGTACTACTAGTTGCGATCCCAAGTGTTCCATCTTGTTTTACGAGACCAACACGAACATTGATATTTTCGATTGGATTTCCGATAGAATCAGTCACAAGACCTGCGACCTCCCCCTTCACAGCATAATCAGCAGTAGGAACACCATAAAGCGCTACGGCCCTTTTAGGATCCCATTCTTTTTCTTCTTCGTCTCCACAACTTGTGAATCCGAGCACAACAAGGACAGCACCAAGGAAAGACATAACCTTGTTTAATACATAGTCATTGGTAAGAATTTTTGTAATCATAGTTTTATCGTTTTTACAATTATTAAAGATATTTATGCAAATGTACAGCTTTAGTTTGAAATAGCAAAATTTCCCCCACAAAAAAAAAGGATGCATCGCTTGATGCATCCTCTTTTTTAATCCTTTTGTGTTACCCTGTTGATGATTCTGTATCTTATCCAACAGTTTCGATTTCTTCTGTCATGTTAATCTCATTGCCTTTGTTATCCTTGAACTTGTACTGAAGGAATCCCAAAGACTGGTCAGCAATGACTTTCAAACCGAAACCATATTTCATCTTCCATCTGAACTTGAGACTGAAGAGTCCCTTGTTGATGTAAGCGGAAACGTATGGATGGACATAGAGCTTGAATTTCTTCATTCCAAGATTATTGACGACATAGTCTATCTTATTCTCCAGCGTGTCTGTAAAGAGGATTGACGACTTGATTGTTCCCTTGCCGAAACATGTAGGACAAGTCTCCTCAACATGGACATCCATAGCTGGACGCACTCTCTGACGGGTAATCTGCATGAGACCAAATTTGCTGAGAGGTAGAATGTTGTGCCTTGCACGATCATTCTTCATCAACTCCGTCATGTGCTCATAGAGCTTCTGTCTGTGCTCTGCCGAATCCATGTCGATAAAGTCAACCACAATGATACCTCCCATGTCTCGGAGTCGAAGCTGGCGAGCCAACTCTTCGGCTGCACCCATGTTCACCTCAAATGCGTTGGCTTCCTGACCGTCAACGCCACGTGAACGATTACCACTGTTCACATCGACCACATGGAGGGCTTCGGTATGCTCAATCACGAGATAAGCACCTCGCTTGTAACTTACAGCCTTGCCCAGTCCTGACTTTATCTGTTTGGTGACAGAGAAATTGTCGAATATCGGAACCTCTCCCTTGTAGAGCTTTACTATGTTCTCTCTCTCTGGAGCAATGAGCGACACATATTTCTTTACTTCCTTGTACACCTCTGCATTGTTCACATGAATGCTTTCGTATGAGGGATTAAAGAGGTCACGTAGCATTGATACTGTTCTTCCCGTCTCTTCGTGTACGAGTACTGGGAGGTCTGTGCTCTGCTGTATCTTATTGATAGCATCATTCCAGTTTTCTATCAGCACAGACAACTCGTTGTTCAGTTCAGCCGCCCTCTTTCCTTCAGCCACCGTACGCACAATCACACCAAACTGACGTGGCTTGATGCTCTGGATGAGCTGTTTCAGTCTTGTTCTTTCTTCCTTGGACTTAATCTTGGATGATACGGATACCTTGTCTGTAAAAGGTATAAGAACAAGGAAACGTCCAGCAAAGGATATCTCTCCCGTAAGTCGTGGTCCTTTGGTGTTAATCGGTTCCTTAGTGATTTGTACCATCACCTCCTGTCCTACTTCAAGAACATTCTGTATGCTTCCTCCTTTCTCAAGGTCTGGCTGCTTGCCTGCCTTGTGCATAGGAGCAAGTTTTTTCTTGTCGCTTGCAACTTGTCTCACATATTTCTCGAGAGAGAGAAACTGTGTTCCTAAATCCTGGTAGTGCAGAAATGCCTCACGCTCATGACCGACATCAACGAAACATGCATTAAGCGCAGGCATGATTTTCTTTACCTTTCCTGCGTAGATGTTGCCCACGGAGAACTTGGAGTCCTGACCTTCCTTCTGGAATTCCACCAGTCTCTGGTCTTCAAGGAGTGCTATGGTTACTTCCTTGGGCTGAACGTCGATAATAAGTTCGCTTGTCATTTTGCTTTTGATTGTTTACTGCCGCAAATGTTGATTATCGCCAATTGCGGCTCGTCGTGACTAAAAAAGACAAACCTTAAAGCAGACATCCTTATGTGAGAGGACTTCTGACTCTAACAGTTTGCCTTTTCCTTTCGTCTTGCTGAGCAGTTGACTACTTGCTCTTGTGACGATTCTTTCTCAGTCTCTTCTTACGCTTGTGAGTAGAGATCTTGTGTCTTTTCTTCTTCTTACCGTTTGGCATAGTCCTTGAAAATTAAATTGTTTATAATAATTTTTACTATATCTCTCTTTTGACTGACGAAGTGGGCAAGCACACCCTTTTCATCTTTCAGCTTGCAAATATACTACATTTTGCCAACATGAAGAAATTTTTTTTCGAAAATATATCATTCTTACTCGTCTCCCCCACATTTTGAATAACAAAACATGAAGAATGGCAAACGGGAAAAGACAAAAGAAGGAAGACAGACAAAGAATTATAGTCACCCTCACAAAACCAACTGATTTTGGATCAAATCGCCCCCTATAACTTAGAATAAGCGAGAGACATATTATTTTTTCTTTACTGGGCTCTTATTAAATCTATAGCTTGTGGAGAAGAGGACATAAGCTGGGAGGGAGACAGCATGAGTCTCACGTATGCCTCGCTCGTTAGTGACATATGTGAGTGACTTGTACTGATGCAGGATGTCGATGGCAGAAAGTTTGAGGACCACCTTGCCCTTCAGGATTGACTTAGACACATTGGCATCCCAGATACATGACACCTTGTTAAGTTCGTCATTTGAATAGCCACTACGCTTGATGACATCCACTCCTGTATTGAAATCAAGGAATGAGAAGTTACCCGATACATAAAAACTTGTGCGGTACGCTATTGCATCCTCGTAACTCACATTCGCCCTGTTGTTGAATGACTTGTCCCATGAGATGCTTGCGGTAAAATCAACCCATAATTTTTTATCTAACATACGTGCTACAAACGTCAATGGGATTTCTGAATGAAGTCCGTTGTTATTCACCATCTGGGCAGAGCCTGTCTCCTCGTCAACGATGGAGTTCTTCATCTTGTTGAACAATGAGTACATTCTCCACCTGAATATAAACTTGAGGTCCTGGAAATAATGTTCACCAGTTAGCCTTGAGCTGATATTCCATGTGCCATTCACATTTTCTGGTTTATTATTATACACACCTGTCAATGCGTTATAGCTATATGTATTTATAATCCTGTCTAAGAACATTGTATAATCTAATTCATACCGCAAGAAACCATTTTTCCGATTATTTATCGCCCTGTACCATGAAAAGTTTGATGTCCATGCAGACGAGTTCTTCAGATTACCGTTTCCTGAGAATATGTTTATCCTGTCTGATGTGACAGGCAATTCAATCATCATGAGCGGGTCTGTAATGTTATGTTTCATAGAAGTTGATATGGTGTAACGCCATTTTTCCGAAGTTGACTGGTTATCATACAATCTCTTTACGGAAAACGATACGGATGGGTCCACGAAGAATGGAGTCTGCTCAATACACCTGTCAACGACAGACCTGTTGTAATAAGTCTTTCTGTCAACAAAAGTGCAAGGTATTGACCAGTCAAAATTAGTAAACGTCATCTCTCCGCCAGGCATGCTGAATCGACTATAGTGATAGTCAACACCAGCAACATAGACATTCTCCTTTGTCTTTTTGTCATAACTGTTATCTATGTCTATGGCAGCGGAATTGATGTCTGTTATCGTCTCGTTGTCCTTGTCATCATTATGCCTGTATCTGACGAAAGCAGACATTCCAGCATTGGCAAATAAGCGACGGAACTTGTATGTCATGTCAGCATTGACACAAAGATGCGTACTTGGCTTATCAATATATTCAGTCACATCCTGACGTGAATATTCAGGACGGAAAAGTAGATAATTGTCTGTACGGTCATTGTCAAACATCCTTTTGGTATAATCCACACCAGCATTGAGGTCGATGATATCGACATCAAACACGTTTCTTGACACATTGAAAGACTGTGAGGCCTCGTAGGTCTTTGTCTTACCAGCATTTGTACGTCTGCGTGCATTCAGCATCAGCGTGTCGTTGACGGACACTCCGAGGTTATAGAGCGAATCAAGCATTCCTATACCATCCTGCCATATATTGCGTCGTGAGTTGGAATATCGTTCCTCATTGGTATTCTTGGAGTCTTTGACGCTGAACTTAGTCTTGCTCTCAAGCCAGAAAGGTTTCTTGAGTGTGAAATGATTATTGGCATTGAATCCTATGTTCTTATCAACATTTGAGTGTCTGCTAACACTGAAAGTGCTCTTATCATCACCAAGGAACGTTTCTTGATACTCATCACTTCCAGTATCTGTCTTTCTGCGAAGCACTTCAAGTGTGAGAACATTCTTACAATTATTGTGTTCATAAAGACGCTCCGCAATGAGGCGCTTGCTGTCTGTCCTTCCGTTACGTGGTTGACCACCTAACAAGTAACCGCCAAGAGTATAGTCATCCATATTCAGGTTGTTTGCTCCACCAACGACAGTAAGGCGTGTGTGGTCGGTAAAGCGAAGTCCGAACAGACGAGCAAGATAGCTATCCTCCGTTCCTGCACCAAGCTCTACATTAGCCATATACCCCTTGCTGTATTCTTTCTTCAGATAGACATCCATCACAAAGTCCTTAGGGGCATCCTTGTCATTAAGCGCAACAGCCTTGTCGGTAGTACGGTCATACACCTTTATATCCTTCACCGTATAATAAGGTAGATTCTCGAGCATCATCCTGTTATTGCCACGGAAGAAGTCCTTACCGTTGAGAAGAAGGTTGTCAATCTTTCTGCCGTTGACAAAGATTTCGCCCATCTTGTTCAGTTCCACTCCCGGCAACTGCTTGATAAGAGCATCAAGCATACTACCGTCAGCAACATTGAAAGCATCTGCATTATACACTATTGTATCACCCTTGTAGAATACCTTAACCTTTGTTGCAACCACACTCACGTTGTCAAGCATCCTGTCGAGGAACGAGTTACGACGTTTCACGAGGATATCCGGCACTTCCAAACGAGTCATCTTACCAATGTGCTTGAGCGAAAGGTTGGTGTATGTCGTATAGTAATCAGGATGCTCCACCTTGATTATGCACGATTTTAACGACTTCGTTTTTTTTCAATTCAAAATCGTATGAAGCATCAATGCCGTTTGTACCACCGTGTACAAAGTTACCGATATACGTTGGCGACTCACCTATCACGGTACTGTCCTTATCCATAAGGGTGATCTTGGCATCCTTTATACCAGCACCAGTGAAATTGTCATAAACATATCCTACAATAAAAATAGGTGTACTCTTATCCTGAGCACGAATAACCGCATGGAAAAATATTCCCATGGCCATAGCAATTGAAAAGAATAGTTTTTTAATGTTCATCGTTTTAAAAATTGTTTTCCTTGGCTGTGTTCTCATGAATCTAAAGGCATGAGGGGGCAGCATGGGGGATTGTTTTAGGTTTCTTTGTCATACAAAGATACATCTTTTACATCTTTCCCCAAAATATTCAGAAGAAATTCTGTACCATCCGATACACTTTTTTGAAATATTAAAATGGTTCAACTTCCGCAAGCTACAGTTGAGCACTTGCGAAACTTGAATTAAAATGGAATCTGAACAGAACAAACAAAAACAAATTGTCACTTCATATTCCTCCGACAATCCTTCGATAAGGGTTCGCTAACCCTTCGTAATTTTCTCGAGACATCACAAGTAACAAAAAGAAAGTGGATGTTCGTTAGCAAATAGCATTATGACAAAGCCTATATTTGTATGTGCGAAGAGAAAATTTTCCTGCATCACGAAGGAAAATAATTTTGTACGCGTACAAAATTATTTTTCTACGCGTACAAAAAAATGCCCATTTTCCATCGACTTTATGCTGACAACGATCAAAAGAATTGCAAAGAAAGTAAATTGCCCCAAAAAGTAGCATTATGTCACAACGAAGTAAACAAGAAAGTGTCATCGTGTCAAAAAACACGAACCGAAGGAAAAGCGAAGGATTCCCGAACAAAACCCGAAGGATTCCCGATGTATCATTATGTCATTCAAGTTTCACAAGCGTTTCTCATAGTGTAATTGGCTTCGTCGAGCTAAAGGTTCGTGGTAAAGACATCACCCACACGAATTCTTGTAGTTCTTTAAAAACAAAGTTTGCCCCTCCTAATCACGGAGTGGCAAAACCTTTTATCCAATTCTTGAGACTGACGCTTCAGAGAAGAATGAAGGACGGGAATTTTCAGAAAGTAATTTTAAACTTAGTAAAAGTTTTTTTAGAACACTGCAAAGGTATGTACTTTGACACTAACATTTTTTCACTCTGAGCGCAAAAATGTCTTATTTTTATATTCTAACGTAACATTATTGTCTTAAAAACATGTAACGAACATCTATTTACCATAGGCAAATTTCTATATCCTGTCCAAAAACAGAACATACCGACAGACATATTAACCAACGGATAGTCGAAAGTGACTAAAAGCAGCAAAATAACAACATAAACAAACTTAGACTCCCCTTTTACTTACAATTTTCATTCCGACACACGTATTTTTTTATCAAAATACACAAAACAAGGATAAAATCATAATAGGTACTCATGACACACTTAGTAGTAAAAAGCAATCTTACCACCAAAATAAATGGTGTACAAAAGACAACAAATCAACATTTTATATTGAGTGAACATTTAACATTCTCGTTTTGCACACTTTTTCCGCACAATAATATATTTAAAAAAATCTATTTGTGAAAACGACATAAGAAACACACATCAAAAACTGACAAATGAAATATGTTGCGTCTAAAATGCAAACAACTTTTGTAAAAACAACATATCTTTGCAGTGTCAAAAAACAAAAACAGTTTACAATATTATTTAAGTTTTTAGACAAAAAAATGAGAATCTAAACAACAGGTTCTTCACAAATAAAAAATGATGCTTTTCATTGTTAGATATACGGGATTTTCAAGAAACATTTTTTGTACGGGATTTTTTGAATGAATAAAGTGAACAAGAAAAGAACAAGAGAGTAAAAAAAGTAGCAAGTGATTGCGAAAGTCTTGGTAAAAGTTTTCAAAGGTATAAGATTGGGGATATATAGCATATCAATCGGGGATATAGCATATTAATATTGGTTAGTTATTACGGGTTATTAATAATGATTGTAAAAAGGGTTCGTTAGTTTATATTTCTCTCAATAGGTAAACACAATATATTAAGTATTAAGTTAGATGTTAGTTCGATACGCACTGCTCGCGCGAGTAGTGCGTATTTTTTTATATAAACTATCCGGCCCCCCTCCCCCGCCCTCCCCCATATATGGGGAGGGAGAAGTTACCATAGATACATAGAGAAGTTACATAACAAAATCTCTATATTTCAATCCGGATGGGCGCCCCCATTGGGGGCTGGGGGGCTTTACTATTCAACTACAGAGAGACGATTGAAATAGAAGCCAGCCTCAAGACGTGCACCGAGAGAGACAGTACCAGTCTTGCTGTCATACACATAGATACGTGGCGAACCATACTTAGCTTCTTCCGGATTAACTCCGATATATGCCTTGCCTCCAAGTGTCGCAACACGGTCTGTGAAAGAGCCGCATGATGCAGGAAGTGTAGCACCATCGTATGAAAGTTCTGTATATGTATTTGATGCAATATCATAGATATAATAGAAGCTGTTGAAACTATTCTGTCCCCAGCCACCTTCATAAACTTTATTGTCTGCCACAAGACCAGCCTTAGCAGGATTAGTTACATAGAGCACACACTTATTGTTACCGATGTAATCAGCTGTAAGTATCTTACCAAAAGCCTCTTCATTGATTCCAAGGTAAGAAGCATCAGCTTCCATCTTCTTGTCATTAACACGGACAAGTGAGCCATACTGTTGTGAGTCTTTCTCTGATTCAGGTATCTGAGTACCACAGGCAATATAGAGATTCTGGTTGTCATCAAAGAACATCTTGTCCTGTTGAAGTTCTCCGTATGCTGTTCCTGCCATTTCATCTACACGGGTCTCATGATATACATTCTTGATTTGCATCGTTGTAGCATCGACAAAAGCAATGAAGAATCCCTTCACAGGCTTTGTGCTTGCATCTGTATAGCAATAGATGATTGTGTTGTCTGACTTACGGTATGTAGCAAGACCACTTGTACAGAATGCGTTTACATCCTCATTGCAATACTTCTTAGTGGCTGCAGTAAGGTCAAGCTTACCCTCAGCCTTGATACTAAGAGCAACTCCATCAGCAAGCTTAGTCCACATGATCTCGTTGTCTTTATATTCTGACTTACGGCTCACACTACGGTTTGCTCCGATGAAGACAAGTGTGTCATTAGCAATCCACGCATGAGTATATTGACGTGTGAGGAATGAGTTTGTAGCAAACTCATGACGTGCAACTGTTTCAACGCCAGTATTTGATACGGTATATTTTCCGAAACAAGTATTTTTCTGAGGATGTGCCTCATAGTAATACTTACCCTTGATGATAGATTCTGCATTCATATCAGCAGAAACATCTGCTCCAATGCCCTTCAGTGTGATTTCAGCATCAGGATTAGATAATTCATCTATTGACACACTACGGATAAGAGTAGATGTTACACCTGTAGATGACATACCTGTAGTTGCACCAACGCTCACGAGTAAGTCAAAATGATATGACTCAACTGGGTCAATGACAGGATTAGGAGTGTCATCGTCCTCAGAACAAGACACAAAGCCTGTGCCAATACTCATTGCAGCAAAGGCTGCAAACATGTACTTTAATGTTTTCATTGTAAAATATTTTATAATAATTGTTAATAAAACTCATACGTGTTTTGCAAATATGAAAGTTACATAATTGCAAACCTATCTTAAATATATACGGAATTTCAACGTGAAATTTCTACCTGGTTTCTGCAGTTTGTAGTTATCGTATGATGTAGCATCAAACATATTCTCACATAGCAAAGAAAGATTATATGTCTCTGCCCTCCATGAATATGTGAGCGATGCATCATGCATATTCTGTGTAGGAATACGTGCCTTTGATGGCTTATAGCCGTATGCCTCCCAGGTGAGATAGAACCAATGTACATACTTGTAAGCATAGGTAAAACGAAGACAATCATCCTTTTGCAAAATGCCAGAATGCTTTAACATAAGCTCCGAATTGGCATTAAGCCACGGTCTGTTCGGTATCCTATTGAGATATGTGGCACTCTTGTTGCCATTCTCGAGATACTGGTTCATATCCTTACTTACCTGATAACTCACGTTAGTAGAGAACTGAAGCCAATCGGAACAAGAATAACGTACATCGCCCTCAAGTCCACGAGTAGTGACATCATTCACATTCTCATACTGTGCAGTACCATCAGAATTATTAATACGAAGATGAATATAGTCCTTCGTAAAGCGCAAGAAACCGCTCAATTCATAATATATGGAATGTTCCTTACCAAGAGGAATTGTACCATACGCACCAAGATTGATATTATGACTTGTCTCGGGACGGAGCGCAAGATTAGGATATGTAGTTGTACCATTGCCTAACAGCTCATTGACCTGAGGCAGACGAACAGAGTGTTCGTAACTGAACTTAGGGGCAAAGAAGCCAGATACTGCAAAACGAGTAGCAAGACCATAACCAATAAAATTCTTTGTGGCTGATGTAGGTACTTCGTCCGAGTGAGTTATCCATGAGAGGTCTGTCTGCTGAGACGATACATGATTGACATAATCTTTAAGAAACACAGCTGTCACGAACCTGTCGTCCATAAGACTGAGGTCATAACCAAGACCTATGATATGCTTCTCAACATGGTCAGTAGAAGGTGTAAAGTAGCTGTCATTACCTTCATCCTGATAATAGTCGAGCGTGGTGTCATAGCGTTTGTTACCCGTACGTAAGTAGGAATAGTTGAGTGCAAGCGAACTGAAGTCGTTAATCTCATAACTGAAATTAGCACGTCCCAAGGTCATCGGGCGTTTATAGTGGCGAAACATCCTACCTCTGCCACTCGTCTCGTTCTTGGTAGTAGGACGACAAGTACCATTCCACGAATACCTAAGTAGAGCGGTATCAATAGTAACACTATGATCCCAAGTATGAGAGAGATGGAGTATGGCAGATAGTCTATCCGTAAGGAATCCACGTTTACGATAACTGGCATGTACATCTACGGCATCTTGATTACGTTCAGCCTTGCCATAGACAATATTCTGCACGGTTCCCGTCTGCAACTCCTTCTTGATATTATTGAACCCAACGCCAACAAGAAACTGGTCAGTCCATGACTTATGTTCCACACCCATATCTATCTGTCCCTGAATAGAGACATAACGGTCATGGAAACGACAGCGACTAACAGTATCGTAACAGCTCTCATTATCATTCCACACCTCTACCCCATGTACCTTATAATCGTTCTTGGAGTAATCATAACTGAACTGTGGGCGTAGTAGCAGTCCTTTATTATTCAGGACTATCTGCGAATTGACATCTGCACGATACGTGTGAAAACTACCAACACTCACAGAAGCATCGACAAAGGAACGATGCTCACGACGTGTTACAATATTTATAGCACCACCAAGAGCATCACCACCAAGAAATGATGGAACAACACCCTTGTAAATCTCCACATGATCTATGTTGTTAAGAGGGATATTGCTTATGTTCGCACCACCACCTCTCGACTGCATAGGTACACCGTCTATAAAATAACGTATGCTGTTACCACTCATGCCATTCACGGACAGATTGAAGTCTGAACCAAGTCCGCCTTCCTTTCTTATATTTATACCAGAGGAACGACTGATGATATCAGCAAGGTTATTAACAGAGTTAATCTGCTGGTGCACATCAACGGCATTGACACTATAAGCAGACTCCTTCAACGACTGTACACGACTCTTGCCCATTACGACAATAGTGTTCAGTTGCACAGAGTCACGCCTTGTGCCAACATCATCGTGGTATTCACCATCTACCATAGCCACAGCATCCATGCCGATAGCAACAAGACAGATGGAAAACAAATTTCTCAACGTTAATGTCATAGATTATGTCAATTGTTATAATATAGAACTGACAGCCACGCTTATCCCCTGAAGCAATGGCAATCATGAGTGGAAAGAGAATTATGTCCTCTTGCCACCATTAGAGGCAGGTCTTCTGACTTGTCCTTTGCAAGAACACCTTCCCAGTTGGACGTAACATTCAACCAGTGGTTATGACTGTTCTTACATATTGCAAGGACTTACAGCAGCAGGGACTGTACAGGATTTCCACCTGATTCCCTTTTAATCGACTGCGTCGAACCTCTAACGGAGGGCAAAAGTACAACAAAAAATCTGTATGGCAAAGTATTTTATACCTTATTTCTCATACTGTCTAATTTTTTTACCAATGCTCCGTTCAAAATCGAAATCACATATTTATAATTTGTGTCTCAGTAATTTCATATCCGAAATCTATGATTTATGGTTTCCGTTACTAAGGGATGGGCACAAAGATTTGCCATTCCCCTGTCAAGGAACTAATCCATTTGAGGTTAAAGGGCAACATGAAACGCTTTTTATCACGATGATATTTGAGTGTTATTATTTTTATGCGTAAATTTGCAAATCACAAAACCGTAAAAAGCGGGTAATTTACAGAACATAAAAACAAAAATATAATAATATGTTATCAGTAGAAGAACTTAATGACAGACTTATCGACCTCGCATTTGCTGAGGACATAGGTGATGGTGACCACACAACACTATGCTGTATTCCAGCAGATTCAGTAAGCGAGAGTAAGCTTCTCATCAAGCAGGAAGGAATCTTTGCAGGAGTAGAAATAGCAAAGCAGGTATTCCACCGTTTCGACCCAACCATGGAGGTTGAGGTATATATCAAGGATGGAGACCACGTAAAGCCAGGCGACATCGTAATGTCTGTTAAGGGTAAGGAACAGAGTCTTCTCCAGACAGAACGACTCATGCTCAACATACTCCAGCGCATGTCTGGAATTGCAACAATGACTCACAAATACCAGCAGGCACTTATAGATGCAGGAACAAAGACACGAGTACTCGACACTCGTAAGACTACTCCGGGTATGCGTATGCTTGAGAAGGAAGCCGTAAAGATTGGTGGTGGTATGAATCACCGTATCGGTCTCTTCGACATGATTCTTCTCAAAGACAACCATATCGACTTCTGCGGTGGCGTTCACAACGCTATCTCACGTGCAAAGCAGTACTGCAAGGAGAAGGGCAAGGACCTCAAGATTGAGTGTGAGGTACGTAACTGGAAAGAACTTGAGGAAGCACTTGCTGAGGGATGTGACCGTATCATGTTCGATAACTTCACTCCTGAAGACACAAAGAAGGCTGTTGAGCTTGTAGCAGGACGTGCTGAAACAGAATCAAGTGGCGGTATCACATTCGACACAATGATTCCATACGCAAAGGCTGGAGTTGACTTCATCTCATTCGGTGCTCTCACCCACTCTGTCAAGGGACTCGACATGAGTTTCAAGGCAGCAGGAAGTGACAAGCTTATCATCAAGTAACTCACACATAAATGTCATAGCTTAAGAATCCCGTCATCTGATGGGATTCTTCTTTTTTAAAGATAAAAAAAAGAGGATAGTCATCAACGACTGTCCTCATCTCATTATTTTTTACAAAATCAATTTCTTTGGAAGCTCAAATTAAATAATAACTTTCTCCTTGTTCATTTTCTAACTAAAGTTCTATTCACCCGTACTTTCATTCATTCACTCTTGTTCATTCATATAAAGCTTTTCCTAAGTACAACCTTAACGATTAGCTCCCAATTCTAAAACTACATTACAGTTACATTAGTAAGTCCAAATTCAATTCTATTATTATATATTAAAAACAACTTGTATGTCTATTTATTTTTCCGATGCAAAGATACGACGAAAAATCGTCCACGGATTGTACATAACTACAAATGTAATTTGGTTTGTGTTTCATTTTTACAAAAATTACGTTTTATCACCATTTTTTTATCCAAAAGAATGAATTATTCGCCAAGATTAGTATTTTTTTAGCCATTTTTAGAGATTTCAAGACTTCAGAAAAGATAAATTTTGTGCATAAAATCCCAGTCTCAGAACGTGAATTGTACTTTTATAATAGTACATTAGTCCAATTTAGACTATAAACAAGTATAAACCATACACATTTACCTCTGCTATAACTCAAATAATTACCCAAAAGAATCAATACAGCATAATCGCTTTTTCTGCTTACTGCCTTTCGGTCTGAGAGAGAATTCTCGACGATTTTTATTTTCCATTGGTCAATTAGACCGATTCGACAAGTTCTAATATACCCCTTTGTACTAAACTGAAACAATACAGTTCGTTTGTTGTGTAGAAGACTTTTTCATCAAACACATATATTATTAAAAGGTATTGTAGTCTTATAATCCCACCTTACGGAGAACTCTGAGTTTTAAAACCTACTCCTTCCATATCTATTGGAGTTTACCAAGGTTGCTGGAGGTTCATGGAGCGCTATCAGAAAAAAAAAGGGGGAGCAACCCGTGCTCCCCGTGTTGACGCAGACATTCACATGTGTGCGGCAAAGGTAAAATATTGTTTTTATTTCTTTATCATAATCTTGATGACTGAACCGTCAGACATCTTGACGATGTTGATACCTGCCTGTGGTGCGGATATGCGCTTGCCAGATACCGTGTAGAATGCTACTGGTGTTGCATCTGTTGCGCTTACCTCTACGTCGTCAATATCCGTAACAGAATCTACCCTGTTACCACTGCCGTAGTAATAGAGATTCCACTTGCCGACAACAGTATAATCGTTTGTACCGATTGTCTCGTCAAGCTTCAATCCGATTGTAGCCTTACCTGTATTGTCAACATAGAATACAAGTTCGTTGAGGTAGAGACCTGCATCGAAGCACTTGACTGATGCGCCTGTACCGTCTGGAACGGTAATGCCGTTGATAACCCTTGTGCTGATGTCAGCTGGAAGAGTAACACCCTTAGCACCCTCAGAAAGGTTCATTACTGCTGTCTCGAAAGTGTTATCAGAAGCCACAGCATATAGTTTCATGAGGTGAGTATCCTTGCCAGCATTGATATTTGCCTCTTCTTCCTCATAGCTGCCTGCACGATAGTATGTGTGGACAGTAACACGGTAAGTTCCTTCTGTAAGTCCGGAAAGCTCTTGATTGAGGTCGAATGTACCCTTGTTAAATGAGCAAGAATAAGACTTGTAACCATTGAGAGCACCAGACACGTTCCATCCGTCAATACGCTTCTCATCCTTGTTACCATT
>JAEEGL015823137.1_pt1 | contig 37564 bp, 36 predicted proteins | sample 9134231 | NCBI WGS metagenome assembly JAEEGL01 (sample SAMN16246548, study PRJNA631951) | gut metagenome | biome: gut microbiome; feature: rumen; material: fiber-attached | host: Bos | place: Iran: Karaj | collected 2018-10 | reverse complement strand
CGAGAAGGTTAAGAGCTACTATGCTTCTTTCTGCCAGGGTGAGATTGTCGTTACCGACATCCGCACCGCCGAGATGACCAAGGTGGTGGAGAACACCTACCGTGCAGTGAACATCGCTTTCGCAAACGAGCTCAGCCGCATCTGCCGTCACGACAATATGGATGTGTACGAAATTATCAAGATCTGCAACATGCACCCTCGTGTGAATATCCTGCAGCCCGGCCCCGGTGTTGGCGGTCACTGCATCAGCGTTGACCCCTGGTTCCTGGTTGGCGATTATCCCCAGCTGGCTAAGGTGATTGACGAGTCCATGAAGACCAATGACTATCAGCCCGTCTTTGTTCTGGAACGTATCCATGAGATTATGGCAGAGAATGCCATTACCGACAATCGCAAGGTTGGTCTTTATGGTTTGACCTATAAGGAGAATGTGGATGACATTCGTGAGAGTCCTACCCTCCAGATGCTTGACATCCAGGAACGTCATCTCGCACGTCCTCTGAAGACCTTCGATCCCTTCTTCACCCAGAAAGAGATTGTGAAAAACCAGATTCTGGACTTTGATCAATTCCTCAATGAGGTAGATATGGTGGTCATTATGGTTAAGCACGATCATATTAAACAGAATTGGGACAAACTGAAGGGTAAGGTCATTTTGGATTGCCATAATGTTTGCCCGATTCGGGAGAATGTTTATCACATTTAATTAGATTCGTGTTTTTTTTGGGGGGGGGATAATCATATTTATTCTACACATGTTTATCCTTTCGTCCTTCTGCCTTTGTAAAGGGCGCTCTTTTAACCGCATTATTTCTCAATTGCTTATGTATTGAGATTTCCTTTTTGTGTATCTTTTATTTCATATATGTTGTGGTTGAAAAAGTAGATTATAAGAGAGCAGCTAAGACTACTTTTTTGTTCAGCGGAGTCAAGGTAATAACTATTATTGTGGGACTTGTTCGAAATAAGATAGCAGCTATTTTATTGGGCCCCATCGGAGTAGGAATTAATAGTGTGTTTCAAACATACCTTCACTTTGTTCAAACAGGTGCGGGGCTCGGGCTATCTCAGAGTGCGGTTCGTGATGTTTCTGAAGCATTTGAGAAGGATGATATAATAAGGTTCTCTCGAATCATAAGCCTTACGAATAAGTTAGTCTTGTTTACCGGGTTGTTAGGCGTTTTCGTTACTATTGTATCGTCTCCCTTCTTTAGTCAATTGGGGTTTGGGGATCGTAGTTATACATTGTCTTTTGTTTTGCTGTCCTTATGTGCAGGGATGCAAATTTATGCTGAAAACAGATTGGCGATATTGAAGGGCATGCGTAGAATACGTTCGCTAGCATCTTCTACCGTCATCGGTTCTTTCGCAGGGTTGATAATTAGTACCCCCTTGTACTATTTCTTTAGAGAAAAAGGAATCGTTCCGGTGTTAATAATTACATCCTTTGTATCACTTATAGTAACGAATTATTATGTCAATAGAATAGAATACAGCAGAGTAAAACTAAGGTTTAAAGAAATAAAAAGCGAGGGTGCGCCAATGCTCAAGATGGGCGTAGCCTTAATGATGATCAACTTTTTGAGTGGTATCGCAAGTACAATCGTTATTTCGTTCTTAAGAGGGCATGGCGGTTTAGAAGTTGTTGCATACTACGGAGTTGGACAGTCAATTGTCGCAAGTTATTTTGGCATAGTTTTGACGGCGATGACTACGGATTACTATCCGCGAATTTGTGGTGTATATTATGATAACGAGCGTTTACAAGACGAGGTGAATGCGCAATCAAAGTTGGGCTTGGTTTTGACCTTCCCGTTAGCACTTATATTTGTGACGTTCGCATCTTTCTTTATTCCATTACTTTACTCAAACAAGTTCCTTGCGGTATCGCAGTATACAGATTGGGCCCTTATAGGATCATTGATCTCAGTTCCTTCAAATTGTATTGCTATGATTCTTCTCGCGAAACAGGATGCAAAGGTGTTCACTTCTGTTTCGTTGGCTGTTAATGTTATTAATGTATTCGTTAATATTGCTGGATACGAAATTATGGGATTAACAGGGCTTGGTGTAGCCAGTACGGTGAACATTCTTCTCCAATGGGTCATTTATGGTTATGTCGTTTTTAGGCGCTATGGAGTCAGATACTCAGACAGTTTAAACTATATGTTATTGACTGTCACCTCGATAGTTTTGGTTTCGATATTGGCTAAGAGAATAGACAGTGTTTATTTAAAGTATGTCATCCAACTGGCTTTGATTGTTTTTTCATTCATCTATGTTTTGTGTTGGGGGAAGCGTGTTGGAATCAATTTGATAGGGATTATTAAAAATAAATTTATCAAGCAATGATAAAGTTAGCAGGCGTTGTTATTACGTATAACGACGGATTTAAATTTGAGGAATGGTGTAAATGGTACGATGCTTATAGGGAAGAACTAGATTTGTTGATTATAGTTGATAATGGTTCTGAACCCGAGTACCTTATGCGGGTGGAGTCTTATTTTAAAGATGCTATAATTATAAAGCGTAGCAATAACGGAGGGTGCACCTCTGCATATAACGATGGGATAAAATGCGCCCTTAAGGACGCGGAAGTGACTCATATTGCACTTATAGGGAATGATATAAGGATAGAAAGAGGGGGGCTGTCAAAGTGTGTAAGATTATTAGATTCTCGTGATGATTTGGGTATGGTGGCACCGGTTCTATTAAATGCAGATTCAGATATAGTTGCTGATTATGGTTGTTCAATTAATAAGGATCTATCAATGAATCCCTATGGCGTTGGACTGTCTTACCAAAATCTTGAGCCGCAGATGAGAATATGTGAGGCTGTGACAGGGGGAATGAATGTTTCAAAGAGGAGTTTTTATGAAGTAGTGGGCCTTCAGGATGAAACTTTGTTCATGTATTCTGATGAGGTTGATATGGGCTTACGAGCAAAAAAAGCTGGATTCAAGATGGCTGTTACTAAGGAGGCGAAATCTTGGCATCAGCACATCAACATGCCAGGAAATAAAAGAAGGATGCCATTCAGTAGATATTTAATAGCAAGGAATAAAGTCTACGTTGCTTATAAGCATTTCGGATTAGGACGAGCTCTTTTTGTGTTTAATAAGTTCCTTTTCACCTCCATGAAAGGAATGTTAATCTGTGCGATTAATGGTAATAGAGTAATGATGACTGAGTATAAGTGGATGCTTTGGGGGGCTATTAATGGAATAGTAAGGAATATGGAGCCCAATAAATATTCATCTTTGTAAACTTGTTTATATTCTATAAAACTGAAGTGATACACTATAAAACATTTATTCTTTATAGGACATGCACGTGCCTTTTATAGTAATTGTGCTTTTTTTTTATGAAAAGAATATTGGTGACCTTATTTAATAGCGGGGTGGTTTTTTTGGGGGGGGGTGTTACCATTCAGATACTTTTGTATCTGATTAATTTTATACTGAGTCTTATTTCAAAAGGATGATTAGCGTATTATTTTTGGCATGACACAAATTGCGTGATAAAGATATGGAACATGTTACATCATGGGATCAGATCCCACTAGGTATTCAAAATGAATTAAATAAAAAAGCAAATCTTTTTTATGGCAAGAATTATTGGCACTATATGCAACAAATAGGTCATAATGTTTTGTATTATTATAACGACAGTTTTATCCTACCTACATATATACGGAAGACGAAATCGGTATTCAAACAAGCGATCCTCTTCTCGGAACCATATTGTTTTTCATCCACAAGTGAGTCTTTGCAGACTTTTTTAGACTGTTTTGTTGCCCAGGTTTACAGAGATTATCATGTGGACTGGATTAATGCAACAGAGCCTTGTGCTGTTTTTAAGGCTTATCCTTCCAAATCTATTCGCATCCCTTTCGGGAATTATATTATTGACCTGAAAAAGGACATAGATACTATTTTTAACAATTTTAGTCCGAGTCACCGACGAGATGTGAGAAAGGCAATGAATAATAATCTGGTAGTTAAGTTTGGACGTGAAGATTTACTGGATGATTACCTAAGAATTGATAATGAGTTGTGGGAAAGGAATGGAAAGCATCGAGACCACCACAAAATGTATGCGAATGTTTTGTCTGGCCTTGGGGAACAAGCGATTATTGGCATCGTTTACAAAGACGGAATCCCTCAATGCGGGCGGTTAGGCTATTTTAATAATTACATGTTTTATTGCATGTATAGCGCCACAGCCAATGTTCATGAGAGGGGTGCAGCAAACTTACTCCATTTTGAATTCATGAAAAAAATGAAAGAATATGGGGTCAGCATGTATAATTTTGTCGGTTGCAGGATAAATGTTGATAAAGATTCAAAACAAGCTGGGATTCAATCTTTCAAAGAACGATTTGGCGGTCAACTAGTCAATTGTTTTCTATTTAAAACCGTTTTTCATCCGTTCAAAAAGACAATATATGATTTCCTCATTAATACTTTCAGAAAAGGGGGGGATGATATTCTAGAACAAGAGTTACATAAATGGGCCGAATTACAGAGACTATGAACTTGTTTATTACCTTAGATTACGAATTGTTTTTAGGCACTAGCACGGGGACCGTTGAGAATTGTCTGATTAAATCAATGGATGCGATGTGCGAAGTCGCAGAAAAATATGGTTTTAAATATATCATTTTCGTTGATGCTGCGTATTTATTACGGCTAAGGCAGCTTAAGGATTCATCGGAGTCAATCCTTAAGCAATACGAGCTTGTAGTACATCACATACAAGACTTAGCTAAACGTGGCCATGATATACAATTACACTTTCATCCGCAGTGGCTATATTCAGAATGGGATGATATGAAAGAAGTGTGGAAAATGGATAAAGACCATTATAAACTTAGCGATATGCCTTTAGAGGATGCAAGGTGTAGATTAAAAGAAGCTAAAGAGTTATTAGAGCAGATTGTACGTAAAAAAATCATCGCGTTTCGCGCAGGTGGTTTTTGCCATGAATCTTTTTCTGAACTAAAGGATGTATTCTACAGAATGGGAGTCATTGTGGACTCGTCGGTTTTGAGGAATAAATGTTTTATTTCGTCCGTTCACAGTTATGATTATCGAGTAATTCCCCAACAGCAAATCTATTGTTTTGAAAACTCAATAAAAGAAGTGAGTCCTAAAGGAAGCTTTGTGGAACTGTCCATATCATCTTTTTATTGGTCGCCAATAAGATATTTCTCATGTATCCGTCCAATTAGAATCCGTTTTTCACCACGTATTAATTATGGAGATGGTAGTCGTGTCTCAGATGGTAAGAGGTCTCCAATCAGTTCTATTCGAGATGTGTTGAGTCGGCGTTATTATCATGCTAGTATTGATGGCGAGTGGTCCAATCTTCTTGATGTGTATTACAATGACGCTAAGAATAATAATTGGAAGGAACTCATTCTAATCGGGCATCCTAAAAATGCTTCCGATTTGTCTGTAAAGAATTTGGATAAGTTTTTTTCTTCTCACCCTCAAGTTCGAGTCTTAACGACTTATGACATTATAAATAAAGTATTATAGCGTGAAGATAGTTATTTTAACGGGTAATTTTTACCCGGAGATTCATCCTCGGTCATTCCGTGCTACGGAGTTGGCTAAAGAGTTTGTTAGGAAAGGTCATGATGTGACAGTGGTCTGTTGCAGAACAGTGGTTGGTTTTGACTATGATGATTTTGAAAGAGTCGAACATATTAAGATAATTAGAGTTGACGTATATAAGGGAGATAAAACCGCCGGTGTTAGTGCTAAAAGACGCACGACTTTCTTTAATCTCAAGAGGTTTTTCATTAGCTATCTTCTTTGTGGAAATTTATTTAGATATGTTATTGATCTTTCCAGGAAATTGACATCGGTTGATTGTTTAAAGAGTGCGGAAATGGTCATTTCTCTTTCCCTCCCTTTTTCTAATCATTATGGTCTGGCGAGATATATTAAAAAGAATGGTAAGAGTTTCATCGCTGTTGCCGACAGCGGAGATCCTTTTTATTATAGCCAACAATCACGTCGTGCAATTTGGTTCAAGTTTATAGAAAAAGAAGTATATAAGCAATTTGACTATCTGTCGATTCCAACAGGGAATGCTTTTCATCTTTATGCTCCTTTAATTGATTATAAAAAGATAAAGATTATCCCGCAAGGGTTCAATATGCGAGATATAAAGCTTTATAAAGGAGAGAGGACACTGCCAGTGAAGTTTGCATATGCTGGTGTATTTTACTGGGATATTAGAAATCCAGAGTTCCTTTTTAAGTTCTTGGATAATCTTAATATGGATTTTCGATTCCATATCTTTATGCGTTACAAAGACGTTACATTAGAAGAATTGATAAATAAATACAGAAACCTTTCTGAAAAGATTATAATGCATTTGGCAGTTTCTCATGATGAGTTGCTCTATGAATTGAGTAAAATGCATTTTCTGATTAATATTGAAAATGTGTCAAATACTCAAATGCCGTCAAAACTTATCGATTACGGGATGACGGGACGCCCTATCTATTCTTGTAAATCTTCAAACTTTGATAAAGAACAGTTTATAGGTTTTTTGTCCGGTGATTATTCGACCCGGTACAAGGTTAATATAACGGATTTCAATATTGAACAAGTCGCAGACCGTTTTCTTGAATTAAAATGAGAACCAGAAAGATTGATACTTATGTGAGCTCCGTCGCAGTCGCATTCTATGCTGTGGTCCCCACGTTAAATATGATTCTGACTAGAATAACAGGCGGTGGCGGGGAAAAGTTTATGGCACGGCTTTATCTATTAGTCTTGGGGGTATTATTCCTCTCGATTCTTTTTTTTAGAGGAAAGTCTTTTAAGCCATATCAACAATTTTGGGTGGTGTTACTTTTTGTGGCCTCCGCATTTCTTTTGACACGCCTCTTTGGCGCTAATTCTCTATTAGAGCCTTTGTATTTTTTCATGTTCACAATCGTTTCGTTTGTGATTCCTCAACTCGTCACGGTAGATGTGAAGACTATGCTAAGGGCAATGATGGTAATTCCATCGTTTGGTATTGTATTTTTTAACCAGATATTTGAGTGGGAGATTAATAATACTGTAACAATGGAGTTGACATATTCCTTTCTCTCGCCTATTGTCGCTTCATTCGTCTATCTGTTCACTTATTTCAAGGTGGATACATTAAAAGAAAAAATAGTATTCGGACTGTTCGCATCCATAAATGTCGTTTATTTTGTCTTTTGTTTACTATTTGGCTCTAGAGGACCTAGCCTGAGTGTTTTCTTGTGTATCCTTTTCCTATTATGTACGAGCACGCGGAATGGTGAGTGTGGATACAGTGTCAAACCGGTTTTTTGGTTTTGGCTTTTCGTAATTATTCTCATCTCATCACACTTTGAGGACTTATTGAGATTGGGAATAACGCTTGTTAATTCATTCGGATTAGAAGCGGAGTCTTTTCAACGTGCTTTGGATTTATATATGATGGGGAATCTAGATGATGGGCGTGCAGTTATTGTACCAAAGGCAATATCTGGATTTTTTGACTCCTTCGTTTATGGATATGGCCTCTCGTCATCACAGATGATAACAGGACACCCGTATCCTCACAATTTTCTTTTGCAATTACTGCTGGATGGTGGCATCATACTATTCTTAGCAGTAATGGTTCCAATGATTTCATCGTTATATCGTGTGTTCAAAAGGTGCAGCTATGATGAGTATGTTTTAATATGTGTATTATTTTTTGCATCCATTCCAGGTGCTCTTTTTTCTCTAGATTTATGGACGAATCAGAGGGTCTGGCTTTTTATGGGTTTTCTTCTTTCTCGGAGGTTCGTACAATCCGCAAGAATAAAATCTGATATGTGCCGAACTATGGCTTAAGAAAGAATGTATAGTTATCTTATGTAATTATGAACAGGGTACTTATAGTTGCTTCGGTAGTCTCTTTTATAGAGTGGTTTAATAAAGAGAACATTCTTTATTTAAGTAATGGAAAGGGATGCGAGTTGCATATAGCATGTAATTTTGATTATGTTGAAGATACCGACGAGGAAAGGACTAGGTCTTACGTTGAAAAAATAAAGAAAGCTGGTGTTGTTCTTCATAATATTCATTTTGCGAGATCCCCATTTAGTTTGGATAACATCCATTGTTATAAACAACTAAAACATCTTATTCATTCTGGTTGTTTTGACTTGATTCATGTTCATACACCGACGGTCTCAATACTAACTCGTTTGGCGGCTAGAAAATCAAGGCGGAAAGGGACAGTGGTGATGTATACGTGCCATGGTTTCCATTTTCATGACGCAGCCCCTCTTAAAAACTGGATATTGTTCTATCCTGTAGAGCGTTTTCTGTCGAGGTATTGTGATTATATTGTCACCATTAATCGCGAAGATTATAAGCGCGCATGTACATTCCATGCCCCCAATGTGAGATATATTCCTGGGGTTGGCGTGGATATTAATCGCATTAAAGAATGCCATATAGACAAGGCTGAATATAAGGAAAAACTTGGATTGCCTAAGAACTGCGTTTTGCTTCTTTCTATTGGAGAAATGATAGCGCGCAAAAACCATGAAGTAATTGTACGTGCCTTAGCTCAAATTAAGAATAAGGATGTATATTATGCTATTTGCGGAAAGGGGCCTTTAAAAGATCATCTTCATAACATCGCTGTTAAATTGGGAGTTGGAGACAGAGTTGTTTTTCTCGGATTCCGAAAGGATATTCCGGAGTTATGTAATACTGCTGATATAAGTGCATTCCCTTCAAGGATTGAGGGGCTAGGTTTGGCTGGTATTGAAGCAATGGCCGCAGGCGTACCGTTAGTCTCATCTAACGTTCATGGCATATTGGATTATGTTAAAGATGGAGTGACAGGATATACTTTCTCTCCCTCGGATGTTGATGGTTTTGCAAAAGCTATAGAACTATTGTCCTCTTCACCGGAGATTCGAGATAGCATGAGGGACGCGTGCAAACATGCTGTTGAGCCGTTTGCGATGTCAAATGCATTGAGAGCTATGTGGGATATATATGATGAGATACTGTCATAAGAGGAATGTTTCTATTTGTTCGTTTTTTTAGGGGGGGGATAATAGGATCTTGTGACTGACTTGTCCTGACATAGGTTTATAGACAAAGAGCTAGGTATAATTAATGTGGCGGATACGATAGTTTAGAGCTATGTTTGTTCGCTCTTGGCGTTCCCTATATTGGGCGCCAAGTAGGGAGTGCGGAAACCGGTATCATTTTCAGAGTATTATTTGTTTTTTTTGCGTATGACTACAAGGAATAAGGGTTATTTTCATAATCCATGATTTTGAAACCCGTATCTGAATATAGATAAATAAAGCGATTAGAAATAATTAACTTACACAAGTAATCAATGAAATACTCAATGAAAGATATTACTTCTTCGCTAACAAAGAAGAAGAATAGCAGAAGTTCCCTTTGGGTTCAGTTGTGGGTGAGAAAGGCGTCTTTCCCGGTTTCCTATTTGTTTATTAATGCAGGATGGTCTGCAAATATGGTATCTGTATTATCGTGGGTTCTTATTTTTGTCGCCGCGGTGTGCCTATGTATAAATAACTTTTGGTGGATGTTTGCCGGAGTTGTATTGACAAATTTTTGGTTGGTCCTTGATTGTGTCGATGGTAATATAGCACGCGTAAAAAAAGTAAGAACATTTATGGGCGATTTTTTTGATGCGGTTGCTGGTTATGGCCCGTTTTCTTTCACGACGTTAGCATTAGGAGTCGCGGCGTATAATACAACAATACTAGTTCCGGTTGAGATGAAGCATTGGCTAATTATTATAGGAGGGTTAGGGGCAATTTGTAACCTTTATATGAGACTTGTTCACCAGAAGTATCTTAATTGTTTTTTTGCCGCCTCGCAAATTCTTGGCGAGAATGAGCGTATCACATTGAAAGACTCTGATGACAAGAAGAGTTTTGCATATATACGCGAACAGATAGATAAGAACCTAGGCGTATCTGGCCTTTTTATGCCGTGGCTATTTATTGCTTTATTTACGAATACTTTCGACATAATGGTAGCATTCTATACTCTGTATTATGTTTCTTCGTTTTTGATAATCTGTTATCTGTATAGTAGAAAGGCCGCCAAGTTCGAAGTTGATGCTCAGCTAAAATTAAAACAAAAGGCAAATAATTAATTCAAAATAACGATGATGAAAAGATATAAAGTGGGGTATACAACAGGTGTCTATGATATGTTTCATGTAGGACACTTAAATATTCTGCGTAGAGCTAAGGAGCAATGTGAATACTTAGTAGTGGGCGTGACCACAGATGAGTTGTGCCATGAGAGAAAAAATAAATACCCAATTATAAATGAAAAGGAAAGAATGGCTATTGTGGCAGCCATTAGATATGTTGACAAAGTAATACCTCAAACGGATATGGATAAAATTAGTACAGTTAAAGAGCTGGGCGCCGATGCCGTTTTTGTCGGTTCTGACTGGAAGGGGACAGAGGCATGGAATCAGTATGAAAAACAGTTTGCAGATATTGGATGTTCAGTCGTGTATTTAGACCATACAGATGGGGTGTCATCGAGTATTCTTAGGGAGAAGTTATCATTTTAGTTAATACACACTAATAGTTAACGTATTTTATTATGAGTAACCATTGTGCCCCATTAGTTTCTATTATTATTCCGGTATATAATGGAGCAAATTACTTAAGTCAAGCGATTGACTCCGCATTGAATCAGACGTATAAGAATATAGAAATAATTGTTGTTGACGATGGATCTAATGACAATGGCTCAACGAAAGCTATCGCCAACGCGTATGGAGAGAGAATACATTATTATTATAAAGAAAACGGTGGGACCGGGGCGGCAATCAATTATGGGATCTCGTTGATGCATGGAGAGTATGTCTCATGGCTCTCGCACGATGATTTGTATAAACCCGACAAGATTGAGAAGCAAGTTGCTTTTGCTGAAAAGATAAAAAGAATCAATAAGTGTAGTTTTGTTGATGGTTTGATTTATTCCTATACAGAGACAATCGATGCAAATGGAAAGACTATATTCCGAAAAAAAGGATTAAGAGGGATTAAACAAACGCCCCAATTTATTTTTTCCCATTTGTATAATTTTTCCGTTTGTGGTTGTGCTACCTTAATTCCCAAGCAACTTATAAATGAGATTGGTTTATTTGATGAGAGAAAGAAAACAACTCAGGATGTAGACTATTGGTATAGGATAGCCCTTGGGGGCCATTGCTACTATTGTTTAGAGGAGTATCTTGTAAAGAATAGAAGACATAAGGGACAAACAAGTAATAGATTAAAAAAAGAGTGGCTGGAGGAAATTGAATTATTCGAGAAGGAGTTATTGCAAACAATTAGTAATAAAAGCGAATTGACGAATTTTCGTTGTTATTTCGGGGTGGCAAAGTATATATACATAAAAGGCGCCTCAACCAATATGGTCTATGTTGATAATATGGTGCTGAGCAGAGCAAGTGGGATACAGGGAATTATCTATCGTTTCGCTATAATCATGTGGCGTGTGTTTAGATACGCACGCATGTGTGCCCGCTCATTTTATCGATTTCTTTTTACAAAGAAGAGTTGACAGGATATCCTTTTGAAAAAAAATTAACTAAAATAAACTATGTCAGTATTTAGAGACAAAACGCTGCTAATCACTGGCGGCACTGGTAGTTTCGGAAACGCCGTTCTGCGCCGTTTCCTTGATAGTGATATTAAAGAAATACGTATTCTGAGTCGTGATGAGAAGAAGCAGGATGATATGCGTCACTTCCTTCAGGCCAATCGTCCTGATGTCGCTCAGAAGGTGAAGTTTTATATTGGCAATGTTCGCCAACGTGAAGCTGTTGACTTCGCCATGGACGGTGTTGATTATGTATTCAGTGCTGCCGCGTTGAAGCAAGTTCCAAGTTGCGAATTCTTCCCGATGGAGGCGGTCCGTACGAATGTGGAAGGGACTAATAATGTTCTGTTATCTGCTATAGCCCATGGAGTAAAGAATGTCGTTGTGCTTTCTACTGATAAGGCAGCCTATCCTATTAATGCTATGGGGATCTCAAAGGCAATGATGGAGAAGGTGGCTATTGCTCAAGGACGTTCTCTTGGCGTTGGCGCGAATACCACAATATGTTGCACGCGTTACGGCAATGTAATGGCTAGTCGTGGCTCTGTCATACCTCTTTGGGTAGAGCAGATGATGGAAGGTAAACCAATCACGATTACAGATCCTAACATGACTCGTTTTATGATGACATTAGATGACGCCGTTGATTTGGTTATTTATGCTTTTTCCCATGGTGAAAATGGAGATTTGTTTGTTCAAAAGGCTCCAGCCGCGACATTGGACGTACTTGCAGAGGCCCTAAAGCAGACTTATGCTACGATTGATCCTAAATATGGTGAAACAGAGGTAAAGGTAATCGGTACTCGTCACGGTGAGAAGCTATATGAGACGTTGGTTACACGTGAGGAGATGGCTAAAGCTATTGACATGGGCGACTACTACCGTATTCCTTGTGACAACCGTGATTTGAACTATGATAAGTACTTCACCGAGGGAGATCATAAAGTTGAACGGGTTGAAGAGTACCATTCTCATAACACTCGTCGACTAAATGTTGAAGGGATGAAGGAACTGTTGCTGAAACTAAATTTTATCCGAGAGGATCTTGGTTTGCAACCTCGTGCCAAGGCACGTGATTATAGATCTGAGTAATGGGGGAATTTGTTGGATTTCATTTTGATAATAATAAGTAATTGTTTATATGAAGTTTTTCATTTGTGGCTGTAATGGTATGGCTGGTCATACTATTAGCTTATATCTACAAGAGCAAGGACATGATGTATATGGCTTTGATCTCCAGAAATCCAAACTCATCAAGAGCTTTGCCGGTAATGCTTTCGATACTGAAACGATAGCAAGAGTTATTAAGGAGGGCAAATATGATACAGTTATCAACTGCATTGGTGTGCTAAACCAGTTTGCAGAAAACAATCATGCACTAGCTGCTTTCTTAAACAGCTATTTCCCTCATTTCCTTGCCAAGACTGCTGAGGGAACAGATACCCAGGTCATCCACATGACAACCGACTGTGTTTTCTCCGGCAAGAAGGGCAGCTATACTGAGCATGATTTGCGTGATGGTGAAACCTTCTATGATCGCAGCAAAGCTTTGGGAGAATTGGATGATGACAAGAACCTCTCTTTACGTAATAGCATAGTTGGAGCGGACATCAATCCCAAGGGTATAGGCTTACTGAACTGGTTTATGAATAACACTTTAGGAGAGCATCCTGTAGTGAATGGCTATACCAAAGCTATGTGGACCGGTCAATGCACTTACCAGTTGGCAAAGACAATGGAGGCTGCTGCCAAAGAACGTGCTCATGGACTTGTGAATGCTGTACCCGATACGGATATTTCCAAGTATGATCTGCTGAAGCTCTTTAATAAGTATCTCCGTGGTGGACGTGTTCAGGTTAATCCTGTTGAGGGAGTGAATGCAGACAAGAGCCTGAAGCGTACCAATTGGGATTTCAACTACCATATCCCTGACTATGAGCAAATGGTAGCAGAAATGGCTGAATGGATTTATAAGCACAAAGAATTATATCCTCACTATAACCTCTAATAATGAGAAAGCTTAAATTAATGACTATCGTGGGCACTCGCCCCGAAATCATAAAGATGTCTGCCATTATCAAGAAAGCGGACAAGTATTTTGATCAGGTGTTGGTTCACTCGGGTCAGAACTATGACTACACGCTGAATGAGGTGTTTTTCAAAGACCTTGGGCTTCGTGAGCCTGACTATTATCTGGGTGTAGTAGGGGATAACCTTGGCCAGACTATGGGTAATGTCATTGCTAAGAGTTATGAACTGATGGCTGAGGTAAAGCCTGATGCAGTCATTGTTCTGGGTGATACCAATAGTTGCCTTTGCGTGATTAGTGCAAAGCGCTTAAAGATTCCTATCTTCCACATGGAAGCAGGAAACCGTTGTAAGGATGAAAACCTTCCAGAGGAGGTAATTCGTAGGGTTGTTGACGTGACCAGTGATATAAACTTGTGCTATAGCGAACATGCACGTCGTTATATTCTTGATACTGGCGTTAAACCTGAATATACTTACGTTGTAGGTTCTCCTATGGCTGAGGTGCTGAAAGACGTGCTTCCTCAAATTGAGGCCAGTACGGTTCTGGAAGATCTTGGCTTAGAGAAAGGCAAGTATATACTTCTGAGTGCTCACCGTGAAGAGAATATTGACATTGAATCCAACTTCTTCTCTCTGATGAATGCCGTGAATACGATGGCTGAGACTTATGATATGCCTGTACTTTACAGTTGCCATCCTCGGAGCCAGAAGATGATTGAGAAGAGGGGATTCAAGTTTAATGACAAGGTTATTCAGCACAAGCCCCTTGGATTCTTTGACTACAACAAACTCCAGCGAAATGCTTTCTGTGTGGTAAGTGATAGCGGTACTGTTCCTGAGGAAGCTGCGTTCTTTGGCTTCCCCGCTGTCTCAATTCGTACTTCAACAGAGCGTCCAGAAGCTATGGATAAGGGTGTATTCACCATTGGTAGTATTACCTCTGAGGCTGTATGTCAGGCCGTTGAATTGGCAGTTGCTATGCATGCTAATGGCGATGATGCATGTCCTGTGCCCGCATATGTGGATGAGAATGTCTCTACTAAGGTTATTAAACTTATCCAGAGTTATGTGGGAATTGTAAACAAAATGATTTGGAAGAAAGCGTAAAACTAATAACCATACGGCTAAAGTTTATTATATGGTTTTAAAATGGTTGTTTGACCGAACAGTATCTATTCTTGGGCTTATAATCCTGTGGCCAGTATTGCTGATTGTCGCGATATTAGTAAAGACTAAGATGCCAGGAGGTCCTGTTTTCTTTGTTCAAAAACGCGTAGGTAAAGGTGGAAAGCTGTTCAAATGCCATAAGTTCCGCACTATGACAGTAAAGCATAATGGAAGTACTGTTTCTGTAGCTGGTGACAGTCGTATCACTCCAATTGGAGCAAAGCTTCGCCATTATAAGTTGGATGAACTGCCGGGCCTCTGGGATGTGTTAATTGGCAACATGAGTTTTGTGGGGCCACGGCCAGATGTGCCAGGGTATGCGGACAAGCTTGTTGGAGATGATAGGGATGTACTGAAATTACGCCCGGGTATTACAGGACCGGCCACATTGAAGTATCGCCTAGAAGATGAGATGATTTCAGAGTATGTGGCTCAGAAACAAGCTGCGGGTGACATGCGCCCCATGCAAGAGATTGCCGTAGAGTATAATGATAATGTTATCTATCCTGACAAGGTGAAGATAAATTGCTACTATTACCGCCACTATTCTTTCGCCAAAGACATCCAGATGATTTTTTGTACGGTTTTAGGTAAACATATGAAGTATAATAATGAAATAATATAAAAATATGGCAAACAAACGTATTTATTTGTGCTTAGCACACATGAGCGATACGGGTTTAGAGCAGAAATATATAAAAGAGGCCTTTGATACAAATTGGGTAGTGCCTCTTGGCCCGAACGTGAACGGATTTGAAAAAGATCTGGAAGCGTTTGTTGGTGAAAACAAACGCGTGGTGGCTTTGTCTGCGGGTACTGCTGCTGTGCATCTTGGCCTTTTGAACTGTGGGGTGAAGCCTGGGGATGAGGTGATAGTGCAGAGCTTTACGTTTTGTGCGTCAAGTCACCCGATAACGTATCTGGGGGCTACACCGGTGTTCGTGGATTCGGAGAAGGATTCGTGGAATATGGATCCGGAACTGATGGAGGAGGCCATCAAAGACCGCATTGCCAAGACGGGCAAGGCGCCTGCGGCTATTGTGCCGGTGGCTCTGTATGGTATGCCATACCAGATTGACCGTATCATGGAGATTGCTAACAAGTATGGTATCCCTGTAGTAGAGGATGCTGCTGAAGGTTTTGGTAGCCGCTGGAATGGTCAGGTGTTGGGTACGTTTGGTAAGTATGGTGTGCTGTCGTTCAATGGTAACAAGATGATTACCACCAGCGGTGGCGGTGCGCTGATTACGGAGAACGAGGAGCAGTGGCGTGAAATTATGATGTATGCCACGCAGTACCGCGAGAGCTATCCGTACTACCAGCATGAGAAGATAGGTTATAACTATCGCATGAGTAATATCTGTGCCGGTATTGGCCGTGGTCAGATGACCGTGGTGAATGACCATATTGCGCACCATAAGCATGTGCAGAAGCTGTATGAGGAGCTGCTGGCTGACGTTAACGGAATCAACGTCCACTCTCAGCCGAGAACGGGTGAGTACGACAGTAACTACTGGCTGTGTACGATTACGATTGATGAGGATGTGAAGGTGCGTGGTCAGGAGAATGCTTATAAGCAGATAGTTACTGGCGCCGTGGGCGGTGCTGCTGGCGTTATCCATGCCGCTGAGTCCGCCACCACCGACTGCCAGCCCAATGAGAATGTGGAGGCTCTGCGTGTGGGTCTGGATGCCATGAACATCGAGGCCCGACCCGTGTGGAAGCCCATGCACAAGCAGCCGGTGTATAAGGATGCACCTGCTTATGTCAATGGTGTTAGTGAAGCTATCTTTAAAGTAGGTATGTGCCTGCCCGCAGGGCCGTATGTGACGGATGACGATGTGAAGTACATCGTTGAGTGTATTAAAGAATTGATTGAAAAACAATAATCAAAATATAAGCAAGTACAATGATTAACGTTGGAATTATTGGATGTGGCTTCGTAGGTGGAGCCCTAAAAGATTGGTTGGAACATAACAACCCTGAGTGCAAACTGTACATCAGCGACCCTTATAAGGGCTACAATGATGACCTAAGTAATATTGATATTGCATTCCTGCAGATTCATGTTCCTACAGAGGATGACGGTACACAGGATTTAACCCTTATGAAGGAGCTTATTACAAAGCTTCCTGATGTGCCCGTGTTCGTTCGTACTACAATCCTCCCTGGCACTAGCGACCGCCTTTCTAAGGAGACTGGTCATAAGGTTCACTACATGCCTGAGTTCCTGACTGAGCGTACTCATATTGAGGACTTCAAGAAGCAGACCATGGTGTTCACCGGTGCACACGAACTGCTCACCAAGATCTTTGTGGGTAAGAAGTTCACCGTCATGACTCCACTGGAGGCAGAGTTGACCAAGTATATGCATAATGTTTTCGGTGCCTATAAAGTAACCTATTTCAACGCTTGCCGTGAATACTGCGAGCAGATGGGTGCCGACTGGCGCAAGGTGCACACTGGTGTCCTTCTTTCAGGTTATATTAATGACACCCACACATACGTTCCTGGACCTGATGGTAAGTTTGGCTATGGTGGCAAGTGTTTCCCCAAAGATGTCAATGCTTTTGCCAAGATGACCGAGGGCACACCCCTTGGAACACTTCTGGAGCACCTACATGAGTTGAACGTGCATTTCCGTGGGGTGGAGGAGCATATTTAACACACAAGTTTATCTCATTTGGCTAATTCAAAATCTAGTATGAATATAGCAATTGTAGGCACCGGCTATGTAGGCCTGGTCAGTGGTACGTGCTTCGCCGAGATGGGAGCACATGTAACGTGTGTCGATGTCGATGCACAGAAGATACAGAAACTGAAGGATGGTATTATGCCCATCTATGAGCCAGGTCTCGAAGAGCTGGTGAAGCGTAATGTGGGCTTCGAACGCCTCAAGTTCACTACCGACCTCACCGAGGTGCTCGATGATGTCGAGGTGGTGTTCTCTGCCGTTGGCACGCCTCCCGATCAGGACGGCTCTGCCGATCTGAAATACGTGCTTGCCGTGGCCCGTCAGTTCGGACAGCACATTAATAAGTACACCATCCTTGTCACCAAGTCCACCGTGCCCGTAGGCACAGCCCGTAAGGTCAAGGCCGCTATCCAGGAAGAGCTCGATAAGCGTGGTGTTGATGTGCCCTTCGATGTGGCCAGCAACCCTGAGTTCCTCAAGGAGGGTGCCGCCATCAAGGACTTCATGTCGCCCGACCGTGTGGTCGTTGGTACTGAGAGCGAGAAGGCCCGTGAGGTCATGACCCGCCTCTATCGCCCCTTGATGCTCCAGAACTTCCGCGTTATCTTCATGGATATCCCCTCTGCCGAGATGACCAAGTATGCCGCCAACGCCATGCTGGCCACCCGCATCTCCTTCATGAATGATATCGCCAACCTCTGTGAGCGCGTAGGCGCAAATGTCGATAGCGTTCGTAAAGGTATCGGTACCGACACCCGTATTGGCAGCAAGTTCCTCTATGCAGGCTGTGGCTATGGTGGATCCTGCTTCCCCAAGGATGTTAAGGCTCTGGTTCATACAGGTCTCGAGAATGACTATCACATGGAGGTTATTGAGGCTGTTGAGCGTGTTAACGAGAAGCAGAAGAGCATTGTCTATGATAAGATAGTCAGGGCTGCTGGTGATGTCAAAGGAAAGACTATTGCCATTATTGGCCTGGCCTTCAAACCAGAAACAGACGATATGCGCGAAGCACCTGCATTGGTTGTCATTGATAAACTGCTGAAGGATGGAGCAACTGTCCGTGTCTTCGACCCCGTGGCTATGGCCGAGTGTAAACGTCGTATTGGTGATACGGTTACGTATTGCAAGAACATGTACGATGCTGCTGATGGTGCCGATGTCTTCGCTCTCATGACTGAATGGCACCAATTCCGAATGCCCTCTTGGAATGTCATTAAGAAAGTGATGATTGGCAACGTAGTAGTTGACGGGCGTAATATCTACGATCGCCAGGAACTCGAGGAGCAAGGCTTTGTTTACACTAGAATTGGAGAAAAATAATAAATATCAAATAGAAAAGAAAATGAATGCACCAAAGATTATTGCAGAAATTGGCTGCAATCACAAAGGCGATATGAATATCGCAAGAGAGATGATAATGACAGCTGCTACCTATTGCAAGGTAGATGTTGTTAAGTTTCAGAAACGTTGCAACAAGGAGTTGCTGACTCCCGAGGAATACAACGCACCACATCCTCATCCTGAGAACAGCTATGGCTCCACTTATGGTGCTCACCGCGAGTTTTTGGAGTTTACTCTGGATCAGCACCGCCAACTCCAGGAGTGGTGTAATGAGTTCGGTGTAGATTATTCTACCAGTGTTTGGGATGTAACTTCCGCCAAAGAGATTACAACTCTTCAACCTAAGCTCATTAAAATTCCATCAGCTTGTAATCTTAACAAGCCTATGTTGCAGTATCTTTGTGACAATTTTGGTGGTGAAATCCATCTATCGTTCGGTATGACAACGAAGGAAGAGGAAGAAGAGATTGTGAGCTTCTTTGAGTCTAACAATCGAGCTAAAGATGTTGTTCTTTACAACTGTACCTCTGGGTATCCTGTTCCGTTTGAAGATATTTGCCTTTTGGAATTGGTTCGTATGCGTCAACTGTATGCAGACCGCGTGAAGGCTATTGGTTTCTCTGGTCACCATCTTGGTATAGCTGTGGATTCAGCAGCTGTAGCTCTTGGTGCAGAGTGGGTTGAGCGTCATTATACGTTGGATCGAACATGGAAGGGAACTGACCATGCAGCTTCTTTGGAGCCTGATGGAGTACGTAAGCTTGCACGTGACTGCCGTGCAGTGGCAAAGGCTCTAACCTATAAAGAGAAGGATGTGCTGGATATCGAAATGGTACAGCGCAATAAACTGAAGAAGAATCAGGTTAAGGGGTTCTAACCCGCTGCTAGAATGCAAAAGCTCATCGTCTATCTATCACTTCCTTTTCTTTGGCTGCATTTTCTTGTAAGGTTTTTTGGTAAGAACCGAGAGTTGTGTGAACAAGACCAATCGTTCACCCGTCCTCGCCGTGGCAATCCTTTCAAGAACCCTGTCATGCAATTTGCCCACTATATTGTTTGGCTACCTGAGTATCGTAGTGTGTTTTACAGGCGTGCAGGACTCTTGGGTAAATTGATGAAAATCTACCTTCCAGGTCAGAAATGTCTGTATATCAGTACAACACAAATGGGGGGGGGTATTTGTGTAAACCATGGCCATTCAACAGAGATTAACGCTAAGAGCATAGGCAAGAACTGTCACATCTTTCAAAATGTCACCATTGGAACCAACGGAAGTGCAACGGGGCCTACTATTGGGGATAACTGTTTTTTCGGAGCAGGCTGTGTAGTGATTGGTAATATCCATATTGGTAATAATGTAAAGATAGGTGCAAACGCAGTTGTAGTTAAAGACATTCCCGACAACTGTACAGTTGTTTGTAAAGGAATGACAATAGTAAAGAAAGATGGAGAAAGAGTAGAAATACCGATATGAATAATAAATGGATATTTTTTGAAGATTGTGAAGAATAATTTATTTGTCATAAAACAATCATCTTCAATCAAAGATGCGCTGAGTCTTATCGATAAGAACAAATCAGGTTTTGTCCTTGTATGTGATGAAGTTGGAAAGCTTAGGGGTACTCTTACTGATGGTGACATTAGAAGAACCTTGTTGAAAGGCACTTCAATTGCTGACTGTGTTGAAGGGATATATAAACGAGACTTCAAATATCTTACCCTTGAAAATATTATTGGCGATGCAATAGAACTCTTTAAGAACAAGAAGATAAAGTTCCTGCCGATTGTTGATTCAGAAAGGAGGCTTGTAAACGTCATCACTAAGCCTCAATTGCATGCAGTCTTATTGCAGGACTTGCATGCCGACTTATCTTTTGATTTCGGTTCATTGGATGAAAGCATTGTAGATTATGAAATATATCAGCGTCCATGGGGCTTCTACAAGACAACCGTTCTGAATGATTTTTTTCAGTCAAAAGTTATCAGTGTAAAACCAGGGCAACAATTGAGCCTTCAGTCCCATAACCATCGAGAGGAGCATTGGATTGTTGCTCACGGAAAGGGGACTGTTCAAATAGAGAAATCAGAGATAAGAATAGAGAGTGGTAGCTCGCTGTTTATTCCCAAAGGTGCAAGGCATCGTTTAACGAATACTGATTCAAGCGAAAACTTGATAATAACAGAAGTCCAAATAGGTGATTATCTGGGAGAAGATGATATTGTTCGGTATGAGGATAATTACGGACGAGTTTAGAAGAAATACATGAAAGTAATAGCATTTATTCCGGTAAGAGGCGGAAGCAAATCAATTCCTCTTAAGAACATCAAACCGCTTTGCGGCAAGCCTCTAGTGTGTTGGAACATAGAAGCGCTGGAGGCTTGCCCCCAGGTGGATGAAGTAATCGTTGCCACAGATTCCGATGAGATTTGGAATACAGTGGAAAGTAGGGATTATAAGAAGACAACGTTGTACAGACGTTCTGCAGAAAATGCGTGTGATACGGCTAGTACTGAGAGCGTGATGTTGGAGTACATCAAATATGCAAACTTACCTGAGAGCGATATCTTCATGCTTGTTCAGGCCACCTCTCCACTTACGGAAACTGTACACTTCTCAGAGGCATTGCAAAAATATGCAACGGGCGAGTATGACAGTATGCTAACCTGTGTGCGCAACTATCGTTTTTTCTGGAATGAAGATGGTACCAGCATGAACTATGACTATATGAATCGCCCTCGCCGCCAGAACTTCTCAGGAATGTTGATGGAGAATGGAGCGTTCTATATTAACACCGTGGGCAAGATTCTTTCTAATGGTAATCGTCTTGGTGGTAATATTGGTGTCTATGAAATGCCAGAATATACAGCCACAGAAATTGATGAACCTGATGACTGGATGATTCTTGAAAAGCTGATGCGAAAGTACAAATCAGATTTTCAGAAGCCAACAGATAAACCTGCTATCAAGTTGTTTGTGTCAGATATTGATGGAACATTGACCGATGGAGGCATGTACTACAGCGAGAATGGGGATGAACTGAAAAAGTTCGATACACGTGACGGAATGGGCTTTGGGATGCTTCGAGAGGTTGGAATCAAGACTGCCATTGTGACCAGTGAGGACAGGGAGTTGAACCGTCGTCGTGCAGAGAAGATGAAGATAGATTATCTTGTGCAGGGTAAACGGGAAGGTGGTAAGGTCGCAGCAGTCGCTGAGATTGTCAAAGAATTGGGTATTACGATGCGAGAAGTGGCCTATATTGGCGATGATATCAACTGTGTTGAATTATTGTCTGCCGTAGGATATGCAGCCTGTCCTTCCGATGCTTGTAAAAAAGCAAGGGAGATTCCTGGTATCGATGTGATGACAAGAAAAGGTGGAGAAGGCTGTGTCCGTGAATATATAGACAGTTTATTAAGTCTAGCATAAGGGCGGAGCACCCGCCGGTCTCTCATAAGACAAAAGGTTCAATAACGGCGGGTCCGTCCTTTTTATACTAACTATGTCAAATAACATTGCAAACAACAAGCGTATAGCCAAGAATACTTTATTCCTGTATTTCAGGACACTAATTATTCTTGTGGTTTCACTATACACCAGTCGTGTTATTTTGAATGCACTCGGTGTAGAGGACTATGGTATTTATAATGTTGTTGGTGGTGTGGTGGCAATGTTCAGTGTTATATCAGGTGCTCTTTCTTCTGCAATCAGTCGCTTTATTACGTTTGAATTAGGAAAAGGAAAAACGGAAAAGCTTGGCATCGTATTCTCAACAAGTGTCAATATTCAGTTTGGAATATCCCTACTCATCATTTTAATTGGTGAAATTGTGGGTTTGTGGTTTTTGAACTATAAAATGAATATTCCGCCAGAACGCCTTGTTGCAGCTAATTGGGTGCTTCAGTGTTCATTATTGACATTCTGTATCAATCTGATCAGCGTGCCCTATAATGCATGTATAATAGCCCATGAAAAAATGGATACATTTGCATACGTAAGCGTTCTTGAGGCATTTTTGAAGCTTGCCGTCTGTTTCCTTATCCTAGTTTCGCCATTGGACAGATTGATTTTCTATGCAATATTATTAGTCTTTGTCTCGTTAATCATCCGTATGACCTACACGGTCTATTGTCATAGACATTTTGAAGAAAGTCACTACCATTTTGTTTTTGACAAGAGTGTGATGAGGGAGATGACAGGCTTTGCAGGATGGAATTTCTTCACCAATAGTGCTTATATTTTTAACACTCAAGGTGTTAATCTGTTGATAAATCTTTTCTTTGGAGTAACTGTTAATGCAGCAAGAGGAATTGCAACACAGGTTGATCAAGCCGTCACTCAACTTGTTAACAGTTTTACAACTGCAATAAACCCCCAGATAACAAAGAGTTATGCAGCAGGCAGGAAAGAAGAAATGGTAGCTTTGGTGTGTCGGGGAGCTAAATTTTCTTATTTTTTAATGTTTGTTTTCGCATTACCTGTTTTGATGGAAACAGAATATATTTTGACAATATGGTTAAAAATTGTCCCCCCACATGCTGTTAATTTTGTAAGGCTTGCTATTATAGCAACTATGGTTAATATTATAGGGAAAACTGGATATGCTGCGTGTATGGCAACAGGCAAAATTCGGAAATATGTATTATATATAACACCTGTTACATGCTTGGTTTTTCCTTTAAGTTGGATAGGTTTTGAATTGGGCGCTCCTTCAGAAATACCCTATTTACTCTATGCATTAGTATACATAGGGAACGAAATTATCAGACTTAAGATGATGAAGGAATTATTAGATTTCCCAATAATAAAATTTGTAAAAGATGTAATCTGTGTGATTATAGTTGTAACGTTTATAGCAATTGTTGTGCCATTAAGTGTAACTCTTTTTATGGAGCCAAACGCAACAAGACTGGTTATTTCGCTTAGTGTAAGTTTGGCAACAGCTACAACTACAATTTTCATATTGGGTTTTACAAAAAGAGAAAAGCACGCCATTGTAGATTATATATCTTCTAAACTAAAAAGGCGGTACAACTTTTAGATAGAATGAAAATAAATGAATAGTATAAATGAAATCAAAGCATCTCATCTGTGCTATGGATGTGGAACCTGCAATGTAGTATGTGGCCATCAGGCCATTACAATGCAATATGACAACATCGGAAGACTGCTTCCAATGATTGATGAACATAAATGTACTAATTGCGGATTGTGCTACAATCACTGTCCTAGTCTGGATAAAAAAGGTATTCAGTTACCAGATACAGACGATAAATACATAGGTCATGTTGATAAGGTTCATATCGGAAAAGCAACAGATGAACGGATTTATAAGAATTCGCAGAGTGGCGGTCTTGTAACAGCTACAGTAAAGTATCTGCTTGAGACAGGGAAAATAGATGCTGCTATTATGTGCAGGGTAGAAGATTCTATTGAATATACGCCAAAAGCCGTTGTGGTTTCGTCAGTTGATGAATTGTACACATGCCAGAAATCCTCATACGTGCCAATTGATATTGTATCAGCCATGAAACAGGCAGATCAATATCAGTCAATAGCGGTAGTCGGGACAGGATGTCATATACAAGGCATAAGGGCATTACAGAATTTCAGTAAAAAATATAAGGAAAAAGTAAAATATACACTGGGGCTAATATGCGACCGAACGCTTTGTAGGACAGCTACAGATGTTCTTTATGGTGGCTATTTCAAGGATGAGTCTAAGAGATTGGTTTGGCGAGACAAATCTTTGAATTATAAGAATGCAAGGATTCTCATAAAAACAACTGACAACAGAACAGCACAGGTGCCTACATGGAAACGACATAAACTGAAAGATCCGTTTACTAATCCTCGCTGTCGGATATGTTTTGATAAACTCAATACAGGTGCTGATATCGTGTTTGGAGACCCTTGGGGCATGAGAAATGTTGACTGGAAAGGAGGAATGTCACTAGTATTGACTCGCTCATTGAAAGGTTCGGTCGTTATTTCTGAAATGGCCAAGAACAATATCGCAGAGCTCCAAGACGCAACTTTAGAAGAGGTCTTAAATGGTCAGCATATAGAAAAACGAAAGAAAGATGTATCGTCAGCTCTGGCATTCTTTCAAAATAGAGGCTGGCTTGTGCCAAGTTATTCATCTGTTTTGAATCCAACTGAAGAGGATTCTCTATTAAGCACACTCATCAACAAGTTTGTTGATGATAGTTCAAGAACAAAAGAAGGTATCATTAAACAAAATGCATTATATCTAAGGAATACAGCAATGAAGTCATCTGTACATAGAATCCTCAGCATTCCGGTTAGTATTATTAGAAAAATTATAAATAAAAAATGAAAATAGTATTATCAGGAGTAGAAACCAACAACAAGGGTGCAGAACTGATGCTCTATGCGATACTGCAGGAGATTGAGCGGAAGCATCCTGATGCGATTGTGTATATTTCAGGAAAAAAAATTAGCCAGGGGGTAAAATATATCAAAACTAAACTTGATTTCCGTTTTATTCCATTTGAAACATTTGAACAGAAAATGTATTTAGCTTCTATATATGCAAAACTAAAGTTGTCATTTCGACTTCTGCCTCATATGGTTGCTTTAGGCAGGGTGGATTATTTTATTGATGGTAGCGGATTTCGTTTTTCTGACCAGTTTACATTATCTAATCACTATGCTGCCATATTGGAGAGTCTATTATCTGCTTACAGGAAAAAAGGAACAAAAATCATATATCTGCCTCAGGCCTTTGGTCCCTTTGAAAAGAAAACTTCCAGAGATGTGCTGACTGTGTTGAGTAATTATGCTACTTTGCTGATACCTCGTGAAAAAGTATCGTTAAATTATTTAAAGGCATCAGGATTGGTTGATATGAGTAAAGTGAAGATGTTTACAGACTTCACCTCTTTGGTTGAAGGCATATTCCCATCAAAATATGAGCATCTGCGCAATGGCATTTGTATCATTCCGAACCTACAGATGATAAATAAAGGGGCTATCACCATGGATGATTATTTATCATTGCTAAAATCAATCATTGATAGCGCGAAAGAGTCTGGCCGCGTTGTTTATCTCTTGAATCATGAAGGAACAAAGGATGAAATGCTCTGTGAGGACTTGAGGATGAAGTTGTCGGAAGCTATTGATTGCGTTTCTGGACTCAATGCATTAGAGGTGAAGGGTATGATAGCATCAGCTTATATGGTTATCACATCACGTTTTCATGGCCTAGCATCGTCACTGAATAGCGGTGTACCGAGTTTGGCTACCAGTTGGAGTCATAAATATGAAGAACTGTTTAAGGACTACGGTCTAGACGGTAACTATGTGCTACCTCTAAACGACAAGGAAGCTGCTTTGGAAAAGGTAAAATCACTGTTGGAACCGCAGAAGAATAAGGAGGTACGCTGTCTTATCGAAAGATTAGTACCTGAGGTGAAGGCACAGACCCGTGAGATGTGGAATGTTGTGTGGAATTAAATAAAAACAAAAGGAATTATGATTAACTATACTTTTATTATCCCTCATAAGAACTGTCCAAACCTATTGAAACGGTGTGTGGACAGCATTCCTGAACGCGATGATGTGCAGATTATCATTGTTGATGACAATAGCGATGAAGGCAAAAAGCCGAGTATTGCCAGAAATGGTGTTGAGGTTATGCTTCTTGATGCAGAGCACTCGAAAGGCGCTGGCAGAGCAAGGAACGTAGGATTGGAACATGCAGAGGGTAAATGGCTGCTCTTTGCGGATGCAGATGATTATTATACTGATTTTCTTCCGGTACTACTCGACAAATACGCCAATGATGAGAATACAGATATTGTATATCTCAATGCATGTATGTTTGATGAGGATGGAAATGAGAGACCTCATAAAACAGAAAAATTGATTCAAAACTATATAAAAGGGGAAAGAAACGCAGAAATGCACTTGAAATATAACCTTTGGACACCTTGGTCGAGGATGGTGAAAAAATCTATAGTTACATCTCATAACTTAAAATTCGACGAACTTCCCGCAGGGAATGACAAGATGTTCTGTTTATATTGTAGCAGATATTCCACAAGAATGACGGCCGCTTTAGATGTTACATATAGATATTATAGGTCGAGTAAAGGGAGTCAAACTGACAAAAATAGAGCAAATATGTTTGATGGGCTTATTGATGTGCGTTGTAGAACTATTAAACTATTTCTTGAAGTAGGATACGAACCAAAACCTTCTTTATTAAAACTAATACTAAATTCAAAATACAATAAAGGTATATCTAAGTTGAAATTATTCAAGTTATACTGGAAGAGCCTAAATAGGGCTAATTATTCCTTTTTTCCCGATTTCTGTAGTTTCCTTACAAATAGGGAATAGAATGTGATAGTAAAATTTGAGCATTGTATTACGCTTAGAAATTATTATCGCATGGTACAATTAGAATTGATTTTTAACAATGTTATGATAAAAATATGACAAAAAAAAATATTTACAAAGGTATAAGAAACCCTAAGAAAGCAATAAAAACCTTGTTTAATATATTTCTCAATAAGCATGCTTCACTTATCAAGAATGATGAACTATATTTGAAACTAAGGTGGTGGGCGAATATGGATTACCCTTTGAATTTGGATAATCCCAGGACATTTAACGAAAAAATTCAGTGGCTTAAACTTCACAATCACAAATCTGAATATACGATGATGGTGGACAAGGTTGAAGCAAAAAAGTATGTTGCGAACATAATTGGTGAAGAATATATTATACCTACTTTAGCTGTTTACAATACTGCTGATGAGATAGATTTTGAAAAGCTTCCCGACCAATTTGTGCTGAAATGTACACATGACAGTGCCGACATTGTTATCTGTAGGGATAAATCAAGACTTGATTTTGAAGAGGCACGTAGAAAGATGGCAGTGGGGCTGAAGAGAAATTATTATTGGAAAAGTAGAGAATGGCCCTACAAGAATGTCAAACCACGTATTATTGCCGAGAAATATATGAGTAGTGATGGAGATGAATTAATTGACTACAAGTGGTTTTGTTTTGAAGGTGAACCCCAATACATGTTTATAGCAACCGACAGGTTTAATAAGTCGGAAGATACGAAGTTCGACTTTTACGACATGAATTTTCAACATCTGCCATTCACTAACGGTCATCCAAATGCCAAGCGCACCATAGAGAAGCCGCTCAGCTTTGAGACCATGAAGGCACTGGCAGGGAGACTGTCAGAGGGTATGCCACACGTGCGGGTTGATTTCTACGACATAAACGGCCATGTCTATTTTGGGGAGATGACGTTTTCTCATTGGAGTGGTATGGTACCTTTTGTGCCACGGAAATGGGACTTTGTATTTGGCGAACAGATAAAATTACCAAAGTAAGATCTATGAAAAAACTAAGCATACTATATCTGTTTTCTTGGATAGTTTATTTTTTGCAAGGATTTTTTTTTAGTGATGGAAGCCGTATTGGAACGGTATTGCTGTTAGGTATACTGTTCGTATCTGTGTTTATAATGATTAAGTTGTTTCTTTCATTCAGGTTGCCTCTTTTTCTGAAGGGTTTAAATCTATTGCTAATAATGTTTACCATATATGGTACGATATATATAATAGATGGGCAGAAAGTGGCACCCAATCACCCTGTCTATGAATATCTTAAGAATATATATATGTCTTTTCTTCCAATGTATTGCTTCTTTTATTTCACAAAAAAAGGGCTTTTTACAATAAATAATCTAAGGATATACTTCTTTTTACTTTTGCTTACAAGCATCGGAGGCTACTACATTTATGAACAAAAGAAGTTAATGCTATTAGCTTCCATGGGTAGCGGTATGACGGAGATATCAAATAATGCATCATACGCTTTTGTAGCATTGATGCCCATGTTGTTCTTGTTTAAGAATAAGATGAAGGTACAACTTATCTCCATGCTATTCATTATGTTTTTTGTGCTTAGTTCTTTTAAGCGAGGGGCTATATTGATTGCTTTTATTTGTATGATAATCCTCTTTTATCAGATTTTCAAGAACTCAAGTAGAAAATTCAGATTCCGTCTTTTGGTTTTGATATCAGTTTTCCTTATCGGAGGTACTTATATCATTAGCTATCTGAATCAAACAACAGATAGGTTTTCTTACCAAATAGAGAAAACTGAGGAGGGAAATCTCAGTAAGAGAGACGTGATTTATTCCACTCTGCTAAATCATTATCTTGACAAAACCTCAGATATAGAATTCCTAATAGGTGGAGGTCCAGATCATACATGGGCTATTAACGGAAACTATGCACATAATGACTGGCTTGAAATTCTCACTAACAATGGTCTTCTTGGTGCGGTTATTTATGCCATTTTTTATATTTGTTTTTTCTTCAATATGCGACAATACAAAAGAAATAATACTTTTATTTATGACATCATTCTAATGTCATTCATCATATTGTTAACAAAAACAGTCTTTTCGATGTCATACGCTAGCATATCATTGGCAACATCGTTGATGATGGGCTATTGCTTTGCGCAGCCTTACTATAAGACTGAAACGGAGTATTTGAAAAGTTCTCCCATAATAGAGAAGAAACTGAAAAAATGAAAAAGATTAATCAAATTATAGTAGCAGCAACTGGCTATCCAACCCCAACAGACCCAGCTGCACCCTTTGTAGAACAATTGGTACATGCTATTTCGTTAAAAGCGATAGAAGTAATAGTGATTGCACCTCAAAGCATCGTTAAACATTGGCTTCGCCATACTGAATTGCATCCCCGTCACAGGAGCTATAGCATTGAAGGAGGGGCGAAAATAGAGGTGTATCAGCCGACAGTCCTTTCTTTTGGAGGGCGGTTTACAAGGCTGAACGACTATTTTCTAAAGCGAGCCATCGACAAGACAGCACGAAAGTTGAAATGTAAACCAGATTTGTGCTATGGTCATTTTTGGCATTTCGCTTATTTCTTGTACCCATATGCAAAGAATACAAATCTGCCTCTATTTGTAGCTACAGGGGAAGCGCGGATTACATTGCACCAAAGGCAACCCGTCAAGAAGCTTACAGCTTTTGTTGATTATATAAAGGGCGTTATTTGTGTATCTACGAAGAACAGGGATGAGAGCATAACAGATGGATTGTTGGCCGATGCTTCTAAAAGTGTGGTCATACCCAATGCAATAGACAACGGACTTTTCAAATTGATGGACAGACAGGCTCTAAGGCAAGCTCGCGGACTGAAAGAAAGTGATTTTGTTGTTGCATTTACAGGCTGGTATGATCACAATAAGGGTGTGAGGCGAGTCTCTGATGCCATTAATATGCTGAATGATTCAGACATAAAATCTTTTTTCATTGGCGGCATCAGGGAAGGAGATGGCGAGATGCCCGATTGCGATGGAATTCTTCATAAAGGTAGGATGCCACACGACCAGATACCTGAGTATCTTAACATGGCAGATGTTTTTGTCCTTCCATCGCTGATGGAGGGTTGTAATAACTCCATCATTGAGGCAATGGCATGTGGATTGCCGATAATAGCATCTGACCGCCCATTCAACAAAGATGTCCTTACCAAGAACAACTCCATATTGGTGGATCCTTTAAATGTTACTGAAATATCGAATGCTATTAAAAAGATAAAGGATGACAAAGAATTGAAACAGCGATTATCTAAAGGAGCTTTAGAAACAGCTAAGACGCTAACAATCAATAGAAGAGCAGAGCGTATTCTGAATTTCATTGAGTCCAAGATGCCATCTGATTAACATTACATACACTTATACTACGAAAGATGAACTACTTTAAGTTAATGATGTTTATACAGAGCGGCGATAAGGATTTGTTTGATATACCTGTCGATGTTCAGAAGGATTTCCTTCAGAAGTTAGGTTCCCCCCATGATGACATTGACCGCTCGTTCAAGCAATACCAATGCCAAAAGCTGTTTACAAGAAAATGGAAAACATTTCTTTTGAACATGTTTTCGCTTATTCTTGCTCCAATATTGTTATTAGTGCTCCTTACAAAAGGCCTTTTTGTGAGAAAGGGCGCAAAGATAGAAGCTATAGCCTCTTTTCCTTTGGCCATGAACATTTTTCCTGTTGAATTGCTGAGAGAATTTGATGCTGATGAAACACAATGGGCTAAAGGAAGATCACTGCAAATAAATGATGTTTCTTTTCTCATGAAAATATTCGTGAGAGGCTTTTTAAATCCTTATTTTGTATGCAAAAGCCTTTACATTCTATCTTCGTATAGTGACATGATAACTAAACATACGCCAAAGGCACTACTAGCTCATTGTGAATATTCATTTACAAGTTCGCTCCTGACGGCCTATTGCCATAAAAAAGGAGTTCTTCATATTAACACGATGCATGGAGATAAATTTTTCTATATTCGTGATTCATATACACACTTTGATAGGTTTTATGTTTGGGATGAACATTATAAGAGTCTTCTATTATCTATGATGGCTGAGTCTTCTCAATTCAGGTTTTTCATGCCGGAGTTCTTAAAGTTTGACTGTGCTAAATATGAGAACAAAGACTATTACGCAGATTATAAGTATTACCTTCAGATAAACACAGAGGATGAGTTAAAAACCATTCTGGGGTCTATGAAATGTTTGGAGCGGTCAGGGGCAAGCTATAAACTGCGTCCACACCCTCGTTATAGTGATATGAGCCGGCTTCTGCAACTAACAGATGAATCACATATAGAGTATCCTCAGCAGGTAAGTATACAGGAATCGGTTGCAAACTGTAAATGCGTTATCGGCTCATTTAGCACAGTGCTTACCCAAGCTTATTATTCTGGTAAGGGAGTCGTTCTTGATGATATTACATATAAAGAACGATATGAGAAACTGAGGGATATGCGTTATTATCTTTCAAATAAAGAAACATTAAAGCTTTCTGATTTAGTTAAAATATAATAAATGGGGAATAAAAATCATATACAAAATCTTGCAGGAAAGTATTTCCACAAAATCAAGATGCTGATACGATTACCTTGGTTTAGACTCTGTGGAAATAATATCAGTGTAACGGCATCAATAGAAAGTGATGTGATATTGCGTCATAGTAGTATTGGTAAATATGTATATATAGGTCCACGTGCCACCGCTCTATGGGCCGACGTGGGTAACTATACTTGCATCGCAGGCGGCGTTAGTATAGGAGGAATGAATCATGCGTATAGAGAGTCTTTTTCTATTAATCCATTATTAAACCCACATTGCAGTATGGTAAAAAATGGCAGAACAATTATTGGTAACGATGTGTGGATTGGTGCAAACTGCACAATATTACAAGGAGTTTGTATTGGAGATGGTGCAATTATCGGAGGCGGATCTTTAGTAACTAAGAGTGTTCCGGAGAACACAATTGTTTTTGGCGTTCCTGCAAAATTCTATAAAAAACGCTTCTCTGAAGAGATATGGAAAAAGATAAAAGCAAGCGAGTACTGGAACTATCCTCCTGAAAAGGTGAAAGAAGTTATGCCTAAGGAAATATTTGAAATGGTAACATTTGAATCATAGTCGTATATGAATATTGCAGAAAGACATATATCTTACACAGAAATACGAAAAGGCTTTTCTATTGAACATGATAATTTCGGTTTGGCGGCAGGACTTACGGAAACACGAAAAAAAACATTCTTTGCAAATCCTAATCTTACAGATTTTTCCCAAAGTCTTCTGAATTTGAAATTGGTGGACGGAGTTGTGGCTGGAAGATCTATGAGTTTTGAAACCATGATTAAAATTGGAGACAAATGCTACCGTACTCTTTCTGGCTCAACTCTTGACGTTCCTGAAAAATACAGGCATTTGAATATTGGAGCAGACTTGATGCTTTATTTTGTGAAGGGAACCGATTATGAATATAACCTTTCTTCTGGTATTTCGGAGATCGCGCTCCCATTATATAAAGTTCTTAAATTTAAGATTCTTGAATTTCCAAGAATGATGTTTTTGTGCAATGCCAGATGTATCATTGAATCAAGGTGCGTTCATGGACTTTTGCTATCTGCCGTAACAACGTTAGTAAATATTCCGGTCAAACTCTTTAGATATTATCTTAATTTAAAATCAAAGCGAATTCAAAGACACTTCGAAATTCGGAAAGAGACTATAGTCCCTCTATGGGTTGATAAAATGGTTTTAAATGATGGGCACAAATACATGGAAGTGCATGACCATCAATGGCTTCAATGGAATTTGGATAATAATTTCAAGGGAGACAAAGAGGATGTCCAGTCGTTTTATGCAGTATATAAAGGCGGTCGCCCTGTCGGCTTTTTTATGACTAAAGAACGCTATCGCAAAGAGGCCGGTGGAAAACTGAAAAATATTATATTAAGTGCAATTGTTGAATGGGGAATAGATAAAGATTGTAAAAGCCTTTGTGAGTCAACACTATACAAAATGGCATTTTCTACATTTTCATCTAAATCCGATATAATAGAGATTGCTACAGATGATGATATCACTTGCTCTAAGATGAAGAAGTGGGGTTTTATAAAACATGGTTTTGCACATATCGCATTTAAAGATAGGAAGAAAGAGTGTCAAGACGCTAAGGACATCAAGAATTGGAGAATTAGATATGGCTATGCCGACGTTATTCTAACATAAAGTTATTAAATATAAATTATAATAATCAATTAAACAGTTATAATTATGGAACTAAAAAAGTTTATCGAAAATTTCGCAGATCAGTTTGAAGAAACCGAGTTGGACGCTTTTGCTCCTGAAACGAACTATAGAGACCTGGATGAATGGTCTTCTCTCATTGCTCTCTCTGTTTTGGCAATGATAGATGAAGAGTACGACGTTCAGCTGAAAGGCGAAGAAATGCGTGCAACCAAGACTATTCAAGAATTGTTTGACCTTGTTTCTTCAAAATTGTAATGGCATTTCTTGAGATAAAGAAAGTTGCACTACGAGGCATATCTGCCTGTGTTCCTAAGAATGTTGTAGAAAACGCTTCCATCTATGAGGAGCGTTGGGGTGGTTACGAACAGTTTCTATCAACTACCGGAATAGCAAAACACAGGAATTCACCGGAAGAAATATGTTCCTCGGATTTGTGTGCAAGTGCCGCTGAAGAATTGATATCTTCGCTTGGATGGGAGAAGGAAACTGTGGATGCTTTGGTGTTTGTTTCTCAGACACCAGATTTTTACAATGTTCCCCCAACCTCTACGGTACTGCAAGGCCGCCTGGGGCTGTCTAACAGTTGTTACACCTTAGACATTGCGCTTGGCTGCTCGGGCTGGGTGTATGGCTTGAGTGTCCTCTCATCTCTTGTACAAACAGGAACAGTCAAGCGGGCATTACTGTGTGCAGGTGATACACCGACCAAGTTCTGCTCTCCAACAGACAAGAGTACCTATCCTTTATTTGGTGATGCTGGTACTGTTACGGCAATTGAATATAATGAGGTGGCTGAACCGATGCAATTTGCAATGTATTCAGATGGCTCAGGCTTCAAAGCTATCAATATCAATCAAGGTGGTTACCGTAACCCTGTCACTCAAGAGGCCTTTCAACTTAAGGAGCATGGTGAAGGAAAAGTCCGTAATGGGCTGAATCTTGAAATGGATGGCGAAAGTGTGTTTGTCTTTGGTATATCAAAAGCCCCGAAGGCTATCAAAGCACTTTGTGAGCAATTTGGCATAGAGATGAATGAAATAGACTTGTTTACATTCCATCAGGCTAATCTGTTTATGAATGAAAAGATACGTGCTAAATTGAAGATCGAACCAGAAAAAGTACCTTACTCCATGCAAGAATACGGGAACACAAGTTGTGCTTCTATACCTCTTACAATGGTTACCCGTAGATTGGAAATGCTTCAGAGCCAGAAAGTGAATCATATTGCATGTGGCTTCGGTGTTGGCCTTTCATGGGGCGCAGTGCATTTTACAACTGACCATATTGTTATACCGCAATTAATTGAGATGTAGATGGCAAATAACCCTTTTTCCCTTGAAGGTAAAACGATACTTGTTACTGGCGCATCATCTGGTATAGGACGCTCAATTGCGATAGAGTGCTCCAAAATGGGTGCTGCAATTGTGCTTACTGCCAGAAATGAAGGCCGTTTGCAAGAAACTCTTTCTATGCTTGAAGGCAATGGACACCAGTACATTTGCGCTGATCTTACCGATGAATCGAGTATTCAATCAATGGTAGAAGAGTTGCCCGTTTTAGATGGTATTGTCCATAACGCGGGTATGGCAGACAGAATGCCTTGTAAAATGGTGAAAGCAGAGAGAATGCATCAGTTAATGGCCGCTAATATAGAAGGCCCAGTGCTCCTGCAAAAACACCTTTTGAAAAAGAAAAAGATTGTGCAAGGTGGATCAATTGTGTTCATCGCTTCGAGGGCACCATTTGCTCCAGCAGTTGGTAATGCCATTTATGCGGCCTCTAAGGGGGCCATGTTGGGATATGCCAGGTGCCTCGGTTTAGAATTGGCACCTCAACGCATCAGGGTTAACAGTATATGTCCGGCAATGGTTTGGACAGATCTGGTGGCTAAGGATGCGGAGCAGACAGACGGCAATTACGATGAACTTCAAAAAAAGTACCCTCTCCAGCGGTTCGGAAAACCAGAGGATGTGGCCTATCTTGCAATATATCTGCTTTCAGATGCCGCTTCTTGGATGACCGGAAGTCAATTGGATATAACTGGTGGTGGGGAATTAACTCTTGTATAAATGAAAGCATATATAAAAGACATAGCTTATTACTTGCCGGAACGAGTAGTAACGAATGAGGAATTAGTAAAAGAGTTCCCTGAGTGGAGTGTAGATAAAATCGCAGATAAGGTTGGTGTGATTGAACGTCATGTGGCCAGTCCTGATGAAACGGCAACGGATATGGCTGTTCAGGCTGCAGAAGCCTTGTTCGCAAGAGGAGAAGTACAAAAGTCTGAGATTGATTTCGTGCTGCTTTGTACTCAAAGCCCTGATTATAAGCTACCTTCCTCTGCCTGTATTATTCAGGATAGGTTAGGACTTCCCACTAAATGTGGTGCTTTTGATTTTAACCTCGGGTGCTCTGGTTATGAATATGGCCTTGCCGTTGCAAAAGGGTTAATAGCTGCTGGGGTATCAAGCAATGTTCTGTTGCTGACGGGCGAAACATATAATAAGTATATTCATCCGAAAGATAAAGGTAATAGAACCATCTTTGGGGATGGTGCTTCTGCTACCGTAGTTTCTACCGAAGGCTTTGCTGAGATAGGACAGTTCAATCTTGGCACAGATGGTTCCGGAGCAAAAGATTTGATTGTAAAAACCGGTGCTTCCAGGCAACCAAATAAGTGCGATGATTTGACCTTCGATGAAGGCGGTAATCCTCGTTCATCAGATTATCTGTTTATGGATGGTTCAGATATTTTTATGTTCACCTTGGTGAAGGTCCCCAAAATGATAAAGGCTGTTTTAGCAGCTAACGATCTGCAGAAGGAAAACATAGATTTATTTGTATTCCATCAGGCAAATAAATACATGTTGGACCACCTCAAAAACAAGCTTAAGATTGACGAAGATAAGTTCTTCGTGAACATCGCTAACGTCGGCAATACTGTTTCCTCAACAGTACCCATCGCGTTATGTGATGCAAGAGAAGCCGGTAAATTGAAAGGGAATGTCCTTCTGGCAGGATTTGGCGTGGGGTTGAGCTGGGGGGCAACGATAATAAGATGTAATCACCAAAGCTTATGAGTAAGGTAGTTTTGATGTATCACGATATTGTTACTGATTGTGACAAAAAAAGTGGTTTTCAGAATGACAGTGCTTTCCAATATAAGGTTAATGAAAAAGACTTTGAAAAGCAGGTTAAAGCCCTTCGTGGCAAGGATGTAATTTTCTCCTTTGATGATGGTGGGGTGTCTTTCATTACTGAGGCTGCACCTATACTGGAAAAGTATGGCTTTAAAGGTTTCTTCTTTATCAGTACAAAGTATATTGATACGCCTGGATTCTTATCACGAGAGCAAGTGAAGTGTTTAGCAGAACATGGGCATTGTGTAGGCTCACATTCGCATACACATCCAGAGATATTCACAAAACTGTCAAAAGATGAGATACGAGATGAGTGGCAGAAATCGTTTGATATATTGAAGGGTTTATTGGGAGATACAGAACTGACTCTTTCTATCCCCAACGGCTATGCATCCAAGGCCATCATGGAAGAAGCTATTAAATGTGGATACACGGATATCTATACTTCTCAACCAACAACAAAGGTTCAAATATTCAAGAATCACAAAGTAATAGGACGTTATGTAGTGCATGATGGGATGAGTGTTAAGGATGTGATGCGCATTGTGGAGAGTAAAGGCACCAGACAGAGAATGTACATGAAGCGGCACATACTGAACATAGCTAAGAGAGTGCTTGGATCATCCTATGAAAGTGTAAAAGCAAAAGTCCTACATCATTGAACAAAATATGTTATCAGTAATTTGCCCGATTTATAATGAGGAAAAATATTTAGCTCAATTCCTCGAATCACTTTTACAGCAGGTTTATTCAAAGGAAAATCTGGAGATTTTGCTGGTGGATGGTATGAGCAAAGACAGAACGAGGGAGATTGTAGCGGGCTATACTGCCAAATATCCTTTTATTAGGATGATTGATAATCCCGATAAGATTGTGCCTTG